>MDTE01021672.1_pt1 | contig 13771 bp, 15 predicted proteins | sample 811231 | NCBI WGS metagenome assembly MDTE01 (sample SAMN05326651, study PRJNA326480) | marine metagenome | isolation source: seawater | place: Indian Ocean: Red Sea | collected 2010
AAAGAGACAGTCGAAGAAAATTCTGATAAAATTAAAGCCTTTAAGTAAGTAAATTTCCTAAATGTCAAATTTTGTATTTTATGATTTCGAAACCAGTTCATCCAATAAGCAATGGGGTCAAATCATTGAGGTAGGAGCGATCCTTGTTGATGATCAATTAAATGAATTGGATAGATTCGAGTCTAGAAGTAGATTGTCACCTGGTATTATCCCAGAGGCAATGTCATTGATTGTAACCAATACTACCCCAAAAAAATTAAAAGAAACCAACCTTTCACATTATGAAATGGTGAGACAGTTTGTTGAAAAATTAAAAAGTTGGGGCAAAGTCACATACATTGGCTGGAACAACATAGAGTTCGATCAAATTTTTTTGAGAAATACTTTGTTTCAAAATTTACATTATCCCTTTACCTCTACAACCAACGGAAACAAAGAGGGTGACTTACTTAATTTAGCAAGAGCAGCAAACTTGTATTACCCAAACACCTTAAAGAATGCGATTAATAAAAAGGGAAATTTAGAGTACAAACTTGATACGATGGCCCCCCTTAACGGAATTAAACATGCAGCTCATACAGCAATAGGTGATTGTAGTGCCACATTGGAGATTGCAAAAATTATAAAAAAGAAAGCTCCCAGTGTTTGGGATAGCAGCCTTTTGACATCAAACAAAGAAGAGAGCCTAAAGATAATCAAAAACGAAAACTTTTTTTGCACTAATGAATTTTACTATGGAAAAGTCGTTCCTTTTGTTCAAACCTTTGTTTGTCAACATCCAGTTTATCAATGGCCAAAAACATTCGATTTAAAACATGATCCAAATATTTATATGAATATGCCTATCCAAGTTCTAAAAGAAGAATTAAAAAAATCTCCTAAAGTTTTAAGGACATGCCGACACAATAAACATCCAATTGTTATGAACCCTTCTTATATTAACCATTTTGAGGACTACAAACTGATAGGAATTGATAAGTTACAGGAAAGAGCAAATATTATAAGGAAAAATAAAAAATTTGCTGAAAAAGTTGAGGTAATTTTAAGAGACGAGGCCCAAGAAAAAGCTGAAACACAATCGCAAGAGGATCTTTGCGAAGAAGAAAGTCTATATAATTTTCCTCCAGCTGAGGACAATAAAATTTTACCAGGCTTTCATGAGGTAGATTGGGATAAAAAACTTTCATATTTGAAGAAATTTAAGGATAAAAGGTTTCATTATTTTGGGAAAAAATTACTTTATCAAGAAAAGCCCGATCTATTGCCTAAGGAAGATTATGATGAAATTCATGGGACAATTGTAAAAAGGGTTCTATCCACCACTGACGTTAAGAAATGGAATACAATTCCAAGAACGTACAAAGAGATAGACGATTTAAGAGTAAAGTTTGAAAAAAGTAAAGAAACTGACAAACTTAAAATGTTAGAGGAGATTAACGCGTACGTTGAAGAATTAGAAAAATCTTACTCCCGTGCATAGTTGACATTTTTAAAAAAAACTTTATTTATATTTTTATGGCTACAAAAAAAGTGACCGACGAGAGTTTTGAGTCAGATGTCATTAAATCACAAAAACCAACCATAGTAGATTTTTGGGCAGAATGGTGCGGTCCTTGTAAACAAATTGGCCCTATACTCGAAGAGATTTCCAACGAGATGTCCAACGATGTTGTGATTGCTAAACACAATATAGATCAGGAACCGAATACTCCGACTAAGTACGGAATTAGGGGAATTCCAACAATGCTTTTGTTTAAATCTGGGGAACTAAAAGCTACCAAAGTTGGTGCCACTACAAAATCAAATATAGTTTCTTGGATAAAAGAAAATATCTAATTAATACTCAAAGCATTTCCAACAAGATACAAGCTACCAAAAATAACAATAATTTTTTTTTCCTTTGTGGTGATTTTTTTTAAGGCATCCTCAATATTTTTTGACTCAACAGTTTCAAAACTATTTTTCTTTCCTATTTTACTAAGATCAAACGCGCTCATTGCACTGGGTTCATTTGGAATTTTTATTGTGATAATTTTTTTGAAAATCCCTTTGAAGTTTTTAATAAGTTTATCTGGGTTTTTATTTTTTAAGCTACCCCAGATTCCATAAATAGGTATTTTAAATTCTCTTAAATACCGAGCTAAATTTTTAGTTGAAGCATCACTATGGCAGCCATCTACAAGCATTCTTGTTTTTTTTAGTTTTTTTGTAAGTTTGCCCTCTATAAATTGAACACGACCTTCAAATCTAATTTTTGGGATTGTTCTTTTGATTATTTTATTATCAACACCCAAATCTAGAGCTACTTTTACTGCCAGGCCTACATTTTCCCACAATCCATTTGAATGAATGTGACTAGATTCTAGAGGTATTAAATTTTTTTTATCCTTATAATATTTTTTTTTATTTTTTTTTATAATTTTCCAGGAACCATAATTTATTTTTTCACTTAAATTTTTTTTCAAAATATTTTTAATAATTTTAGATGTTTTTGGTTTTTGTTTACCAGTATAGATAGTTGTTTGTTCACTAAGGTACCCTACCTTTTGCCTACAAATTTCATTTATGGTTTTTGGATTGATCCATTCTTGATGTTGAAAATTAATATTTGTTATTATTTGAGACAATGGATAAGGCCAAAGATTAGTGCTATCTTTTCTAAAAAATAAGCCGCTTTCAACTAAATTATAAGATTCCTTATTAGTATTTGATGCAGCAAGAACATAAATACAAGTAAGTAATTCAAATAAAGTTAACTTTTCTTTTGTTTGCTCAACTGTTTTTTTATAATTTTTAATTTCTTTAAGAGAAATAAATCTATTTCCGAGCCAAAATCTATGTCTAACATCGTATAGATGTGGACTTGTAAAAGTATTAACCTTTTGCTTATCTGCCTCGAGAAAGTATTTTATAGATGTCAAAACACTATTCTTTCCATCACTGCCAATTATATTAATAACATTTTGAAGCTGCTCTTCAGGATTTCCTAACTTTTCTAAAACTTTTTTTATTCTCTTTAGATCTAGATTTATACGTTGGCTATACTGCTTTTGAAGTTTTTGGTAAAGTTTCTTGGAGATTTGTGACATTATCAGTTTCAGATATAGATTGAGATTCCTTTTTCTTTAATAAAATTGATAAAAGAGTTGAAACAGTTGATCTAATATACTTTCTTTCAACAACAAGATCTATCCCGCCGTGTTCTTTTACAAACTCTGCTGTTTGAAAGTTCTCTGGTAATTCTTCTTTAACTGTACTTCCAATGACTCTTCTTCCAGCAAATGCTACAATTGCTTTTGGTTCTGCTATCAAAACATCTCCAAGTGAAGCAAAGCTTCCGGTGACACCTCCAGCAGTCGGATTTGTCATAATAACTATGTATGGTAAATTATTTTTCTTTAATTCGTTTACAGCCAGAACAGTTCTGCTCATTTGCATGAGCGATATGGCACTTTCCATCATCCTTTGACCACCACTGCAACTAAAAAATACAAACGGAGTTTTTTTGTCTATCGCATTTTGAACACCATGTATAAATGCTTCTCCTGAGGCTGCTCCAACGGACCCTCCAATAAAATCAAAATTTTGTGCCCCAACTGTGATTTGAATATTGTTAAGTTTTCCCTCGGCTATTAATATTGCATCTGATTGATTTGTTTTTTCACGCGCTATTCTAAGTCTATCTATATATTTTTTGGTATCTACAAATTTTAAAGGATCATCTTTAGGCAAAGGAGTTTTGATAGTTTCGTATTCCTTATTATCAAAAAAAACCTTAAATCTATCTTCGGAACTTAGTTTGTGATGAAAACCACATGTAGGGCAAACACTTAAATTTTTGAAAAGATCATCTTTGTAAAGTAGATTTTTACATTCACACGTTACCCACAAACTCTCTTCATTTTTTGAAGATCTTTTTTTAAAAAGAGATTTAATTCTTGGTTTGATAAATTTTGTTATCCAATTCATTTTATCTTGTTTCTTAAACTTTTTACCATTTTATTCAATTTTATGACAGGATTTTGTCGATTTCTTAATGAGTTTGTTATTTCTTTACATAATTCGCTTCCCACAACTAATCCATCCGATTTTTTGAAGGCAGCAATTGTTTTTCTGGTTATTCCGAAACCAATCACCAAATTTTTAGACTTATTGATTCTTTTTATTTTACTGTAGTTTTCTAAAATCTTTTTAGGGGAGACTTTTAGTTTAGCTCCTGTAGTTGATAACATGCTAATGTAATAAATCATATCATGTGAATTTGTAATGATTTTTTTTATTCTATTTGTTGAAGTTGTTGGGGACAATAGCTGAACAAATGTAATTGAATTTTTTTTGCATAATTTTGAGAATTTCTTGTTATCAGGCCAGGGAAGATCCACAATTATTAATCCACTGACACCAATTTTTTTACATTTTTGAATAAATTTTTTTTCACCATATCGATATACCATTTGATAGTAACCCATAAGAATACAGGGTTTTGAATTTTTGGTTTTTTTATAACTTCTAACTATTTGAAAAACATCGTTAAGCTTGAGTCCGTTTTTTAAGGCTCTATATGAACTATTTTGAATTTGAGGGCCATCAGCTGTAGGCGCATTATGTGGAAAGCCAATTTCTAAAATATCAGCATACTCAGATATTGATTTTAAAATTTCTAAAGATCTCTTTTTCGTGTTATCGCCAGCCACAACATAAGTGAGTAAAGCTGGTCTGTTTTCTTCTCTGCATTTTTTAAAAGCTAAAGATATCTGAGATTTCATCTAGAATAATTTCCTAAACGTTTTTTGATAATATCCTTATCTTTTAGACTGTCTCCACAACTATTAACTACTATGATATTTGAGTCATCAAGTTTAGGAGCAATCTTTATTGCCTCAGCAAAGGAATGCGCTGGCTCCAAGCTTGGAGAAATTTCTTCAAGTTCTGTTACAAGTTTATATGCAGAAAAAGCCTCTTCATCAGTTGCATAAGTATATCTTGCTCTGCCCACATCCTTTAAGAAACAATGAATTGGAGAACACGATGGATAATCTAAACCTGAACTGCAGCTTTCAGTTTCATTAATTTGCCCATCAGAGTCTTGTACACAATAAGCAGCTGCTCCATGAAGAATTGCAATTTTGGAATTTTTACTTAAAGGTGCGGCATGAAGTTTACTATTTTTTGGTCCACCAGCCTCTACGCCTATAAGTTCAATATGTTTTTTTTCATAATCAAAAAATTCACTCCAAAAACCATATGCACTAGAGCCTCCACCCACACAGTTGATTAATTTTAATTTGTTTGGAATTTCCCCAAATTCCTCTTCTAACTGGACTTTAAGTTCTCTAGAAATTTGAGCTGTAGAGAATCCACAAATTTTAACGAAAATGTTGGGACCAACAAGACTACCTATTCCCATATGTGCTTTATCGCAATTAGACACCCAATATCGAATACACTCGCTAACAGCATCTACCAAGGTTTTACTTCCCGAAGTTACTGGAATAATCTCGGCGCCATTTTTTCTTATCGCATCACAATTTGGCTTTTGTCTTTCAATATCTCTGGTACCCATAAATACTTTACATCCCAGTCCAAATTTTTTTGCAACCATAGAAAACATTTTTCCGTTATAACCGGCTCCAGTATCCGTACACATGTATTTTTTTTTGGCTTTTTTACATAGCATCGCATGAGTAATAGCGTTGTAGATTTTATGAGCCCCACCATTTGCATCAGAAACCATTTTTGCATAAATCTGCGCACCACCTAGACGGTCTGTAAGATTTTGTAGTTTTATAAACCTTGTGGGTGTTCCAACATAATTTTCATACAAGTAATCTCTTTCTTTTAAAAAATTTTTATCATTTCTATATTTATTAAATAATTTCGTTAAGTCATCTATTGGTTTTTTAAGAGTTTCGGCGACATAATTGCCACCAAATTTTTTTCCATAAAAACCATTTTTGTCGTGTTGATCAATTAAAGGTATTCCTTTTTTAATTTTCATTCTTAAATTTTATTGTTTTTACTATTTAACAGATTGTATAATTTTTTTAATGTTTTGAACAGGATCTCCTTGAGATGTTATAGGCCTACCTATTACTGCAAAACATTTATCGTCTGCAACTTTTGATAAATCAGCATAACTCATCACCCTTTTCTGATCCTGCTTTTCTTCTTGCCCTCTTATTCCAGGACAAAATATTTTAAGTTCTTTTGATAATGATCTAACAATAGGAACATCTTGTGCAGAGGCAATAACACCTGAGATCTTAGCTTTAATTGCTAAATTAACTAAAAGCTTTATTTGGTTAGATATAGAATTTTTTACACCTACTCCTTCAAGATTAGATTGTGAAGTTAGAACTGTTACACCAAGCAGCTCAATTGATCTATCGGCTGCCTCTTGTGCGGCTTTCATCATCTCATAGTTACCACTTGTATGAATTGTTAAGTATTTTACACTTTTAGATGAAGCTATTGCCGCAACCGTTTTTTTCACTTGGTTTGGTATATCATATAGCTTCAGGTCTAAAAAAACTTCTACTCCTAGTTCATTAAATTTTTTCAATCCATCCATACCACAAATCGCATAAAGTTCAGTGCCTATTTTAACACCTGCAATTTGATCACTAATTTTTTTGGTAATATCAATAGCTTTATCTAAAGAGTTAAAATCTAAAGCAACAAAAATATTTTTTCTCAATTCACCCACCCAAAGCCGTTATTAATTTTATTTTTTAACTCTTTTGACATCTTAAAGGTTATAGAAACTTTTTTCTTTGATTGAATTTTTTCACCTGTCCGGGGGTTTCTCGCATTCATTTTTTCTTTAATTATCTTACGGGAGAAACGACCAAATTGTTTTATTTCAGTAGATTTATTATTATGTTTTGCTTCATAAATAATAGTATCAATTATTGTATTAAAAATTTTCTCTAAATCAGACTTTTTAATTTTTCGGTGAATTTTATCTGATACTTTTGAAATTATCTCAGATTTCACCATACTTGATCATTTCTTTTTTTTATTATCTTTACTTTTAAAGACTTTACCCAAAATATCACCTAATACTGCACCACTTTTTGAGCCTGCTTTTCCGAATTTTTTTATATCTCTTTTTTCATTTTGTATTTCAAGATCTTTAATTGATAAGTTCACTTTTCTTTTAATAACATCAAGGTCTATTATCATGCAGTCTACTTTATTTCCTGGATTAAAAACTTCTGGCCTGCAATTTTCAGGATCTTTTGCTAGATTGTTTTTCTTAATTAAAATTTGAAGCTTTTCTTCATTTCCAGGGGATACTTTGATTCCGTTCCTTATAACAGACTGAACTTTTGCAGTGATTATCTCTCCATTTTTTTTGTCTTTAAAATAATCGAAAGGATCTTTTTGGAGTTCTCTTACACTTAATCTAATTTTTTCTTTCTCCCTATCAATTTCTAGAATTTTTGCTTTAACAGAGTCATTCTTTTTGTACCTTTTTAAATCATCCTCTTTTTCTTCCCAAGAAATATCTTTATAATGCAAAAGTCCGTTCAAAGTTGAATTTTCAATATTAAGAAAAACACCAAAATCAGTTATGTTTTTAACTTTAGTTTTTACTGTTGAACCAACTGGACTTTCTTTTAATAATTTATCCCATGGGTTTTCTTGTGTAGCTTTATAGCTTAAGGAAATTCTTCTTTTTTCAACATCTATTTCTATAATCTTTACTTTTATTTCCTGAGAAGGAGAAAGTATCTTACTTGGATTTGCATTTTTTTTGGTCCAGTCAAGTTCAGATGAATGTACGAGTCCTTCTAAACCTTCGCTTATTCTAACAAAAGAACCATATTCTAAATTACGAGTTACAGTTCCAGAAACTACATCTCCAACCTTATATTTCTTTTCAAGGCTTTCGTAAGGATCTGGGTGCATTTGTTTTACACCACAACTTATTCTTTTTGTTTCATTATCTATCTTAATTATCTTTACTTTAATTGTTTCTCCTACTGATAAAAGATCTGAAGGTTTTTTAACTCTTGAATAACTCAAATCCGAACAATGTAATAAAGCGTCTGCGCCGGACAGGTCAATAAATGCACCCCAATCTAGGATTGCTTTTACTTTTCCATCTACAATATCTCCCTCTTTAATTTTAGCTAAAATATTTTTTAAATCCTGATTTTTTGTTTTTTCTAAAATTGCTCTTCTTGAAACTACAATATTTCCTCTTATTTTATCTAATTTCACGCACATAAATTTTAATGGCACGTTCATTAACTCATCTATTTCTGAATTTTTTAAGGGCTTAGTATCGATTTGTGAACCTGGAAGAAAACATAGGCATGAGCTTACATTCACAATCATTCCACCCTTACATCTACTTGTAATTAGTCCTTCAACTTCCTCCTGATCATTAAATGCTTTTTCCATTCTTTTCCAAGAGCTCATCCGCCTTGCTTTTTCACGGCTTACAACAAGTTCTCCTTTGAAACTCTCAATTCTTTCTAAATAGACTTCGATTTTTGAGCCAACTTTTAAAGAATCAAGTTCTTTAGTTATTTTGAATTCTTCGATAGGTATAATACCTTCTGATTTTGCCTTTAGGTCAACAAATATAAATTTTTTTCCAATTTCACTTATAGTAGCTTTTGCAATTCCACCTTCTTTTAAATCTCTTTTTTTAAAATCTTCTTTAAGCAGATTTTCAAATTCCTTTTTATTTTCTTTATTTTCTAAGTTTGTTTCTAAAACCATATTGTTTTTTTTATTCTTTCATTATTCTTTTAACTTTCTATCAATCACTTTTTTTACTTTTAGAAAGCTCCCATTTATAGATAGACGCGTTGTATTTATCAACAGTGAATCTTTAGTTTTTTTAAGCCTACCTTGTTTTTTTGACCTGTTTTTATCTGATCGATCCCTTTTTTTTAGACTTTTTACGATATCTTTAAAAGCCACTTTTTTTTTAAGCTTTTTTAATTCTTTGTATCTTCTTTTACTTCTTTCAAAAATACTTGCAGTAATATAGAATTTAAAAGTCGCATCTGGGACAATGTTGTAGGTAATATCCCGACCATTCAAAACACTTCCTTTAAATCCTCTAGGTATATTGTAGGCTATATCTTTTTGAAAGTTAAAAACTATCTTTCTTAAACTTATATTACTAGATATCTGCGATGTAATTTGTGCAACTTTATCATCTATTAGATTTTTATTATGTAAATGTTTAAGTTTTAAGTGTTTTATTTTTTTCTTCAAAAACTTAATTTTATTTTTTGGTTTTTTTTTTAATAATTGTAGTGCACACCATCGGTAAACTTTTCCTGTATCTAAATACCTGAGTTTATAGTGTCTAGAAAGTTTTAATGCTAAAGACGTAGACCCAGATCCAGCTGTAGAGTCTAATGCAATCCGTATTGGTTCACTTTTTTTTAATTTCAAATTTTCCTCCAAGAGTAGATAGTATTTTTAAAAAATTTGGAGATGAAGTATTTACAGTTTCAAATCCTTTTGTTTCAACTTTCACTCCTGTAGCTAAAGACAATATAGATCCGCTCATAGCAATACGATGGTCTTTTAAATCTGGAATTTTGACAACTTTTTTTGTTTTAATAACTTTATTTGTTCCTTTGATATATAAAGAATTTTTTCTCCATATACTTCTAATTCCAATTTGTTTTAAGATTTTTTGCATTTCAAGCACTCTATCTGACTCTTTATTTTTAAGACCTTCAATTCCACGAAATATAGAAGTTCCTTTTTGCAATCCAGCTATTATAGTTAACAATGGATATTCATCTGTTGTCTTTACATAGAAATCCTTACCAACTTTTAATGGGCGAAGCTTGCTACTTGTAGCAACTATATCAGCAACTAGCTCATTATTAACATTTCTTTTATTTACAAATTTAATTTTAGCACCATGTTTTTTTAAAATTTCATAAAAACCAATTCTCGTAGAATTTATTTGAACATTCTTAACTTTTATTTGACTGTTTTTAATTAAAATGCATAGACCAACAAAAAAAGCAGCTGATGACGGATCTCCAGGAATTTTCACTTTAATCGAATCAATATTTTCTTTCCCAAAAATTAAAATTTTATTCTTTTTACCTTTTTTAATTTTCATTGCCTTCTTATTTGATGCTAGAAAATTTTCAGTATGATCTCTGCTTTTTTTGTCTTCTATGATCTCAGTGTTCCCAAAAGAATTTAAACCAGCAAGAATAACAGCACTCTTTAATTGTGCTGATACACCTGATTTATAATTTATTCCGAGAGGCATAGATGAAGAAACAATATTAATTGGTAAATAAGACTTATTTTTCTTAAAGTTCGCACCAAATTTACTCATTAGATAAATCAGCTCAGAAAAATTTCTTTTTCTTAGAGATTTATCTCCAGTAATTTTTAGATCTATATTAGGATTAGTTGAAAGAATTCCTATAAGCAATCTTGTTAAGGTTCCCGAGTTACCACAATCTAAAGTGATATTTTTTTTTGCGGAAAGTGAACCGAGACCTTTTCCATAAACAAAATATCTTTTATTTCTGACTTTTTTTATTTTTACTCCTAAAATTCTTAAACATTTAATTGTTGAAAATACATCTTCGGATTCAAGCATGTCTCTTATTTCTGAAATACCTTGACTAATTGAACCAATCAGAAAAGCTCTTATCGAAATTGATTTATCCCCGTCTACTTCTATTGTTTTATTAAAACTTCCAATTTTTTTTTTTGTTATTACAGAGTATCTCTCTATTGACATGCGGCTCTACTCGTATGAGCCAAAGTATAATTCTCTAGCTTTAGCAGATTGTAAAATTTCTTTTGGTTTGCCTTGGGCTATTATAGTTTGCTCTCCTATAACAATACATTTATCTACAACTTGTAGAAGATTTTGAATATTGTGGTCAGTCACTATTACACCTGTGCCATATGATTGCAATTTTAATATATATTTTTGAATATCCTGGACGACAATTGGATCAAGAGCAGCCATAGGTTCATCTAATAGAATAACTTTAGGGCTGTTTATAAGTGTTCTTGCAATTTGAAGTCTACGAACCTCACCCCCAGATAATAGGTTTGCATTAATATTTCTCAAATGTTGAAGATTAAACTCGGTCAATAACTGTTCCACAATTGATTTTTGTTTTTCATTTTTTTTTACAGTTAATTGAACTACCGCAAGTAGATTATCGTAAGTAGACATGGAAAAAACTGATCTGTATTGGCTTAAATAGCCAATACCAAGTTTTGCCCTTTCATGAATGGGCAAAGATGTAATATCTTTTTGATTTAAAAAAATTTTCCCAGAATCTACTTTATATCTTCCCAAAACACAGCCGTATAAACTTGTCTTTCCACATCCATTAGGCCCTAGTAATCCCAAAATTTCGCCCGCGTACAAATCAAGATTAATTTTTTTTAATATTGGTCTTCCTTCAAAAGTTTTACTTATACCCTTGATTTGTAAAATTGGTTTATTTTTTTTAAACTTTATAATTCTAAATCTTTTTTTCATTTTAATTTAGTTTTAACATTTACCCTTTCATCATTATCATGCATTGAGACTTTTAACTTTTTATCAGCAAAATCAAAACTCAACTTATCTGCCACAAGGCCTCCCTCTGGACTTTGTGTTTTAATATTTCCTTCTACCGACAAATTATTATTTTCGTTGCTGTAGTCTGCTCTATCAGAAAATAGAGAATTGTCGATATAAAACATATTTACATTTTTAGCAAAGCTCATGTCAAGAGTCACATTATTATAAACCCCAGTACCACTTCTTATTTCTAAAACTGTACCGTCTTTAAAATAAAAATAACAAACAATATTCTTCATATTAATGATTTCAGGTTGGTCTTGTCTAAAATCAGAATATTCTGAAAGAATAACAAACCTGTTACCATTATTGTCAGTTCCTTTATACTCTAAATTTTCAAAGAAATTTAAATTTTTATCTTCCTTATTTTCATTTTTTATATCAGAGATATCAATTGATACCTCTTGTTTTTTTTCCTTATTTTGGTTTGAAAAATATATAAAAAAAATTAGAAGGAGCCCAATAGCAAGAAGGCCCAATTGAAAAAAATTTTTTTTTCTAAATTTACTTAATTCCATATTTTAAAAGTGAATGTATATGAAGAATACCTACTGGTTTAAAGTAAGCTTTATTTTTCTTAAAATCTTTATCTGAAGAAACTAATAAAGTTGTGATTTTTTTTTCACTCATAACCGACAATGCTTTAGAAGCAGGGATACTTTCACTTGTGTAAATTGGCTTTTTTGTCATTAAAGTTGTGATTTTATTTTTTTTGGAGAACTTTTTTGCTCCTCTTCTAATATCTCCGTCGGTAACGACACCTATTACAAATTTATTTTTTATAACTATCCCTAAGCCTAAATCTTTTTTACTAATTGTTTGAATTGCTTTCAAAATATTACTTTTATAATTGATTAAAGGTAATTTTTTTCCTTTAAGCATAACATCTTTTACCAAAAGCAAAGTTTGTCCAATGCTCCCACCAGGATGAAAAATTTTAAATCTCTCTTTAGAAAATTTAAACTTTTGCATGAGTGCTGAACACAAGCAATCACCAAATAACAAAGTTATACTTGTCGAAGTAGTTGGAACCATGCCTGTCGGATCAGACTCTTTAACTTTTGGAAGCAAAATAGAAATATCACTTGCCTTCAAAAGCAAACTATCTTTTTTAGAGGAAACCCCTATTATTTTAATATTAAATCTATTTGCATATTTTAACATATTGCTCAATTCAACTGTGTTACCTGAATAAGAAAAGACCAAAAGAATGTCTCTTCTATCTATTTGTCCAAGATCACCATGATTAGCCTCTCCTGGATTTAAATAAAAAGAGGGAAAACCAACTGATGAAAGGGTCGCCGATACTTTTCTTGCAATTAAACCGCTTTTACCGATACCTGCTGCAATAATTTTACCTTTACAATTTGCAATTAAATCAACTGATCTTGAAAAATTTTTATTAAATACCTTATTAATTTTTTTTAACTCTGAAATCTGAATTGATGAACTTTTCTTTGCAATATTTATATAATTTGTTTTAACCATTAGTGTTCAAATACATCAAATTTAAAGCCTGATTGATCTAATTTAATTCTTGTATCTAAAAAAGTAATACAACTTTTATATAAATCAATACGGTTCTCTCTTTTTAACATTTTTTCTAACTCATTTTTTATTTTGTGAAGAAATATTACATCATTAGAAGCGTATTCTAGTTGTTTTTCACTAAGCTCATTTATATCCTTATTCCAGTCACTACTGCTAACCCTTTTATCTAAAGTTTTGTTACAAAATTCATACACTAAATTTTTAAGACCATGTTGATCTGTATAAGTTCTTACAACCTTACTTGCGATTTTAGTATCGAAAATGTTTCTTACTTTACACTTTAAAAAATATTCTAAAGCATTTTTATCAAATCTTAGAAAATGACCTATTTTTAAAATTTTTTCATTTTCTAAAACTGATACAATATTAGGGGCTTTGTAATTTTTTCGATTTGGTTGCACTATATAAACAATACCATTTTTGTCACAAATTTGGATTAGACTTAATTTATCTCTTTCCGGGATCTGTAAACCAGTAGCTTCGGTATCAATAGCAATAGAATCTTTAAAAGATGTAGCTACTTCTTTCGTTATGTCTCCTTGAAATTTATGTATTTTTGCCATACCTATTCTTCAATACCATGAATAATTACCCGATAGCAACAATTCTAGGTGGTGGTGGTTTTAT
>MDTE01183325.1_pt1 | contig 13771 bp, 7 predicted proteins | sample 811231 | NCBI WGS metagenome assembly MDTE01 (sample SAMN05326651, study PRJNA326480) | marine metagenome | isolation source: seawater | place: Indian Ocean: Red Sea | collected 2010
GCGAGGACCCGTTCGCGGACTACGCGCCCCCCACCGCACAGGCGGACGACTCCGCAGAGGAGCGCGCGAGATCCGAGAAGGGCGCCTCGGGATCCGGATCGTTCGGGGGCAGGCGGGTGAACAGCGACAGGACGGAGCTCGACGACTTCCTGGACGTCGGCATGCGCTTCGAGGGGCTTCGGACCCTTCTGCGCGCCATCAGCAAGGGCTCGGTGCTCAACACCGATCTCGGAAACGTCGAAGTCGGCGAGCTCGTCGTGGTGGGCACGGACAAACCCAGCCTGCAGCTGTGGGAGGCTCAGGCCTACGAGCTGACGCGCGTGTACTACCAGCGAACCACAGACGAACTCGGCACGAGGCGCGTGGACGTTGGCTCGTTGGGGGAATCGCCCCCCGAGCGGATGTACGCGTACGAGGAGGAAGCGTCCGCGAAGGATGGCGGCGGCGATTGGGTCCTGTACTGCGAGCTGTTCTCGGAGGAGTACCACTCGTCGCCGGTGCGGGTGAGACCGGAGGAGGTCGGGCTGAGGACGGTCGGGGCCGAGATCGGGGAGGCGCTGTTCATCGCCGTGCCCGTGGCGTTTTTCTGGGCCGCGGTGAGCGCCAGCTTCGTGGTGACGTCTCTAGGCAGGTGAAAGAATTATTGCTCTTTTACTGGAATACAACGGTTACGAATTAATAGCTTTTCACCTCGCGGGAGCCATGCTCTCCTCTCCCACGCCCGCCTGACTCTCGGACCCGCGTTCGGCACCCAAGGGCACCGCCCTGGGCGTGGCCGTCACGTGCACACCCTTGGGAAAGGTGATGGTGGTGTCGTAAAGGAACGGAATCTCAAACCCGGGATCCTTCGTCGCCACGGTGCTCCACTTGAACCTCTGCACCACGGTCGCCAGCGCCACCGTGGTTGCGAGTAGCGCGAAAGTTCCGCCGATGCACGACCTCGGCCCGCTGCCGAATGGCGTGTACGTAAAGTCCCTGCCCGCGAGGATCCTTCGGCTCATCCGCTCCATCTGCAGCCGGAGCTCCTCCTCGGTGGCGTCGGGCCCGCAGCTCTCCTTCGCCAACCGCTCGGCGTTTTGTCGCAACGACTCCTCGGTGAACCTGTCGGGGTTGAACTCGTCGGGCTCGTCCCACACCCGCGGGTTCCGTCCCATCGCCCAGGAGGACAGGAGGATGAAGTCACCTTCTTTCACCTCGTGCCCCGTCGGGAGCGTATCGTTGCCCTCGACCACCCTGGGGAACAGGTTGATGGGCGCGTACTTGCGCAGCGACTCCTTCACCACCCTCTGCGTGTACTGCAACCTGCCCTCCTGCACGTCCCTGAACGTGGGCGCCCTACCGCCGAGCGCCGCGACCTCCTGCTCCACCTTCCTCTGCACCTCGGGCAGCCGCGCGAGGTGATGCAGGTTCACCGTCAAGTTGCTCGCCGTCGTCCTGTGCCCAGCCGCCATGATGTCGTTCACGTCGCCCCACACGTCTTCCTTCGGTAGCGGATTACCGTCAGCGTCGGTCGCCTTGAGAAGCACGTCGAGGAGGCAGTAATCCTCGTTGTCGCCCCGCTGCTGGTTCTCCTCCAGTTCCTTCCTCCGTCGCCCGATGATGTGGTTGATGCCCACGTCCTCGAGCACCGCGTATCCCTCGCGCAGCTCTCGCACGCGCCCGATCCCCAGCAGGTTCTGGAGCTTCAAGATGGGCACCGGCGTGATGAACAGCTCGCCCATGATCTCGCTCGTGTTGTTGTACGCGTGCAGAACCTTGTCGATGATGTCGTAGTCGAGGTCGCCGCCCGAGGATCGCTTGCGCCACTCCTCCTTGCCGCCGTTGAGCTGCGCATCGATGCCCTCGACCTGCTTGAAGTCCATGTTGAACGCCAGTGACGTGACGATATCGAGCGTCAGTCGCTGCGAGTGATCGTCGATGTCGATGGCGAGATTACCCTCGTCCGTTCGGGCCGCCGCCTTCGCCCACGCGTCGCAGAGCAGGCCCACCCTCTCCTCAACCGTCCGGCTGAACTGATCGAGCGAGAACGAGTTCATGAACGGCTTCTGGCACATGAGCCTGTGCTCACGGTTGTACGCTCCGTCGCTGCCCGTGATTCCCTTGTTTTTGATGACGTACCTGAAGGCGTCGGGGAGCATGCGCAGCCTGTAGTTCTTGGCGTTGGTGTGGCAGACGTACTCGACAATGTCAGGGTCCACGGTGCTGACGCACATGGGACCGACAGCGTTCTTGATGCCGACGGTCTCGTGGCCGGTCATGTTCACCCACTCCAGCATCGCCTCCGGCATGCCCACGGGCGAGGACCCAGCCTTGAGCAGGGATTTGAAGAAGGCGTTGGACGGGAGCATCACCGGCCCGCCCTCGGGCATCTTGTTCCTCATCCGCTGCCCCGGAAGCAGCGACGACACCGCATCCTTAGCGGCGGTGTAGGGGCAATTGCCCGACTTCCCAGCCTCCACCGGGGTTGGCATATCCGCAGGAATCTCGTGCACGACGTCGTCGCAAGGCGGGGCCCCGCAGGAGAGGTCGACGCGGTCGCGCGATGTGACGGCGTCCGAGCTTTCATTTTCTCGGTCGGCCGCAACCCTTCGCACGACCGCCGCGCGGCGCGTGGTGGACCTCCGCACGAGGCGATTTGACCCCGATACGCGCGGGGACGACGGTCCCGCGGACGTCGCGGCGCTCATGCGCGGCGTCGCGATCATCATCACGACACACGGCGCTCAGTGCTTGTGGTGCCAGACTGCTCAATCGACCATCGGAAGATAGAAAAAGCAGTTTCGATCTCCAAGATATTTTCGTGCAATCCGATTGGTCGTTGCCCTCGATCTTGTGTTTCAGGCTACGAAACAGTCAGCAGTCAGAGGAAAAAGGCCCACGTTCGCAAAACATTCGGCACACGAAACGGCTCTCTTCAGAAGGGGAACCACCAAACCTCGGACGGGTCGACGTCAAAGGAGGAGGCCGACCGCACGCGGTGAGGCCTTACGTCGATCGTATCGCCCTCTCCGCCCGCACGCGTCGAGAGTACCCAATCGTCGATCCACCTTAACGCCGCGACAGCACTCACCACCATGGCGGAGCAGTCCGGTATCCAGGTTGTGGTCCGTCTCCGGCCCATGAGCCAGAGGGAGCTCAAGGGCAACACGTTGCCAGTGGTGACCGCAAGCACCGACAAGAAGGAGGTCACGGTGATCAAGGGTACCGGCGCCAGGACCCTTCGCAACACTTACGCGTTCGATAACGTCTTCACGAGCTTCAGCACGCAGAAGGAGGTCTTCGACAGCACCCTCGCGCCCGTCATCTCCGACGTCCTCGGCGGGTACGAGTCCACGGTGTTTGCGTACGGACAGACCGGCACGGGCAAGACGCACACCATGGAGGGCGACATCAACTCCTCGGAGAACCGCGGCGTGATCCCCCGCGCCGCCTTCGACGTCTTCCGAAGGCTCGCCGACGACAGCTACATCGAGTCCAAGGTGACCGCGTCGTTCCTGGAGATTTACAACGAGGAGCTCGGAGATTTACTCTGCGACGTGGACTTCAACGACCTTACCGCGCTGCAGCAGAAGCAGAAGCAGCTCCGCCTGGTGGAGGACCCGGGCACCGCCACGAAGAAGGGGCGGGGTATCTACGTCATGAACCTCACCGAGGAACCCGTCGAGTGCCCCGAGGATGTCCTCAAGCTCATGGCGCGAGCGTCCGAGAGGCGCGCGGTGGGGGAGACCAAGATGAACAAGCACTCGTCGCGCTCGCACTGCGTCTTCACCCTCAGGGTCGAGAGCAAGAGGGTCCTTCCCGACGGTAACATGATGGAGACCGTGGGTAAGCTTCACATGGTGGACCTGGCGGGCAGCGAGTGCGCGAAGAGCGCGGGGGGAGCCGACGTCGACCCCGCGCGAGAGCGCGAGAGGAAGAATATCAACCAATCGCTGCTCACGCTCGGCCGAGTCATCACCCTGCTCAAGGCTGGGGGCAAGGCGAAGGGCGAGCGCATCCCCTACCGCGATTCAAAGCTCACGAGGCTGCTCCAGGAGTCACTCGGCGGCAGGTGCAAGACGTGCGTCATCGCCACCGTGTCCCCGTCAATCATGTCCGTGGATGAATCTTTGTCCACGCTGCAGTACGCGCAGGCGGCGGTGGGCATCAAGAACATGGTTCAGGCCAACTCCATGGTCAAGGTGAACGTGGACGGGGTCCAGCGCCCTTCGACCGCTAACCCGGCGTCCAACGGTGCGTGCGCGCAGGATTGGGCGGAACTCGAGATCAAGATGAAATACCTCGAGGCCCAGGCTGAAGAGGCTGCGGCGGCGCTCGCGAGGAAACACACCGAGGTGCAGGGCCTGACGGAGCGCGTCGAGCTCGCCGAGGCGAAGATCGTCAGCGAGGGTAAACGCGCGGACGAGGCTGAGAGGGCGCTCGAGGCTGAAAAGGTTGCCGCGGCGAAGGCTGCCGCCGAGGCTGAGGCGAAGCGGCTCGAGCTCGTCGCGAAATTGGAGGATGCCAGGAGGGAAATTGCCAAGAGGGATACCCTGCTCGCGGCGAGAAGGGAGACGGAGAGGAAGCTCACATCCGAGGCCAGGGCACTCCTCGCGGCGCTCGACGCGGCCGTGGCTCAGGGTGCGGACATGCACGCGAAGCTGACGGCCGTCGCGCGGGAGGAGGCTGCGAAGCGAGCCAAGGCTGCCGCGTTTGGAAAATCCGCCAAGTCCGCCGTGGACAGCCTCGACGCCAAAGTCGCGGCCGCCGCGGCGCAGCTCGCGGCGGCGCACGCGACCGCCTCCGCCGCGGGTGCCGCGGCCGCGGAGGCTGCCAAGCGCGGAGCCGACGACGCCGCGCGAAGGCTCGTGGAGGCTGCCGACGGCGCCGCCGCCTTCGCCGCGGAGACCCGCGCCGCCGCGGCGTCCGACGCCAAAGACGCGCACGCGCGACGCGAGGCGCTCGCCCGCGCCGTCTCCCTCGCCGCGCAGGCCGCCACCAACGCCGTGACGATGGGCACCGCCGAGATGACTGCGGGTGTCGACGCCGTCGTCGCCGCGGTGAAATCGGGCGACGAAGCCCTCGCGACGTGGGCCGAGTCCGCCCGCGCGTCCGTCGACGAGGCCAAAGCGCAGGTGGCCGAACTCGTCGCCGCGCACGCCGTCGTCGCGCAACAAGGCGCCGCGGCGGCTGACGACGCCGCGGCGACGGCGTCCGCCGCGCTCGCGTCGCAGAGGGCAAAGCTCGGAGAGATTTCCGCGGCGCTGTCGTCGCACGTGAAGGACCTCGAGGCGCACTCCGCCGCCGTCGACGCCGAACGCGCGGCCGCGGCGGACGCCGCGCGGGGCGTCGGCGCGGGCCTGGACGCCGCGAAGTCCGCGCTGGAGCGCGCCGTCGCGGAACACCGCGAGGGTCAGTCCGCGCTCGTCGCCAACGTCGTGGCGCAGCTCCGCGATACTCTCGAGACGCAAACCAAAACCCTGCTCGAGTCGCTCGAGGGAAGCCTCGGGTCGGGGGTCGGCGCCGCGATGGCGGAGACGGGCGCCATCGTCGAGGCGGAGGCGAGACGCGCGGAGACGTCGCACGCGAACCTCGCGGAGGCGGCCGGGGCTATGCGGTCGGCCGCGCTCGCCGCGACCCGAGCCGTCGCCGACGCCGACGGTTTCGCCGCGGCGGCAAACTCCGGGGTGGCGCAAACGAGGACCGCCGTCGGCTCCATGGGCGCGTCCGTCGCGGAGGCGGCTGGACGCGTGGGTGATGCCGCGGTCGACGCCTTCGACGCGACGTGCGCATCGATCGACGCGCACGTCGCGTCGCGCGAATCCATCGCCGCGACGATTGACTCCGCCGCCGCCGGGTCCAAGTCTGCGACGGACGCTGCCGCCTCCGCCGTCGGGGAGAAGATCGCCGCCGTGTCCGCGGCCATCGCGACGTGGAACGCCGCGGAGAACGCCGCCGTCGACTCCGCCGAGGCTCGCGCGACGGAGGCGAGCGCGAAGGCCAACGCGTCCCTCCGCGACGCGACGGACGCGGCGAAGGTCGCCGTCGAGTCTTCGGCGGCGGAGGTTCGCGGGTTTAGCGGCGAGGTGGACGCCGCGATGGCGGACGCGTCGGCGGCGGCCGCGAAGCACGCGCGCGACGCGAAAGAGGCGATGGGTGCCCTCGGCGGGGAGGTGGCGTCGCACGTCGCCGACGTCGACCTGGCGCACGTCCCCGTCGAGCCGGCGCCCGACGTCGAGCCCGTCGCGTTCTCCAGGGTTTTGTCGTCCACGCCCGCGGATGAGGCCGTTCTCTCCGGCGGGGTCGTCCAGGCGGTATCAGCGGCGGCGAGCGTCCAGGACGACGAGGAGGAGGCGTTCGAGGATGCGGAGGGTGACGTGGTTGATGTGTTCGGTGAGGTTGGCGACGCTCCCCCCGTCGTTGAGTCTGCTCCGGCGCCGACCGCGCCGACCGCCCCCGCGGCGGATACCGAGAACGTCGTGCCCGCCGCCGCGCCGGCGAAGAAGAGCCTGGCGTCGATGCGCGAGGGTTTCAAGTCGAAAACCGCGGCTCCCGCGGGTGCGGAGCGACGCACGTTCGGAGCGCTCAAGGATGTCAACGCGCGGTGAACGGTATCGTCGGATGGGAACGTTAATCATAGTCTGGGATGAAAATCGTACGCGTCGTTCGACGGCGACTCTCACGTCTTTATTCGCTCGTTTCACGTCACGATGCTCGCCTCGTCCATGCACACCTTCGCGTCGCCCACGGCTCCACGCCCGAGCTCGAGGAACAAGGCGTTCGCCGAGTTCGCCTTGTCCGGGGAGCACCCCCGGAGCGCCGACACCGGCACGGATATCCTCCAGCCGCAGTTATCGCGCCGGTCGGAGACGACGTGGTCCCACACCGCGGTCTTGTTCCCGCACGCTCGTTCCGCCGGAGTCGATCCCAGGGCGTAGTCGTACACGCCCATCGTGCTCACGCCCAGGTACACCGGGGGCTCGTGCCGCGGTTCGGTGGCGCACGTGGACCGCACCCAGAGCGCGATGTGGGACCAAAAGGCGAAAGGCTTGACGGTGTCCTCGCATCTGGTGCACCGCAGCGCCATTCTCCCGCCCGGACTGACCGACACGCACAGCGCGGCGCTCCCTCCTTCGCCGTGTCCACGCTTCGAGATCGTAGCCCACTGGTCCCTGTACGCGCTGAAGCTCCAACCCGGCGATATTTCGTCGCGGTACACGGGAACGACGCGCGGCGCCGCGGACGACGACGAGGCGTTTTTCACAAAGATGCGTTGCGATTCGCCGCCGCCGTTCAACATGTTCAACCTGTTCGATCCGTTCTCTTCGAATTCCGCGACGCCCATGCGCGCGGTCGCGCCTTTCCGAGCGTCCACGGGCTCCTTGGTGTCGCAGTGGACGGGCCTGAACCTGAGCATCATCTTCCCCTGCAGCGGGTGAGCGAGGAGCTCGTGCGCCCAGTAGCTGAGGTCGAAGTGGGGCACGGGGCCGCAGCAGATGGTCTGCTCGCCCCACGAGTACTGGCACGGACAAACGTCCACGATCGTGACGTATATGGTCCGCGACTCGTTCCAGCACCGCGTGTACTCCCACTCGCTCACTCCGTCGCTCGGATCGATCAACACGTTCTCGCCGGGTACCGTCCTGTTGAACGAGTCCGACGCGTTTGGATCGACGTCGTAGAAGGATCGTCCGTCGGCCATGCGCCACAGCGGCAGCTTCGTCTGGTTCGTTCGCGTCGCCACGCGCAGGATCGGGCCCGTGATGCACCCCAATTCGTAGCACGATCCGCACGCGCCCTCGTAGAACCTCGGGTCGAAGTCCGCGACAGCCGCGACGGCATCTAAGGGCAGCGTGAAGTTTGAGTTGCTCTCCAAGCCCGGGCCCTTGTTGGTGAACGATCCGCACCCGTTGCCGTGCACGTCACCGAACAGGTGCGGTTCAAACTTAGCCTTCCACGCGACGGGGGCGTCGAAGTAGGTGGATCGGCCGATGAGCCAGTCGCCGGGTCGGTACGTCGCGTCGTCCACGGAGGCGAGCCTCTCCGGGGGGTACTCGAGGACTTGGTCGGGCTCGGTCGTGGGTCGAGGGGTTCGGGTCGGGGTCTCGGGAGGCGGCGGCGGCGACGCGGGCTCGGTCCGGGTCGCCGGAGGAGAGGGCGGCTCCGGTGGGGTCACGACCGGTGGACGCGGACCCGCCGGAGGCGACGGTGGGTTCGGAGCGGGCGGTGTCACGGGTGGCTCGAGGGGCGACAAGGGAGACGGCGTTGGAGCCCGTGCGGGTTCGGGCGGCTCGTCCACCTCGTCGTAATCGTAATAGTATTCGGCGGAGGTCACGACATCGTCGGTCACCTGCGCACTCGCGCGGGCGAGCAGATACGCGCCCAACGCGACGCACGTCCACAGGCGCGGCATAGTGTGAGAGGGGTAACACTTATCATACGAAGGTATTTACCTTCGTATGAATAAGTTCTGAAGTCAAGGTCTTCATTTCAATGTGTAATAGTTGGTACTGTACAGACTGACCTAGGCGGGCGACGGCGCCGGCGGTGGGACGCCCGTCCCCCGCCCCATCTCCACCGCCCCGACACGCGTCTTCTCAATAAATCGAGACCGTCGCCGCTCAGACAGTTTCGTCGCCCTTCTTGAGGAGGGGCTCCTTCTCAGCCTTCTTCGCACTCTTGTTCTGGAACCAGATGCCGAACAGCGCGCCAGCCGCCATGGTGCCGATGGACACGAGCACCGGCCACTGGGTGAGGTCGAGGGTGACGTCGTTGGAGGTGATGTTCTCGATCCAGAGGTCGCCGTGGGCCATGTGGTACTTCCAGAAGGTGAAGGAAACGGCAGAGCCGAGGAGGACGCCGCCGAGGACGGAGTAGATGAGGGTGAGCGCGGCCTTCTTGACCATGTCGGTGAGGAAGTAACCGGCGACGCAGCCGATGCCGATGGCGACGAACATGTAGTACTCGGGCTGGGGGGGGATGTAGTGGCCGACGAAGGAGTAGATGATCATCATGCCACCGCCGCCGATACCCATCGCCACCGCACTGAACATGAGCTGCTCGACAAACATAACCGCGATCCAGAGGGCGAGGCCCAGGGCGAGGGAGACGCCCCACTTGGGCTTGAACTCGGTGATACCGAACTGTTCGGTGAGGAAGAGACCGCCGAAGGTGCCGATGGTCATACCCACGGCGCAGATGAGGAACTTGTGGAACTTGGCGCCGTGAGTGATGAAGATGATGGAGGTGGCAAGGACCACGAGAGCCATGACCTCCTGGAAGCCGAAGGCCTCCGAGTCGGGGTAAGGGCGGTTGCGGGGAACGTGCACGGGGCCGTGACCGAGAGCCTGGGTTGGTTCGGGATAAGGGGGATACGGACGGTCAGGCAACGTTCTTGGTTCGGAGTCTCCGCCGCTCGGTCGAGGCGGGAATTCGGGTTTCACGCGCACCTCCTGCTCCCAGTACTCGGCGCACTCCTCGTTGAGCTCGTACATCTCCTCGGAGACGGTCTGGGTGGCGACGAGGTCACCGGCAGCCTCAGCGGCGTTGAGCTTCTGCTTGAGGTCGATCTGCTTCTCGAGGCAGTCGTCGACCTTCTTGCGGAGCACGTCGTAGCCATCGCAGTCGGGGCCCACGCAGTTGGCATCAGCCTCAGCCTCGGACACGCCAACCTTGGCGGCCGCCTTGAAGCTCTTGTGCGCCGCCTTGGCGATCTGCACGTTCTTGACGGCCTGCTGGAGATCGAGTCCGAACGACATTCTTGTTCGTTGGTTGCTTCAAGATGTAGCCGGTAGGCGACGCGTTGAAGTGATGCGCAGGGGGTGGAGTTGCTGGGGAAAGTAACCACCGTCGGTTACAAGCCGAGCTGAGCGCTAATGGGTGATCTTAGAGTGCGGTCCCATACGAATCGGCTGAAAAAAAACCGGAGTCAATTTTACTCGCTTTAGTGTACTCGTTGTGTACTCATTGTACAGACATTTTAGTCACAAACTTTTGAGAAATTGGATCCAACGTGTCATCGTGGCTTTGGGCATTTTGGCGGTCGACCTCGGAAAAAGCAACTCGAAATGGGCAGGTGGGCACCGCCGAGATCCCACACCAACGCGCTTCGGGAGCGCGATGCCTTCCGACGCGGCGAAGAGGAGGAAGGAGGAGCGCGCGGCCAAACGCGCGGCGAAGTTATTCACCGTGTCGAAGCCGAAGCCGGGATGCGAGTGCCGCGACGACGTCGGCCACCCGGCGGAGGCGACGCCGTCCTCGGGTCCCGGCTTGGCGGACGCAGCAGTCGCGGCCGCCGCTGAGGAGGTCACCGTGCGCTTTCCCCCGTCTCTGACGAGCAGACAGCGCGCGGTGCTCCACGCGGTTGCCGAGCGGCACGGCGTCACACACTCCAGCTCAGGCGACGGCGAAGCCCGGCGGATAACTCTCGGGCGAGGCGCCGAGGTCGTGGACGTCGACGCCGTCGGGACCGATGTCGCGACAGCGGACGAAGCCATCTGCGAGCTGCTCGAGACGCACCTCAGGCTCTCCAGGGACGACGCCAGGCGCGCGTTCGACGCGCCGCCACCGGTGACAAAGACCGCGCGAGGGACCGCCGAACCGAAGCGAGGCACCGCGCCCGCGGTCAAGGGCGCGGACGTCACCGTCGAGGACTTCGTGAGTCGGACCCGGGCGCTGTTGGAACTCGAGCGAGCCGCGGAGGTTGAGCAGAGCGAGGCCGTCTTGAAGGGCATGAGGCCGGAGACGGCGCAGCGCAGGGGTCGCGCCCTGTTGGGGTTAAAGTGCGTGGATCTCCGCGGCGGGTTGTTGGGTAAGACGGTGGTGACGCTCGAGCTGGCGAGCAGGAAGGCGGCTGAGGCGCCGCCGCTGCCCCCGCACAAGCTCTCGCCGCACGACGTCGTGTGCGTTCGCCCGGGGAAGGGCGATACCTCGGGCGAACCCCTGTGCGAGGGCGTGGTGTACAGGGTACGGGACACGGCCGTCGAGATCGCGGTGGACGATACGCCGGACGGATCGTTGGAGGGTACCCTACGGGTGGAGAGACTCGCGAACGAGACGTCGCACAGGCGACTGGTTCAGGCGCTGGACAGGATCGGCCGCGCGCCGTCGTCGGCGGGGGATCCGAACGGAAGCGCGGGGGTGGGCGCCGGGCTCGTCGACGTCATGTTCGGCAACGTCCCACCGCGGTTTCATCGTACCCTTAACCCTGACCCTAAACCCTGGGTCAACCCCGGGCTGGACGCGTCGCAAATCGACGCGGTGGCTCACGCGCTCGCCGCCGCGGACGTCGCGCTCGTTCACGGTCCTCCAGGGACCGGTAAGACCACCGCGGTGGTGGAGTACGTGCAGCATGAGGTGGCGCGTGGGTCACGGGTGTTGTGCTGCGCCGCGTCGAACGTGGCGGTGGATAACCTGGTGGAGCGGCTGATGCGCTCGCGGGGCGACGCCGAACGCAAACTGGGTTCCGGGGCTCGGGCGAAAATCGTGAGAATCGGGCACCCCGCGAGGCTTTTGGAGTCCGTGCTCGACGCCAGCCTCGAGGCTCAGGTGCTCAAATCGGACAACTCCGCTTTGGCGAGGGACTGCGAGAAGGAGTGTAGAGAGCTCCGCCGTAAGCTGCTCAAACTCGACCCGAGGAAGGACCGAGCCGAGAGAAATGACGCGAGGCGCGAGCTTCGAAGACTGGCAAAGGAGGAGAAGGCGCGCCAGCGAAAGGCTGTCGACGAGGTCATCGGTGGAAGCAACGTGATTTGCGCCACCTTATCGGGCGCTCTGTCGAACTCGCTGAGGGATCAGTCGTTCGACGTCGTGGTGATCGACGAGGCTGCGCAGGCGCTCGAGGCGGCGTGCTGGGGAGCCATCTTGAAGGGTAGGAAGGTTGTGCTCGCGGGCGATCACCTGCAACTTCCGCCCACGGTCATGTCCGACGAGGCTGCGAAGAAGGGTCTGAGCGAGACGTTGTTCGCGAGGGTGCACGCCAAGTGGCACGGTATCGGCGTGGCGCGTATGCTCACCACCCAGTACCGAATGAACAGAAACATCATGCAGTGGGCGAGCGACGAGCTCTACGAGGGTAAGCTGGTCGCCGCCGACTCGGTCGCCGAGCACCGGCTCGAGGGGGCGGGCACCGGGACAACTCCCGTGCTGATACTGGTCGATACCGCGGGGTGCGACATGGAGGAACACTGCGAGGAGGAGGGGGATAGCAAAGACAACCCGGGCGAGGCCGCCGCGGTGATGGCGTTGGTGCGAAGGCTGATCAAGTCCGGCGCCGCGCAACCCGAGGACATCGGTGTCATAACCCCTTACTCCGCGCAGGTTGGAGTGCTTCGTGACCTACGTGCCGCGGACGATAACCTCGCAAAGCTCGAGATAAGCACCGTGGACGGGTTTCAGGGAAGGGAGAAGGAGGCGATTATCATCAGCGCCGTGCGAAGTAACGAGCAGGGCGAGGTTGGTTTCCTTTCGGACGCTCGACGAATGAACGTCGCGGTGACCCGCGCGAGGAGGCACTGTTGTCTCGTGTGCGACACGGAGACGGTGGGCAGGCGCGACGCGTTCATGCAGCGGCTGGTCGCGCACTTTGAACAACACGGGGAGTACATCTCCGCTGCAGAGCTTGAGGACGAGACATAACAGTCATAGTCGTTAAAATTCTTTAGCTACATCACGTCAGTTCTGACGTCTTACTACATCACATATCGATCACGAAGCGCCACGTGCCCGTGTCGATGTTGTACTCCAACAGCTCGGCGCCCATTCGCCTGGTCTGCTGCACCACCTTGGCCTCGAACTTCTTTCTGGATTCCTCCGTGTCCTTCTTTGAAGTGCAACGCAGCAGGGTCACCTCTGCCCTGGTCTTGAGCCCCTCGCCCGATCTCGGCGCCGACACGCCGGACGCTTCGTCGTACATGTACACCGCCCCACGCTCGATTCGAACGACACGAGCGACATCGATGCCATTCAGGTGAGTCGTATCCACGGGTTGAAGCCACCTGACTGATCCGAACCCTTGACGGGTCACGCGGAAGTCTCTCAGCTTTTTGCCTTCAACCTCGAATTCGCACGAATACCCATCGTTCTTTGCGCTCTCCGTCAGGATGAAGGTGGGTTCAACGAACTCGTCCTTCTCCGCGATCGACAGGGGCGCGGATTTCCTGTGGGATCCCGGCGACGTCTCTCCCGACGGTGTCTCGAAGGCCTCCGCGCGGATGATGAGCTCCCTCGGCTTTGACGCGGGTTGGAGCATCCACTCCTCGCGTCGAACCGGGCTTCCCCTGGGTCTGAGCGCGATGCGCGACGGAGCCGGAAGCGGCGCGCGGCTCATATAAACGCGGCGCGGAGAGCTCGTCGCCCACGCGGAGAGCTGAGAACCACCCTTCGCGCCGATCGTGGAGGCGGGAGACGCGTCGGACACGTGAGAGACAACCTCGCGAGTCGCGGAGATGATCTTCGACGCTTCGAGCGGTTTGCCGTAGGGCGACGAGTTGACCTTCGGCGGCGCCAGAGCGGCGGTGGCCGGCATGAGACCGCTCGCGTGCGTCGCCTGCGGCGGGTTGGTCGCACTCGGGAAGAGCGACGAGCTCGGGAACGACGTCGAACTGGGAAAGAGCGTCGGCGCGGGCGAGGGAGTTTGAACCTGCGGGATGGCGCTGCCCCCGACAGGGGGTCTGAGACCCCCAAACAACGATCCCGGCGACGTGTTCTGCGCCGCCGCAGTCGCCCCGAGCGATCCGAGGGGCGAACTTTGCGCCGGCGTCGTCAACGAGAACGCCGGCGTCGTCAACGAGAA
>MDTE01190276.1_pt1 | contig 13769 bp, 18 predicted proteins | sample 811231 | NCBI WGS metagenome assembly MDTE01 (sample SAMN05326651, study PRJNA326480) | marine metagenome | isolation source: seawater | place: Indian Ocean: Red Sea | collected 2010
GAATGACGTACCGTCCACATTACCACTTGTCTCAATAGCCCACTCTTTAGCCGCACCCTTACTTGCAGTGTCTGTAACACCTGTTCCTCCTACAGCCCACGCTTTTGCTGAATGGTCAGAAGTTGAACCTCTTACACCACCACCAACATAAACAGCCCAATCTTTAGCACTACCACCTGTAGATGCTGTAGTACCTATCGCATATTCTTTTGAACTATAATCACCAGAACCTCCATCTACCTTTGCACCCGTTGTAGTAGCCCATTCCTTTGCGGCACCACGACTTGCTGTACTTGTAACTTCTGTACCGCCTATTGCCCATGCTTTTGCACTATATTCAACATCACTACTATTAGCATCATTTCTTACTGCATCTGTAGTTAAACTTGCCCAATTTTGTGCTTGTTTTGCTTGGTGTAAGGCACTATAACCAGTGTTACCTAATGAATCACTTATTGCTGAGTATTGTGCTTTAGTTGCCCATTGAAAGGCATCATCTGCATTAATAAATAATGTCCAATATGAGGCATTTAATAATGGAGTGTTTGAGTTTGATGCAGTGTGTTGTACATTAACTATATATAAATTACCGTCTGTAAAACGGACAACATCTCTGACTTGGTAGGATGAACCTACAGCCCAATTCCCCTCATACGTTAATCCCGCAGGCCCAGCTGGGCCGGGTGTAGATACTGTAACTTGGTTCGCTGGCATTACATTAACTCCCTAACTAGATTTACTTTTCCTCTTAAAACTTTTTCATTTGTGGTTGCTTGAGATAACTCAAGATCATAAAATGCTTGATCAAAACTATATTCTGCTGTTGTTCCATGTCCTATATCAATCTCTATATTTGGTGCTATTTTGTAAAAAGATACTGTGGAGTCTGTTATTGTATCTCCTGCAACAGCGTTATATGTAAATGTAGTTGCTGTTGGGGTTGCTGTTACTTCCATTACTCCATTGTATTCTTGTGGGGCACCACCAGAAATATTTATGAAATCTCCTGCACTATATCCATGTTCACCTGTTCCTATTGTTACTGTAACTATTGTTTGTGATGAATCTATAGCAATTGTGCCTGTATATATTGTGCCGATTCCATTACCTAGTGTAATCTCTCCTGATGCAGTAGTCAAACTATCTATAGGGGTAGTGTCAAGATAGGATTCCTTAATATTCATTGTTGCAGTATATCCACTGGATAAATCAAACACCAATCCATCAGAGTCTTTATATGTTACAGACAAAGCGTAATCGCCACCTTGCTCTATTTCAATGTGATATACTCCTGCGCTCATTTAATCTTCCAATAATTTTATCCCTTTTTTGGTAATCCATTTATTTGGTTTCATTTTCTTCCTTTTTACTATCCCTGATCTTCCTCCCTCAAACCAATCTCCATATAATTTTTTTACATCAGCTAATGCCTTCTTGCCAAATTTCTTTTCATACGCCTTATCCCTTTCAGCCCTCTTTTTTGCACCACTAGCCTTCGCTTTAGCCTTTTCTTCCTTTATTCTTTTTTTTGAGGCCATATCCTTCTTCTTTTGTTTTTGTATAAATTTTGGATCAGCTTTACCGAAATACCCTTGATTTAAGTCTGGCCTATCTACCTTGTGCCTTGCATTTCCTGCAAGATTTGGGCCTGATCTAGTGGATTGCAGTGTTGCACTCCTTCCTCCACCTCCACCTGCACCACCTATTTTATCCCATATATCAGCACGAGTTTCAGTTCCCTTTAATTTATATTTGTTTATAAATTTAGCCATAGTTACTCCTTAGTATAAACCTTGTTTTTGGAGGAACCCCTTCTTCCTACTTTTTTCTCGTCTTCCACGATTCTTTTTTTCTGATTCAAAACCTACTATTTTACCTCCTATATGAGAGGCATCTAAACCATCTCCATTTCCGTATGTTCCCTTCTTACGGTTATACCTATTTAACTCTGCACGTTTTTTACGTTGAGAGGGTTTCTTGTTAAACTTTTTATCGTACTCAGCCTTTATATACATTAGTATAGCCCTCTTGAACCCAAGAGACCTTTCTTATTATGTTTCTTTGCTAACTTCTTAGCTACTTTTGGTTTTTTTGCGTACAAGTATCTTCTCTGTTTATCTGATGCAAAGGCATTAGTATCCCTGTGCTTCCAGTAGTCCTACTTTTGCCGCCTTCTTATTAAATTTTTTCTTTCTTCTTAAAGCATCATACTTCTTTCTTATTTTTTTCTTTTCTGCTTCAAGATCATCCTTTATATGTTCAGCCTTCATAAAGGGCTTAACAGAAGAAACACCTCCACCATGAGGGTGGTATCTTCTTTTATATTTTTTACCTGTAACACGACTTGTTATAGTTGCCTCACCTTTTGCTCCTTCTTTATACTTGTTATGGTCTCTCTCAAAAATACCATAACCCATTTTTTTACCTGTTCTACTACTTATAGTTTTAGCCATTATAAACTCCTATTTAGCCTTCATTCTTTTTAAGGTTTTTTCTCTATTAGCCTTCATTCTTTTTAAGGTTTTTTCTCTATTAGCTTTCATTTTTGCTAGAGTAGCTTCTTTATTAGACTTCATTTTTGCTAGAGTAGCTTCTTTATTAGACTTCATTTTTGACTGAGTAAGCATATCCCCAAAACCTCTTTTTATCTGTTTCTGTATTCTGTTGTTATTTTCATTTTCAGCCGCTTCTTTCCGCTCTGGAACGTAACCCGGCCCTCTTTTTGACTTTTTCCAATATTCTGTTGTTGACTCTTTAACTTTAGGGGTAATAGTATTACCTTTTTTTCCATCATAAGATGTTGTAGTTCGTTTTACAGTTTTCTTTTTCTTAGGCTTTGCATCTAAGTATTCTCTTTTAATAATCTTTCCTGATTTATCTTGTATTTCTCTAACCGTTCCCTCTGCCGCTTTTTCTTTTACACGTTTACTAATTTCTCCGTAATCATGTTTAAATTTCTCTGCTACATCAGTATATCTTATAGTCTCACGCCCTCCACCTTTAGTTTTTCTACTTTTGTGTGCTTGAGTTACAGATACTTTTTGATCATGTAATGGGTCTTTATATGATTGTTTCCTAGTTCCCTTAATTATTGGGTTTTTGCCACCTTGTTGTTGGTATGTGTATGTAGATTTTTTTCTACCATACTTACCAGCCTTTCTATCATCCTCCCATTTAATGTTTTGAGCTTTCCCCTTCATATTTTTAACAGTAGTAGGAGACATATATAAGGATCGTAATTCCTTGTCACTTTCTGGTATTTTTCTTTTATCCCATTTCCTTTTTGCCATTATAAACTCCTAAATGATTTCATCACCAGAATATCCTGTAAACTTTTTACGCTTCTTTTTAGCCGCCTTAGATGGGGAGTCAAGCCAGTCGCCATAAAGTTTGTTCACTTGCTTTTTCTTTTTTTTCTTAACTTTGCTAGCTTTATTTGCATATTCTAAAACCTCAGCCATACCAGTGGGTACAATAGGATGTGGTATGATAGAAGAACCAACCTTAAGTGCAGTCTTTCCAGCTTTCTTTATTGCCTTCTTTTTTGCATGGTCTGGATCAATTTTTCTTCGTCTTCTTCTAACATTTACTGTCATGTTACTCCTTTATAAACTACGGTTAACTACAAAGCCTGACTGATTGCGACCTTCTGATAATGCGCCAGAAGTTAGTCCTTCCATCATACTTGCTTGTTGAATATTTTCCAAGAACTTCTGTCTATAAAAACCAGATTTTTCTACGTTACGTTGTTGTGATTCTTTTAGGTATGCTCTATCTAATGCACCATATACTATGCCCTCATGCCAGTAAGCATTAACCTTTGGTGTTGAGGTGTCTGAAGATAATGAATTATCTAATGGTACTCCCCTTACCTTTAATTGATGAAATACCTTTGTGGTTGCATCTTTATCTCTATATAAATCTTTTGTCTCTTTTGGTAATGGAAATATTCTAAAAGTTGAAGCTGTCCTGTTATTGAACACAACTGCCTCAATAGGCCCATTCTGTTCTCTCCATCTTGGTGTATTATCTGTGGAGTTTACTACTGAAGTAAAAGCATTAGGGTGAAAACCCATCTCTGATTCTAACATAAAATGCCTGTAACCCCTTGAAGAAGCCGCCGCATTTAATTCTGATTCTGTGTATATACCTAGTTCCCTGCCATCTATACTGACTGAAACTATTTCTGCTATTGTGGAAGGTACAGTAAAATGTGGGCCGATTCTAAAGACATTAACACTAGAATCGGTAACACTACCTGCGGTAGTAACCTTGTAAGTTATGGTAGTGGTAGATGGTACAGAAACAATAAATGTCCCAATATATTGATTAGGAGCACCATCAGCAACGTAAATAGCATCCCCATCCGCATATCCATGTGCAGAGCCAAATGTTATAGTAGCTGTTTTATTATCAGTTGTAAGAGTGCCTGTCTTTGTGGCTTCTCCTATGTTTGTGGTAGAAGACCCATTAGTAGCATATCCCTCTACTTGTGGGTATCTTACCCTCCGTGTAAATTCATTTAAGGCATCATCTATATAATTATTTATTTCTCCATCACTCCAATGCCTATTTGCCGCATCCTGTAATGCAGTTTCAACACGTTCTCTTATTTGCTTTCGGTTCATTAATCTTGGTCAAGGTCAATAACCTCATGACGCTCTAATGCTCCATCTATATCTTCCTTTGTAATAGGGTCTGAGTCTGAGTCAAACTCTGCCCCTGCCTTTTGTCCAGTCTTAGGCCACTTAATTACTTGAAAATTAAATCTTCTATTAGACCTTGCTGTTAATCCTTGTGATAAATCTTTTTGGAAGTAAGAGGTTTCTACAGCATCATTCAGTATGTTCATGTGTTGGAGAGGTACTACTCTGTTTGTTCCTCTCGGTATAACTATTGTCCAGTCTCCATGTGTAACTGGAACTGGCCCCATTTCTGTGTTGTCCTTACCATAATCTATGTTTATTACGGCATGACCTTCTGGTACTGCATCCCCTTTTTTCCATTCTGAAGCCATTTTCATTCCATTAGGAAGAACTACAAATTTCCCTTCTCCTGCTGGAACATAGCCAGAATCTCGTTTTTGTTTTGGTAAACCTTCACTTGGTAATAAACCACCTGCTACGGACATAAATACTCCTTAATCTCCTAAAAGTTAAAGTGGGTGACTAAATGCCACCCACCTACTGAATTATACTATGACAAACTTGCTTGCTCCCAAACAATGTTAGGATCGAAACAATATTGTACCCACCAATGGAAGGCACCTGCTGTTTGAGCATCTCCAATTACAATAGTTCCAACTACAGGAGCTACTTTTTCTCCTGATGATGACCAAGATGCTGTTGTACTTGGTGCATAAGTGTAAGTTGCTGTACTTACTACTGTTGGAGGCTTGCCCATAATTTCTGCTCCTGCATTACCCTCTGGGCCGGAAACTCCTGCCGCTTCTAGGTTTACAGAAGTACAGTAAGCATCTGCATCAGCCGCCGCCGCTACATTTACCATTCCTGTATCGGACTGTAATGTACCTGCAATATTACCTATTGTAAATGTGTTTGAACCTGATGTAGTTGTTACAGGATCACTTACTGCTACTCCAAATCCACAGACTCTTGCATCTAGTGGAATAAATATCACACGCTGATATGTTGCCGCAGACCATGTAGAACCATCTGCAAAATTGACAAAATCAATCTTTGACATCTGTGGAGCATTAACAATGTTAGTTCTAATACTATCCATAAATATCCTTAATTATGTTAAAGTGTTAAGCCCCTCCCATTAGAAGGGGCTATAAATTATGAGAGTTTAGTACAAGCTACTTCTAATCTGTACATCCACAAATCTTGTAGAATGACACAGGAGTAGAATGTATCCCATGCTACCGTACCACGCTGTCCTAGTGGATCGCCGGGGCCGGGCTTTGGCATAACAACTTTTGAGCGAAGTGAATCCATACCGCCTAATGTTGCACAACCAATAGCATCCTCTGCAATTATTAATACTGGGTAAACATCAATGTTAGAACCACCTGTGGATACACAGTTTGCTACACCGTTAGTGTCACCTGCATCCTTAAATGGAACTGCTTGAGTTGTTGTAATAAAACGTACTCCTTCTACACCACCAATTTCACCTTCTATTGCATCGCCTTGATCTGAATACTTCTCTACTGCAACAAAGTTGGGAAGAGCCTGTATATCCTGTCGTAAGTCAGGATGGCAGATTGCAACATATGATTCTCTGATTGGCTCAGTAGCAATACCGACAGATGCTTTTAATTTACTTCTTAGCTTCTTGGCATCGTTACTTTCTAGAGCACGGATAGCTGTTTGAATTGGGCCAAGTGTGGCATTAGCACCGGGGCTGTTAGCTGATGTAACTGCTCCTCCAATGTGCATATCAACATCTGAACGAGCAGATGCAGATGTTCCACAATACTTAACCTGTGTTCCTGCACGGAAGACTTTGTAAGAGAGAAAATCTATTGTCTCTCCAGCTTGAGTAGCTTGTCTTTCGCTTATGATTTTTAATACTGGGTCTGCCGCCGCCGCAAGCATCACATCAGTTGTGTTCACATATGATCCATACTGTTTTAGTGTGTGCATCAATGTGGTGTGCTCAAGACTTGAGAAGTCCGGTGTTACACCTTCAGCAATCGGGGTATCCACAATTGGGAAACGCTCATACCTGCGGTGTCTAATTTCTAAGCCCTGTTTCTGAGGCTTTGTTTCTTTCTGTGCAAATTTAGCAAATGTCAACAAACGCTTTGCGATTGGTAACATTTTCTTTTGAATCGTAAAGGCATCATTCTTTGATAAATCACCATAAGATGAACCACTTATTGATCCAGTTCCTCCATATGCCGCCATAATTAACTCCTATCATTTAAAAATTATTGTTATTCGGGAATAGCTTCCCATAGTTCTTCATCGGACATATTGTCCAAATTCTTGCTTTTCACGGGTGCGGAATTACCTAAAAGACCAGTCGCCGCCGCTCTTTTAGCCTGTCGCTTGGTACTCGTTTTAGCTTTCTCAGATGATTCTTCTGGAGCAGGTCTCCACACTTCTTGGCCCGTTTGGGTTGATAGGAATAATTGCATAACGGAGGCATGATCTACTGGATCAGTTGATTCAGTCATCATTTTTGTCATTGCTGGACTACCTAGAACAAATGCTTGAAAATCTGCATCTTTATCTATATCTCTGTAATCTTCTCCTACGTTTTCAGTCATATAATCTTCATGATAACGTAGAAATGCTTGATAATTGTTCTCTCTATTTTGTTCTTCTAAATCTTTTAACCGATTTTGAGCCTGCAATGTGGCTTCATTCAAGGTTTTACCTTGTTTTGCCATCTCATGCTGGATCATCTTACGGAAAGTAGAAGAAAGTTCTGAGAACTCCTCCATAGTCTGCTTATCTTCCTTTGAGAAGAATTTTTCTGCATCTTCTGGGTCTACTGGTGGTGCTTCAGCTTCTGGAAGCCCTTTTTTAACCCGCTCTAATGCTTGCTCACGTTCAACATCCCTGAGTCTCAACTCTTGGAGGTCTTCCCGCATTCTTGCAGACTCTTCATTCCTCTTATGAAATTCTCGCTCTAAATCCTTATAACGAGCTTCATAATCATGCTGTGGCTCTTCAGGTTCTTCCTCGTCTTCGGTTTCTTCTACTTCAGCTTCTTCAGCGTAATCAGGTTCCTCATCAGCGTCTTCAGATACTTCTTTATCCGCTTCATCAGGGGTGCCCTCTTCTTTAGATTCTTCCTCGACTTCTTCATCCTGACTCCATAGTTCTTCATCTGTAGGTTCAACTTCTTCAGTTTCTTCAACTTCTTCAGTTTCTTGAACCTGTTCTTGTACCTCTTGCTCTGACATATAACTCCTTCCAAGTGCCCGATTATACGGATTGGTTAATTAATAGCCCTTTCCTTATGGTGTAAAGGCGGTTCCTGTTTATACTACTTTGGTTCAGCAATTTCAAGCATTTCTTGCCATGCTTGGATTTTGCCGATAGATACATTATGCCTTGAAACTGACTCTTGGTCAACTAATTGTTTTGATTTAATAACATCATATGTATCTTGTATTCTTTTTTCGATCATTTCTTTATATAACTGCCACCCCGGTGATTGGGATAACATACTTAATACATCATTGCGGGGCATTTTCAGCGAACTCCCTTCTTAGTATCTCTCTTGCAGTTGGGCCACCTTCTAGCCTCTCCATAGCTGGATCAGACATTTGGTCTGCCACATTACCTAAATCGGGTGGAGGCCCATCCATAGGAGGTTCTGGCATACCACCTCCTTCTGCGGCCTCATAATCCATTTGAGTTTCTCTTTCCATAGCTTGTTGTTCAGCCGCTTGATCCTGCATCATTTGTTGTTCTTCCATCATTTGCTTTTCATCAGCTATTGCTCGCTCCTCTTCCATTTGTTCACGGAGTAAAACACTATTATTTTCTAAATTTGAAGGATGTAAAATATTACCTTGTTTAATTAATTCAAGCCTCTCTTGCATTTCCATCTTTCTTTGGTCTTCTCCTATTGATTGTTTTTCATCTAATAAAGATTTTGACTCTGCTATAGCTATGCTAGATTCTGTTTGGCTTTGTATTTGTTGCGCATTAATTTGTGCTTGTGTTTGTAACTGTTGCATTGCCGCTTGTTGTTGGGCTTGGGCTTGTTGCTCCATCTGTTGTTGTTGGGCCTGCTGTTGGGCTTGCATCTCCTGAGTTACTTCCTCTTCACTTTTTACAACCTTATCTGGCTCCATATTAAATGCACGAAGTAATGGTCTTGTAAATGCTTCTTGTTTTAAATACTGTTTAATCTCAGGGAACTGTCCTATTACCTGTAAAAAGTTTATAAGCTGAGTATTATGTACTTCCTTAGCTACATATTGTTCGTAACCTGTTGAAATTGCTTCATAGTCACCTTTTATTGACATATCTGTGGAATCAACCATTAACCACCTGTATATAGCACCTATATTCTTAGTTATCATACCTGATACTGAACGTACTACATCTGCTGTCTGCCTGTTTGCGTTGGAATTAAGAATTGACATACCTGTGGCTGTCTTAGTTTGGGCAGGACTCATATCTCCATATCCTATACTCGTTTGTCCTGAGTCTAGGTCTGCTTCTCTTTCTAGTTGTTGTATTACTTGAAGTAATCCATTTGTTACATCTGGTATCTGTACTGATGCAAATGAGTCTCTTACAGAAGCCCCCGGCTTTACTCTAAACTGCTTGCCGGGGTATATTTGCTCTGTATCAGTCCCCGGCTCAAAAGCATTAGGGTCTATAACTGTTAGGGGAGCCGCAGATAATGATTTACCCTCTACCATCATCGCATATGAAAAGTTTAGTATCGCTTGAGCATCCCTTATTGCATAATAGATTCCATCTCCCCATAATGATTCTGGATTCTTTTGCCAGTTACAAAAATGGAAAGGCATGGTATCGTCAAACGGGTTCTCGGCTATTTTAACGACTACATCGCCAATAACAGTGATTACCACAGGGATGGCTTCTGGAATATCCTCTGATTCAATTGGTAAATGAGGTTCCAAATCCTTACCGTCAAGACGGCCCCAAAACTCTAAAACTTCAAATTTCTTTAATCTGTGACCAGAAGTTTCATCATATTTTTTAGGATGTTCACTATCGTCATATCCTTGAGTAAGTCCTATTTCTTCTTCAATAACCTTCTCTAATGCCCCCGGAATAAAACCTTCTGAAGTTTTCGATAATTTTCTGAGTTGTATTTTACTAAGAAATGATCTTTGAATAATATAGTCTGCATCTTCTGAGTTAATTGCTTCTGGTGAAGGGAATATATTCCATATACTTACAAATTTACAACTTGGCATTAATTCTTTTTCCAGAAACGACTCAACCGCCACCATATCATCTGGAGTCTGAACCGTACTGTAGACAGGAAAATTTTTATATTCGAGGGAAATCCCTTTCGTACATCCTGTACCATATAAACACATTTCATGTATAGCGTGTTGTACTTGCTCATTATAGTTAGTTCTTTCCAATATATCCCTAATCTTAAACTCCATCTGTTTAGACCGTTCAAGAATCGCATCTTCCAACAAATCAGGTCTATCGGGTGGCGTTTGTATATCGGGAGGGTAGAACCTAGGTTTACGAGACGGAGTAATGCTAAATGGAACTTTCCCATCTTCAAATAATAACGTGTTAATCTTAATCTTCGCCGAATTAGTTTTACGCCTAGTTTGATTGACAAATATACCCCTTTCATTTGCCAACTCACTCGCCTTCGATATTTTTGAAGGATACTTTCCTCTGTACGCATCATAAGCCTCCAACCAATGTTGTTCATGATCTCTGCGGTATTCTCTTGACTCCTCAAATTTTTCTTGCACTACCTTTGCGAAGTCATTAACATCCGCTTCTACTACTTTAACTTGTGTTACTGCAATATCACCCGATTCTGGGTCTTGAGTTGCTCCAGTTGCTTCGTATTGTGCCATTTAATAATCTTCCGCTAAATTAGGTTCACCTCTATCAAAGAATTTCCATCCACCTCTGCATGGCTGTTCTTTTCTTTTTCCGTATGCTTCATCAACAAATACTCCCTCTTCTCCTTCACATTCTGCAAAAAAAGGAGTCATACCTACAGGCCAACGGTTATTCTTCTCAGAACAAGAAATTATAAAAAATAATAAAAAAATAAAAAATTTAAACACTTATTCTGAATCCTCGGAATCTAGGTTTATGTCTATAATATCACCATTTTCCATATTAAGTATATATTTTTCTTTGTTTTCTATGCAATCTGATAAGTTTGCTACCATCATTGACATTGAAGTACATATAGATTGGATCATTAGACAGCCTAGCTCTTCTCCAAGGTTTCCACAAGCTACATCAACCAATTCTTCTAATAATGGTTGAATTTCATCAATAAATCTGTCTGTATTAGGTAAAGCACTGCCAAAATCTGCATGAATAACTTTGCTCATAACTGACTTGGTTGATAAAACTTCAGTTGAGGCTTTAAGTATCTCCTATTAATGTTCTTACTCCACTCTGGAGTGGCAGGAAACATCTTACACCCAAAACAAGCTATAGCCAATGCCATTACACAGTCATCATGTGAGCCTGATTGAGCCGCCATTTTCCCATTTGGAAGATTTACAAAAGTCTGTAATTCATCCAAAATTTTAGGACTCCGTATCTTTATTTCATCTTCCCTGATTAATTCCTTTAAATAATCAATTATCAAGGGTTTAGATTTTACTGTAGTGTGAAAACCTAACTTCCTTGCTGAACGGCTTGACCTTTCATCTAATATCTTTTCTGAATATATATCAGGATATAAATGAACATCAGAAAGAAATTTTAAAGTTACAAGTCCATGATTGTTTCTTTCTACTACTAATTTAGCATTATTATACCATTTTCCTAAACTTGCAAGTTGCCATGCAAATAAATCTGGATCAATTTTTATCCTTAACATTGCAACTTCATCCATTGTTTGTGCATTTAATACTACAGCTACACTCCAATCAGTGTCTCTTCCTACATCTATACCCTCAGAAACGTCTGCACCTATCCTATATTCTTTATTAGGAGTAGGTCTTTCCCATACTTGAAGCTCTCCATCATCCATAGCCTCTATTATATATTTTTCGCCGCCCTTTTCTCTCCATGACTGAACTGGTATATGAAAACCCTCTGAAGGTCTGTCCCTCTGTAACCCTTGTGATACTAAAACTAGTTTATTTAGGTTCTCTGTGTCAAAAACACCCCTACCCGTTGTTACAAATGCCTCCCGTGCTGTTGTAGGAAATTCTTGATGAAATTTTCTTAAATCATTTTGACATTGAGTCTTTATACACTGCCTTCGCCAGTTTAAATTTTCTAAAGTTACTTTGAATTTTTTTACCTCTTCTCCTATGTCATACTCACAAGATAAATCAAGTAGGGCCTTTTCTTCATCCCCCCCATACCTTTTATCCTGACCTAACTCCTCTTTAAATTTTTCCTTCTCTTCTTCTGAATTAAAAGGCTTACTATAATAACTGTATATATACCAAGGGAAAAATACACTTTCCCATCCAGAGTTCCCTTCTGCCGCATCCCAGTACATATCATGGAATACGCCACCTACTCCCTGTGCTGTTGACTCTATAACTGCCTCTGTATCAAACCCCTGTACAACACAGTTTAATAGCCCTAGTAAATAATCTTCACCCCCGGCTGTCCAACTTGCTACCTCACTACAATGTAAAAAATCAATCTTACTACCACGAACTTCTCTACCTCCTACCGTTGATAAAGAATATGAAGAGTTAAGGCCGCCTTCTTCACTGCCCCAATGTAAATCACGCCTTCCACTATATTTTAACTGTGGTTTTATTTCTATAGGTAGGTTTTGCTCCATTGTACGAGTCATGGCAAACATGACATCTGTAGCCGCCTTACTATGGGTGGTAATCTGTACCACCTTATTACGGTTCATTGCGGCATGACGGAAGTATCTACCCTGTACATAGGTAGATATTCCAAATCTTCTGGCCTTTAAAACAATCATCCTTACATGATTATGTTCCTCTAACTGCCTTTGCATCATAGAGTGCATAATCTGCTGTACCTCATTTAACTCAAATGGTATGAGTTCTCCTGTTCCAAAGTTTTGTATCTTTAAACAATGAGTGAAGTAGAGTAATGGTTCAGCTTTTAGCCTCCGTATAAGCTCTATTATCTCTTTTTCTTCCATATAGCACTAAAATGGTACTATTTATCTGTTCCTTTTATTTTATTATCTAACTGCTTTAACTTAGTTGTTGCTACATCTACTGTAAAATCAACTATTACAGGTAATAAATCCCTAAAACTAAGGGCTATAAGAAATATTACTAAATATTCAAATTCTTTGTAAGGACTTAAATATGAAATCTGGAATATGTAGTATACAAAAAGCATTCCGCTACCCATATATACTATATTCCTAAAAAAATCTGCTAATCCACTTTTACTATTTCTAAAAAAAACTAAAACAGAATAGAAAAATATAAAAATGATCATTAAAATCAAATTTAGATGTGCTAAAAAATTTTCTATCATTAGAGAGCCTCATTTGGTGATTGATTGGGTGTTATTTTTTTTAAAACTAAGTCTCTTATGGTAGCCTTACTTTCACATTTGTTTTCAAAAGCCTTCTTATAAGCATCACTGCATTGATTTTTTAATAATAAGCCAAAACTTGCCTCATAATTATCATTTGTGTCATCCATTTCATGATCAACGATCTCTGCAATCTCTAACATACGTTCAGTAACTACGGCCTTTACACTATCTTCAAGACTGGTTACTAAATATCCTAACCATAGTATCGCAAAAACCAGTACCCAAATCGCTTTAGTTAATTTTATTGCTAATACAGGCTCTAAGTGCCCGCCATTTCCGTTCATTTCTGCCATTTTTCCCTTTCTATTAATAATGAGATGGCCCCCTAATCCGAGGTACTAAGGGGAAGATTAGAGGGCCTAGGGCTGGAGACAAAGCCCTTCAATAATATTAACTGTATTATAAAAATATGCAAGGGGGTAGAAATGCCTATAACTACTTTATGTATATAATAGAGGGGGGTGTGGCTGGGTGGGGGTGGGGTCTTTCTGTGTGAGAGTGATTTTATCCAGTTTTTAAGGCCAAAACACCATATTTTTTAATAAAAAAAGCAATGCGTTTTTTTATTTCAAGAATTAAAAACCTTTTATA
>MDTE01145682.1_pt1 | contig 13767 bp, 12 predicted proteins | sample 811231 | NCBI WGS metagenome assembly MDTE01 (sample SAMN05326651, study PRJNA326480) | marine metagenome | isolation source: seawater | place: Indian Ocean: Red Sea | collected 2010
CGTCAGTTGGCGCTCAAGCTCACCGCCAACTCTATGTACGGTTGCTTGGGCTTCGCCCAGTCTCGTTTCTTTGCCGAACCGATCGCCGCGTTGATCACGTCGCAGGGTCGTAAAATTCTTCAGCACACGGTGGACATCGCCTCGGGCAAGTGCGACTTGGACGTCATCTACGGCGACACCGATTCCATTATGGTGAACACGAAATCGCACAATCTCGTCGAATCCAAGTCGCTCGGAGGGAAACTCATTCGTTTCGTCAACAAGGAGTATCGTAAATTGGTCTTGGAGGAGGATTATATCTTCAGATCGATGCTCTTGTTGAAGAAGAAGAAGTACGCGGCGATGAAGGTTGTCAACGGCCCGAATAAGACGAGCACTTACAAGCTCGAGATGAAGGGTATCGACATCGTTCGTCGCGATTGGGCGCCGATCGTCAAGGATTTGGGTAAGCAGACGCTCGAGGCACTTTTGGACGTCGACGGAGACCTCGAAGAGCGCGTCGGTGAGATTCACGACGGCTTGCGAAGGATTCGAATGGACATGATTGAAAACGACGTGCCGATGAGCAAATACGTCATTACCAAGCAGCTCACGAAGGCGATCGAAGAGTACCCGGACGCCAAGCATCAACCGCACGTCATGGTGGCCAAACGTCGCGCCGAGGCTGGGAAGCGGGACGGTACCAAGGCGGGAGAGACGGTGCCGTACATCATCGCGCTGCAGAGCGACGCGACGTTGGAAGAAATCGCCGCCGGCAAGGGTGGCGGTTCCGGTGGTAAGGGTTTGGCCGAGCGCGCGTATCACCCGGAGGAGATCGTGGAGATGGGATTGAAGGTTGACTTGCACTACTACTTGTCTCAGCAGATTCACCCCGTCATCAGTCGTTTGTGCGCGCCGATCGAGCAAACCGACGGCGCGATGATGGCCGAGTGCCTCGGTTTGGATTCGAACAAGTTCAAGTCGCAAGCGCGCGGTGCGGACGATGATTTCGACGACACGTTCGGCGGCGGTGCGTTCGCAATGGACGACGACGAGCGATTCGCCGATTGCGAGCCGCTCACGCTCAAGACGCGAAGCGGCGAAGAGTTTGATTTCTGCGGCGTTCGAGCCATTCTCGACGGCAAGGTGCGCGTGGAAGACGCTCTGGCGCCGTCGACGCCGGACGTGGGCAAGGAAAATACACCGGTGAGTCAAGGTAAGGCTGCGGTGATCTCCACCAACTCTCTCGACGAGGCGACGCTTTCGAACCAGGTGATTCTCGCCGCGCGCGAACGCATCAAAGAGTTTTACGCCGCGCCGTTGCGATCCAACGACGACGTCGAGAGAGCGGAGTCGCGCAACGTCACCCTTCGAACGCATCACACCGATAGCTCGCTCACGGGCACGTTGAGCTCCGATCCCATGTCCAAGGGTACGATGGAAAAGACGATGCCGGAAGAAAAATTGTACAACCAGCTTTTGCATTACAAGCGGTTGCTCTCCGTCGCCACCGCGGCGCGGAGCACGCTCAAGAAGGAAGATCGCGAAAACTTCCTCAACAAAGTCAGAGGCACGGAGTTGGAAAGATCACTGAAAACGGCCGAGAACTCCCTCGACGAGATCATGAACAAATGTTCGTACATGTGGATTTCCTTGGCTGATTTGTTCAAGGTGGCCAAGGCGTAGAAGAATTTAATGCAATATTAGGCGTCCTCGCGATCCGACGCGTCGCTCCTCGCGCGCCAGAAGGAAGCGTTTTAACCCGCAATTTCAATGAATGGTACAGTCGGGTCGTATGTACACGCGTATTCGTCTAAAACTACTATCATGGAAAACTGCGGCGATTACCCGACGCCGTCGCGTAGTCCCGCGTTCGAAAGCTACAGTACTACAGTGACGCGCGTTTCGATCAAGCTTGCGTTTCTTTCATCCCGCGAGACCGCTCAAAACCGCGTCGGCGAGAGCTGTTCATCGCGGCTCGTCAATGGGACGTACAACACTCCCATCTCGTCGCGTTTTCTCAAACTTCCGTCGCGTAAGCGATCGATCACCGTCAACGCCTGGCCGTTCGATCCACCGATGGGAATCACCATTCGTCCTCCGACCGCCAACTGATTCAACAACGCCTCCGGAATCTCCTCCGCGCTCGCACCCACGTGAATCGCATCATACGGCGCCATTTTTTCGTATCCATCCCGTCCGTCTCCCGTCACCAATCGAAACGCCGCGGCGTCCTCCGCGCGCAACAACCCCCCCTTTCCATCTCTTTTCACGTTTTCCACGCTCGACTTCGTCAACGCATCGATGTGTTCGATCCCGACCACCTTCCCCGCCCCCTCTTCACACCCGACCAGCTCCGCGAAACACGCCGAGAGGTACCCGGTGCCGCTTCCCACGTCCAAGACTTTCTTCCCGCGCGCGACGACGCCCGCGCGCTCGAAGAGTTCCAAACACGCCGCGTGCGCGTGCGGCGCGCTGATGGTCGCTCGATAGCCGATGGGTAACGGATGATCCTCGTACGCTTCATCGCGCGAGGACGTCGGGGCGTAATTCCCTCGATCGCACGCGCGCATGGCGTTCGCCACGCGCGCGCTCTTGAGAATGCCGTGACGTTCGAGCTGACGCACTAAATCGGCGTTATCGACGCCGTGGCACCGCCACGCCATGGCGAGAGGGACGAAAGTGGTGAATACGCGCGCGATGGAGCGTACGCGCGCGAGGGATGTCGTGTTGTCGCGAGAGAAAGGGACGACGCGCGGAGGAATGGCGCGTCACCGGTAACCGTCAATCGTCGGCGCGCGAGCGTCATCATGCGCGCGTCGTCGTCGTCGTCGTCGTCGGGGGATTCGCGCGCGGCGTCGCACGACGAGGACGCGCGCGACCGCGCGCGCGATTCCCTCGACGCGCACCGTCCCGCGCTCGTCAAGGCGCGTCTCGTCGATCACATCATTCGCGCCATTCGCACCGAGGCCGCGGATGCGCTCGACGACGACGCGCTCGACGCGCGCGCGAGAGAGACGTGCGAACGATTCGCGCGCGCGTTCACCGACGCGAGAGCGACGCGAGAGAGCGGACTCGGCGCGCGAGAGAGACGAGAGACGAAGATTCGCGCGGGTCGGTGCCTGACGGCGGCGACGAGACGCGTCGGCGCGTCGGCGGAGTTCGCCACGCTCGCGGATCTCGCGCGATTCGTCGCGATGGGCGACGAGGGAGAGGCGTCGGCGTTGTCCGAGCGAGCGCTGAGGCGCGGGATGCGAGGAATGTTGGCCAGGGCGCACGCGGAGGGACGCGCGGCGGCGAGCGGGGCGGTGGCGTGCGAGGACGCGTTCGACCTCGCGGTGACCTCGCGGGGTTTTTTTAGAGAGAATTGGGGAGTCGTCGTGGAAGAGGCGATGCCGAGAGCGGTGCGGGAGGTGAGACGGAGGTTTGGGTTGGATCGCGCGCGAGAGGGTGCGAGGGAAGAGACGGGGAGGGAGACGAGGGACGACGCGTTGGACGCGTGGTTATTCGCGGCGCGCGACCGAGACGAGGATTCGGATTCGGTATCGGTGTCGAGCGCGGACGAGGAAGAGGACGAGAACGAGGACGAGCGTCGGTTGTACTCGTCGTCGTCGTTCGTGGCGCGCGCGAGGCGGGGATCGATCTCGACGATGGACGAAGACGAAGACGAGGACGAAGACGAAGACGAAGACGAGCGGAAACGGTTCATTCGCGTCGAGGGCGCGGAGATTCGACACGTCGAACGCGATCACGAGTACGTCGTGCGAGAGATCGCCGCCATGCGTGGAGAGTCCACGGCGGAGATCGCCGAACGCATCAGGGCGAACGTCGAGCGCACCGAGGGCGCGAAGACGTCCGTCGAGGCGAGACGCGCGCGCTTGTTACAATCCCTCTTGGCCAAGTACACGCGCGTGGAATCGAGCCGGAATTCGCACACGGGCGCGCACGCGCGCGATATGACGTCGAATAATCCGAAACACGCGTTTTTTGCGGGCACGGAGACGAGAACGCGCATCGTGACGCGGAATAAAGACTTGGAGTTTCGTTCGGTCAAGGCGCACGTCGATCGCCGAAAAAATGAAATCGCCGCGCGGGAGACTCGACGAGCGATGCTCTTCGGAAAGTGATTAGAATCGATTGAATTAGTGTAGCGCTAGCTAGTAGTGTATTCTCTATGCGTACTGTACATGTTTGTTCATTTCGGTGCGTTCGCGGCGAGACGCGCGGCGATGGCGCGCGCGGCGGCGACGGCGGCGGCGGCGGCATCGTTCGTCGACGCGGGTGCCTGCGTCGTCGGCGCCGGCGCCGGCGCCGTGAATTGTTTCGCGATCGCCTCCGCGCGCGCGCGCGCCTGTGCCACCATCGCGTTCGCGAGCGCGGGCGGCGGCGGCGGCGCGCGCGCCGCGCTCGGCGGCGGCACCGCCGAAAAGTTTTCATTCGGCGCGCGTCTCGCCGGACCTCGACCACCCCCGCTCCCGCTCCCGCCCCCGCGCGGCGGCGCGCCCGTGAACCCCAATCCTCGTCCACCCATGATTTTCCCACCGCGCGCGCGCGCCGACGCGCCCTCGTCGTCGGCGTCGTCCGGGCGCGATCGTTTTCGATACGCGCCTCGCGCGAGCGCCTTTAAATCCAACGGCGCGTCTTGCCCCGCGTCTCGTAAATTCTTCTCCAAATATTGCGCCGTCTTTGCCGAATCTCTCGCCGTGAGGAGCGTGTACGCGCGTCCATCCGTCGCGCCCGCGCGTCCCGTGCGTCCGATCCTGTGCACGTGCGTGGAGACGTCTCGAGACGCGTGGAAATTAATCACCGTCTTGATGGAGTCGACGTCCAATCCTCTCGCCGCGACGTCCGTCGCCACGAGGACGTGCGCGCGTTCGCTCTTAAACTCCCGCATCGCCTCTTGTCGCATTCCTTGGTCTAGATCACCGTGTAACGCCACGGCTTTGATCGCGCGTCTCTCGCACTCGCGCGTCAACTCGTCCACGGTGTGTTTATGATTGACGAAGACGAGCGCTTGGCCCTCGTTGACGAAGGCGGCGAGATGTTCAAACGTCCACGTCCATCGGGACGAATCGTCGTCGAACACGCGCACAATCTGCGTGACGTCTTCGTTGGACCCGCCCGCGTTTCCGACGAATATCGTGACGTGATCGCGCGCCAAGACGTCGCCGACGAGTCGTCGAACCGCCGGGGGCATCGTCGCGCTGAACAAGACGCATTGCCTGTCGGGACGCACGCTTCGACACAGCGAACGCACGGCGCGTTCGAAACCCATGTCTAACATCTTATCCGCCTCGTCCAGGGCGAGATAGGTGACGTCGCGAAGGTGTATCGAATTCTTCATGCACAGCACGTCGATGAGCCGACCGGGGGTGGCGACGAGGAGATCGACGCCCGCGCGTAATTTTTTAAATTGCTCCGTCTTGCTCACGCCGCCGAAGACGGCGGAACATCGAATCGGTACGCCAGCCTTGATGAACCTGTGCGTCTCGTTCGCGATCTGCGTCGCGAGTTCACGCGTCGGCGCGAGGACGAGCGCGCGCGGACCGTCGCGTTTCCCGGCTCGCCGTCGACGAGACATTTGCGCAAAGGCGGGTAATAAAAACGCCAACGTCTTCCCGCTTCCGGTTTTCGCGCACGCCAACACGTCTCGTCCGCTCGTGATGACGGGTAAACACTGCGCCTGCACCCCCGTGGGACTCTCAAATCCCAATCGTTTCAACGCTCTGAGCGCGTCGACGTCCAACGCGCCGCCTTGTCCGAATCGCGTCGTCGGCGCCAAGTCGCACCCCTCCACGCGCACGTCCAACGCGCGTCTCGCCGCCACCACCTCCTCCACCGACATCTCCGCCAACTCTCTCGGCACCGCGTACGTCACCCGCGTGAACGCATCGTACGACACCGACGCGTGATCGACGACGGGCGCCTCGTCTCTCGCCGCTCGACCGCGTTCCTTCGCGCGCGCCGCGGCCGCGTCCCCGTCTTCCCAATCCTCTTCCTCCTCCTCCTCCTCTCTCTCTCGCCCCGCGCCTCGTCTTCCACCCACGGGTTTCCCTCTCGCGCTCATCACGAGCATCGACCTCTCGAACGCGTCGTCGTCGTCGTCGTCGTCGTCGTCGTCCCGCGTCCCCGTCGATTTCGTCGTCGATTTCGTCGTCGTCGTCTCTAAATCAGCCATGAACGCATCGAGCGGATCCACCTCGTCCTCCTCGAGCCCCCGCTCGCCCTCGACGTCACCGCGCGATTCCTCTTCGCACGCGCGCTCGATCTTCGTCTCCAGCGACGCGTCGTCGTCCAGCGCGACGCCTCGTTCCCGCAAAAATGCATCCAACTGGGACGCGCTCCATCGACGAAATTCAACCCTGAGCGCGTCGCGATCGCTCATATCGAACGCGCGCGCGCGCGTTCCCTTCGCGTTCTTTGTATCGCGTCGCGCGGACGCGCTCGAGACGGAGATCTCGCGCGTCCGTGTGCGGATGAAGAGGATGGATGCGATTCATCGGATGAAAACCGCCGCCGCATTCCGTGACGACATTCATCGCCTCGCGCGCGACGCACCGTCGAGCGTCGACCGATTCCGACGCGCGATGAAGATCGTGAACCTCGCCGACGGGGTGCTCACCAATCTCGAGACGTTGGATCTCTTGCGCGAGCGCACGGGGGAGCACGGAAGCGCGCCGACGTACCCGCAACCGCACGACCCTTTTCCGACGGAGATGCGGTGTTACGACGCGCTGTCGAGGACGTGCGCGGGAGGGCAGGTGAGAGAGAACGTGCGCGCGTTCATCGAACACATCGAGGCGATCGAATTGACGCCGGCGGAGGTGTTACAGTTGATCAATCTCAAGCCGAGGGAACGGGTGGTGGTGCACGCCGTGGTGGCGTCGTGCGAGCGACGGTTGAGCGAGGACGAGGTGGATGATTTGATTCATCTGTGCGATCAGTTTTTGTGAGGGGGGGCAGAGGGACGTGGGGATGGTGTGATATCGACGGTTGTAGTGTACATTGAAGACTAGAGGAAAGGACGCGCTCGAACGCGCCGTCGTCCGTCCGCGGAAGAATGAAGAACGCGTCGGGACGAAGGGGAGAATGCTTTTATCGTACGCACTCGCCGGTGTGATCGTCGCGATTCACTCACCGGTGAGATCGTCGCGAAACGCCGGGAACCAGTACGCGCGCTCGGTGTCGGTCGGGGATTGGTCGTCGGCGAGGGCGACGCCGAGTCGAAGCGCGGCTTCGAGCGCGTCTCGCGCGCGATCGAACGTCCATTCCGACGCCTCGGCGAGCGCAGAGGCCGTGATGTACCCCTCACCGGTCGCTCTCGCGCGCGTCAACGCGACGGTGACGTCATCGCTCATCTCTAACGGAACGCTTCGAACCATTTTCGTTCCGCTCGTCGTCTCCACGCGCCATCCGCCTCCGAGCGACGCGAGCGATTCGATCGCTCGTTCCACGTCATCCGCGCTCACGTCGCCCACCGCGGACCCTCGACGCGAGTTGACGCGTCGCACCAAGACGTCTAATTCGCACAGACCACCGTCGTGCGCTCGAGAGGCGAGACATCGCTCGACGACGCACACGGCGAGCTCGACGTAAAACTCTCCCAATCCCAAGGCGCGCGCCCACGCGCTCTTTCGCGACGCCAACGGGTCCACGCCCACGGCCGCGCACATCTGATGAAACTCGGCGCGAAATAACGGATCGGCGCGTATCGCCGCGCGATGGCGCGCGGCGAATCCCTCGAGCGCGCGCGTGAATCTGCCCAACTGTTTTCGCGTCTCCTCCTCGCGAAATCTCGCGCGCTCGACGGCGAGCTCGCGAAACTTGGCGTCGAGCGCGTTGGCGTGCGCGATCCCGCTCACGCCCGCGCGGCGGCGCATCGCGCTCGCGCGCGGAGACGCGTCTCCGCGCGAACGAGATGTCGAGGCGACGACTGCGGCGGCGCGCGCGTCCGAGTCTCGTCGTCTCGCGACGTCGCGTCGTTCGGTTCGTTTGTACACTTGGATTTTGAAGAGCTATTACATTTGAGTGACTAGACAATGCGTTCGTTCGATCACGACTTGGCGAGCGTCGGACGCGTGGACGCTCCCGGAGGCATCCACCTCGACTGCGTCGTCTTCTCCTCCGCGTTCCATCCTCGCACGCCGGACATGATCGACCTCTCTCGCTCCTTCTTCTCCGACCACGCCCGCACGAATCGCCTATCCTCTTCCGCTTGCAAATACGGCACGATGACCGCCCGCGCGTGTAACTTCTCCTCCTTGAGGGCGCGTCGCTCGCGGTTTCCCACGCCGATTTGATAAAACCCGTACGTAAACATCCCCGCGTACGCCGCCAGAATGGCCGCGCCCGTCGGTCCGGTGTTCGGTATCCGTCGTCCGTATCGAATCGATGCGTATCCACCCGGCGGCGGTCCGTCCTGCGCGCGTCACGCGTGCGGCGCGTCGTCAGTCGTCGTCGATTCGAACGTCTCCCCTCTCAGACTCGAATCCAACCTCTCCCCGCGCCTCCTCCTCGGCGTTCCCGCGCGCGCGCGCGACGCGCGCCCGACCGCGATCGCGCGCGATGTCGACGCGAAACCACGCGAATCATCGATCCGTACCTGCGCGATGGGTAAATCCGCCACCGAACGCATCCCCGGGACGCCTCTCGTCGTCACCTCCGTCATCGCGCGCGCCACCGGTCGACGACGATGACGCCCCCGCTCTTCGCGCGCGCGTCCTCACCGACGCCTCTTCGCGCTCGAAACGACGAACGAAATTCCCACGAATCGATCGCACCGCCGATCGAGACGGACGGACGCTCGCGAGCGCGCGATTCGACGCGACGACGTGTGCAGGGGAAACCCCCGATCGCGGTCGATCGATCGACGTCGAGGACGCGCGCGTCAGTGCGCGACGACGACGACCGAACGCGATGTGCGTGCGAGGATCGATGCGAGACGCGATGGGTGATGCGTCGCGCGCGCGAGCGGGAGGGATGAGAGACGCGCGCGCGCGAGAGGGAGGGGCGACGCGACCGAGCTCGACCGGACCGAGCTCGACGCGAACGAACGAACGAACGACGACTGACGATGACGACGGCGCGCGATGTCTTCCTCCGTCCGCCGCAGGACCGACGTCGAGGAGGACGACGAACCGGTCGATCATAAGCCGGAGTGCGAGGAGAAGTGCATGCCCAAGTGCGAAAAGTTTGTCAAGGCGTACGAGGCGTGCGCGGAGAGGATCAAGGGCGACGAGACGGGGGAGGCGCACTGCACGGTGCGATGCGACGCGATGCGAGCGCGAACGCGTGGGCGTGGGGGGTGTGTGAGGGGAGATTCGAGCGCGCGGGGGGTCACGACTGACGCGGGAACGACGATGATTACGATTCGACGGCGTAGGGACAATACTTTGACATGTACGCGTGCGTGGACGAGTGCGCCAAGAAGGAAGTCATGGCGAGAACCGCGTGACGCAGCGCGCGCGTATAATATTACTTACTCACTCACTCACTCACCGACGTCGACCGCGGTCGTATCGTCGTTTTCTTCGCTACACGCTCGCTCTGATACAAGGCTATTTATCGATAAATACTGTTCGCTAGGCTACGCGCGTCTCTCAACGCTCGACTCTTCGACGACGCGCACTCGCTCGTTCCTCTCTCTCTTCCCTCTTCACCCGAAGACGCCGAATTTCCTCGCCCACGCCCCTCCCATTCGTTTCGATCGCGGCGGCGCGGGCGGCGGCGGCGGCGGCGGCGCCGCCTCGGCGGACCCATCCGTCTCGAACACGTCGATGTACCTCGCGTACAACGGTCTCGTCATCGACAGCGCGACGAGACACGCGCAAAACACCACGAGACACGCGCGCGCGCGTCTCGTCCCGCGCTGATGTCGCGCCTCGCGCGCGTGCGCGGACGCGGTGGATGCTTTCGCGTCGCTCGCGTGCGCGCGCGCGAGCGAGTGGTTGAGATCTTGCGCGCCCTTGGGCGTGGATCCGCGCTCGGGCGCGCTCGGGCGCGCGTCCGCGTCCTCGAGATCGTCGTCTTGACCGGACGCGCCGTGTCGCCGGCGCGCGCCGATGCACCACGCGTTCATGCGAGCGCGACGAACTGCGGACGCGTCGATTCCGGAGACGGAGGCGTCAGTGCGCGCGGGACGACGATGGCGACGCTGGCGTCGACGTCGGCGCGCGCGGTGATCGGGAGACGGGTGAGAGTGGGGTTGGGGATGACGTCGGGGCGATGCGCGAGGAGGACGGGTCGTCGGGGCGATGCGATGCGCGCGCGCGCGGTGGAGATGTCGGGTGAGATTTTAGTGTCGGATGATGTGTTGACGTCGTGCGCGCCCTGGGGGAACGTCTGCGTGACGTACGGCACGCATTACGTCCCGATCGCGTTGCCGAGCATATTGGGATCGCTCGTGCTGTTTCTGCCGTTGATTTGGGCGTTGCGCGAGGTGCGAGCGCGGGATAAAGAAATCTTCGCGCTCAGGGAGCGGTTGGGCGAAAACGACGACGAGGAGGAATAATCGTCGGCTAGATGGTCGTAGACGTGGTGAATACAAAAGATGAATGGTGCGTCGACGAATGGTCACGCCGTCGCGGACGTCTTCTCCGCCGACTCCGCGTCGTTCGTCTCGAGACGAAGGATGAGCTCCTCCTTCTTTCCGCTCACCTTGCAGCCCCGCGCCTTGAGCTCCTTGCGCAACTCGTCGCCCGTCATGCCGAAATACGGACCAAAGTACGGTAACGCCCCGCCCTCCTCGCGAACGAGACCTCGATCGGTGAGGGCGGCGCGCACGCGCGCGCAGAGCTCGTCCTCTTCGGCGGCGGCCGCGGCGCCGTCGGCGACGTGCCCGTAGGCGGCGATGAGGAGCGACTCGGCGCGTCCGTGATCCTTCTTCCTCTTCAATTCGCCGGCGATCTCGGGAAATAGCGATCGAGCCATGGCGATGGAATCATCCTTCGTGCTTCCCTTAAACTTGAGACCGAGCGCGGCTTTCCAAGCCTGCGGCTTGACGACGCGCACGTCGAACTCCTCCGCGGCGAGGACGCCTCGCCACAAACCAAAGTTATATCCCTGCACGAACGCCGTCTGCGCGCTGAACCCGAACTCCACGCCGCCCTCTTCCAGGTACACCCTCGTCCCGCGCGGAACGCCCAACGACCGCGCCGTCTCGCGCATGGCGTCCGGATCGAGTCGCACGCGCTCGCGCCCGTTCACGAGCACTTTGCTCGTGGGGTTATCCACCACGCGCACCGCGCGCACGACGCCGACGGAACCACCGGAGATGACGCACAGCGCACCGCCGGCGTCTGAATCGCACCCGACGACGACCCACGAGTCGCCCGTCGACGACTTCGCGGCGTCGCCGTCGCCGGGGGAAGATGTCGACGCCGCGGCTCTAACGGTCGACCCGCGCGCGCGCGACGCCGACGCGAGCGTCGCCGACGCGGACGACGCGCGCGAGGACGAGCACGCGGACGAAGACGTCGCGCGTGACGTGTGCGCGGAGGCGCGACGCGCGACGGTCGCCAGTCGCGCGGCGAGCATGGTCGCGAGGGCGCGGTGTGACGTTCGAGCTCGAGGACCTTCTCCGGGTTTCGGGCGCCGGTCCGCGCGCGAGACGCGACGAGACGCGGGCGGTTCGAGGCGCGCGGTCGCGAAACAAACGACGGTGAGACGCGCGTGAGGACGAGGTAGATTCGTAGATTTTAAGATGTTCAATTCAAAACGAACTAAGCGTACTTGTCGTCTACGAAAGATCGATCCTTCAAACCGAGTCGTAAAATAGTATCCGCGTACTTGTCGCCGTTGGTTCGACGGAGGTACTTTAAAAGCTTCTTCCGACGCTCGAGCATGGCCATAAGTCCGTGACGACTGTGCTTGTCCTTTTTGTGAACTTGCAAGTGTTCCGTCATAAACTTAATACGCATGGTCAAGTTGGCGATTTGTACTTCGCTCGACCCCACGTCGTGTTCGTCGCGCGCAAACGCGGCTCGCTCGGCGGCGAGCGCGCGCTTGTTCAGCTCCGATCTCGACATGTTGGTCTCACTCAAATACTTCTTCACTAATTCCGGTTTGATTTCACCAGACTTTTGGTTCAAGTCTAGCGAGCGTCGGTTCGATCGACCCTCAGCGGCTCCCGCGCGCGCCGCGGGCGAGGTTGAAAAAATCGACCTCACCCACGTCGTCGGCGCCGGCACCCACTGGCTGGCTAACTCACTACGCATCAAACCTCCTCTCACACTCTCCAAATTACTAACAGCGAACGATCGCATCGTCGCACCTCGCAAACGCATCCCGAAAACACCACTCATGGCGCCGATTTACGCTTGGTTGGAGTTCGGCGAGCGCTTCTTACCGAGGCCGACGACGACGTTCACGAAGCGACGGTTGTACTTGATGCGCTGGAACGCGCGACCCTTCGGCTGTTTCTTCTTTTCTTGCTTGGCGACCTTCGGGGTTTGACCACGAACCTAGACGAGACGCGAAAACGAGAAGAAAAAGTCAGTCTCTCAGCCGTGCCCTAAGTGCGCCCAGACGCCGCCCGCATCATCGACCGATCCTCCCTCGCACGCCCGCGCGACGTCCCGCGCGACGCCCCGCGCGCACGAACACGCGCGTAAAAACACCCCACACCCATCGCGCCCCCTTCGATCGCGTCTTCATCGTCCCCTCGACCCACCGCGCGCGTCTCCATCGCCCCCGAATCCTCCCCGCCGCAAGCCCTAAGCCACGGATGGCCATCCACCATCGAGCGTCCAGCGCGCCTCCTCCTCCCCCTCGCGCGCGACGCGACGTTTCGACGCGCGACGTAAACGTACTTTACCGGCGCGAGCGAGCGAACCGTGAACCTTTCCCATCTCTTCTCGTCTCCAAGCAGAGAGATTCCCGCTCGTGCGTGTAAGTGGCGGATCGCGGTCGCGACGACGCGAGGGCCCGCGCGCGCGGTGGATTTATCATCAGCACCCTCGCGCGCGACATCATCGCGTTTCACGTGCTCGTAAGACGATGTGTGTGTACACCATACGTGAAAAAATCGTCATCCGAGCATTAATTCTCATTCATAGGAGCAAACACGGTTTCACATAGACCCACCCGTCCGTTTTATGTAGGTCCCCCACCCACGCGCGTCGATCGATCGACCCGGCGCGGCGTCCCCGTGACGCCACACGCCCACGCGAGACGGACGGACGTCGCGCGCACGCACGCGAATCATGTCCCCGCAACCCCTTCCCGAGCCTCTGCTCGATGAAAACGATCAACGGTGCGATGTTCGACGGCGTCGTTCGCGTCTCGACGCGCGCGTGCGGTCGCGCGCGATGCGACGGCGATGACGAGGGCGACGCGCGCGCGATGGATTTGAAATTTGGTTTTCAAAAGCGCGGTGCCCGAATTCGCATCGCGCGTCGTCTCGGGACGTCTTCGCGCGCGAGGACGACGGGGGAGGACGGGGGAGGCGATGGGTGGTGTTTTTACACGTCGCGCGGCGGCGCGCGATGCGCGCGAGAAGGGTCGCGCGCGATGAGGCGATGACGATGACGAGAGAGAGCCGTTGAGGGCGCGAGGCGGCGACCGACCGACTGACGACGGCCCGGCGGGTCCCGCGCGCGACGACAGGTTCACCATGTTCCCGATCAAGTACCCGGCGGTGTGGGAGATGTATAAGAAGGCCGAGGCGTCTTTCTGGACCGGTGCGTGCGCGCGTCGCGCGCGAGGTGACGAGAGGGTCGTTCGAGACGTCTCCTCGAGTGTACACGTTTAAATCAATCATTCGAACGCGAGAGAGAGAGAGAGAGAGAG
>MDTE01157362.1_pt1 | contig 13767 bp, 9 predicted proteins | sample 811231 | NCBI WGS metagenome assembly MDTE01 (sample SAMN05326651, study PRJNA326480) | marine metagenome | isolation source: seawater | place: Indian Ocean: Red Sea | collected 2010
CGCTTTCATTGGAGACATCTGATTGCCGCGAATACCACAAGAAAACCCCGAAACCGCAGGGCTGGGGGGGCTGTTAGTGGGCATATATTGGCCTGGCGGCCCTAAACCCAATACCCGCAAACAGAACGTACCCGTCCAGGGTTGCCAGGCCGCTTGTTGCCCGGCTCCATGGTGCCGTTCAGTCCGCCGCATTCGTGACGTCAGTTGCCGCCTTGCTAGAATGTTTTTGTCGATTGACGCGCACGTCTTTTCGAGCAATTTCAGAATACTTCTTGCCCGTCAGCGTGTCAACTCGCGACGCCTTGTCAGGATGAACGTTCCTCGCCTAGGATCAGCAGACTGTGTTTCTCTTTTTCACCGTGGCCTGACAGATGACAGAGCTTGACCGTTACGTCCGTCAGATGCGTTATCCACCGTTTGGTGAGCAGGGACAACGTAACCTGCTCGCTAGCCGCGTGCTGATTTGTGGATGTGGTGCCCTCGGTTCCGTCCTGGCTAATACGCTGGCTCGCGCCGGTGTGGGATCCCTCAGGCTGGTCGACCGGGATTTCTTGGAGACGAATAACCTTCAACGTCAGGTGCTGTACGATGAGGCAGACGTGGCTGCTGGCGTACCGAAAGCCGTGGCTGCGGCGACACGTTTGCGGCAAATCAATTCGCAAATTGCTATCGAAGAGGTTGTCGCTGACGTGGATCATGTGACGTTGCCCGGATTACTTGAGGGCGTCGACTTGATTCTCGACGGTACGGACAACTTTGAGACACGTTATTTATTGAACGATGCTGCGGTCCATTACGGCATTCCCTGGGTGTATGGGGGGTGCCTGGGAGCCGAAGGGAAAACCATGACGGTGCTTCCGGGTGTCACACCGTGCATGCGTTGTGTTTTCCAGGAAGCGCCGCCACCGGGGACGACGGCGACCTGTGATTCAGCGGGCATCCTGAGCCCCATTATTAATGTGATCGCTTCGATCCAGGCGATGGAAGGTCTGAAAATACTGAGCGGCAATCGCGACGCTGTCAGCCGTGTCTTGACAGTGTTCGAACTTTGGGACAACCGGATCCTGCAGATCAAGTTGGATGGGGTTCAGGAGGAAAAATCTTGCCCCACCTGTCACGGCGGGGAATTTCCCTGGCTGCGTGGCGAACGGGGCAGTCATACGGCTATTTTATGTGGGCGTAATGCAGTGCAATTGACGTTTCCCGAGCGCCCCGGATTGTCCCTGGAATCGCTGGCCGAACAGTTGCAATCAGTCGGTCAGGTGACGCGGAATCGTTATTTGCTCAGGCTCGTCGTTGACGACTACCAGATTACGGTTTTTCCAGACGGGCGGGCGATTATCGGAGGGACCGAGGAGATCGCAGAAGCCCGGACGGTGTATGCACGCTACATTGGCAGTTAAGCGCTTCGCCATCAGTCGATAGAGCCTGCCACGTGGCGCGCTAGGGTCCGGTGGGTCAAACGGGTATACTGTTTGATGACGGCTGGCGGGCGAGTTCGGTCGGGCAATGCCTGACCTGCGGGTACTCTTGGTTTGAAGGTGGGGTAAAGGCGATGGCAGCAGGAATACCGAAACTGCGACTGGCCTGGTGTGTGGTCCTGGGGATTTGGGTGACCGAGGCATGGGTTGCCGCGGCACCGTTCGTACCGGAGCGAAATGCACAGTGTATTGCTGTGTCGGCCGATGGTCTGCTCGTCGCGACGGCCAAGTCGGGTATGTCGAATTCTGAGTTCCCGCCGCGTCCTCATCCAACCGTGCGCAAGTGTGGCTTGATCCAGATCTGGGACGCGCGGACCGGGCAAATGCTCCAGCGGCTGCAGTCGTTTGGAGACTTTACGAATCTTCGCTTTTCACCCGATGGCAAACGTCTCGCTTCGTGCCGTTTGTTTACTCCAGGTGGCGGTTTGGAGTTGAGTGAAGTCAGGTTGTGGGATGTGGCGACAGGCAAGTCGTTGCGTCAGTTTAATCGCTGTCATGCATTTTCGTTTTCTCCCGATGGTGGTGAAATTGCGGTACTTAGCCGGACCAAATGCGTCATTTACGAAGCTGAGTCATACACCAGATTACGACGCTGTGATCCACTCGGCAAAGCAGTCGCTGTCGAGTACTCGGTCGATGGTCGCCACTTGCTGGGTATTCGGGAGCAGGAGGGGCGTTTTCAAGTGGTGATGTGTGATTCTCAGACTGGAGCACTTCAGCGAGCGTCGATGGACTTTGCCGAACCGTTTTACACGCTGGCCATGTCACCGGACAAAATTGCGTTTGCGACCGGACACAAAGGTGGTGTCGTGTTGCATTGGAATTTGGAGTCACTCGTGCCAGTGGCGCAGTTTCGCACGCTGGACAAGAACATTCAGCACCCGTTCTTTTCTCCCGATGGTCAGACGCTGGCTGCTGGCAGCCAGCGGACTGGAGATGTTGAGTTTTGGGATTTGACGACCGGTCGACAAGTGTACCGCTACACTTTTGCACGGGGGACGATGCGTACCTATCACCCTCGCGATCCAGAAGATCGCATTTGCCCGGAGAGAGATCCCCCCCGCTTTTCGTTCATGCCAGATGGTGGAACGTTTATTGCCGGTTGTTATGGCGGTATGATTCGAGTGGTGGCCAATGGGCAGGAAGTCAAACGTTTTGGTTATTAGGCTACGGAACCAGCCACGTCCTGGCCACGGAGCATCTGCCGTATCGCGAGCGCGGCGCAGAGATCAAGTGTCAGGGGAAACTTTCGGCGGGCTGTCACCGAGCGGACAGTCGCCCGATACCGCGAGGCAGACCTGCGGTGGTCAGGAAGACGCATACCGATTGGCGAGACCTGCAGGCGGTGACTGCTGCGGCAGAGCTTCAGATTGCCCGTAGGCTCTCCCGACCAGGTGTGGCACCACCCTTGCGGTTGCTGCAGGTGCAGCTGGAGAGGCACCTTTCTGCCGATGCGGTCAATCGCCAGCTGGCTCAGGCCCTGGTCTGCGGCCGGATGGCCTGGTATCTGGCGGGGCGCCGTTTTCAGGAGGGGCAGATCCCCACCTGGTTGATGGCACAGGCGGACCCCGCAGTGGCGACCGTGTTTCAGGCGGTGTTTCAGCCGGCCCAGGCTTCCTGGCTACAGGAGGTGCTGGACGTGCCGAGCTGGGACGACGCCTGTAAACGCTGGGTCGTGAATGCGGCCGAGACATTGCCAGCGGTGCAGTGCCTGGAGAAGTTTGATTTTCTCGAGTCGTTTCTCAGCCAGGTCGCGGCGCAGGACCGCAGTCGACGCGGCGTTTATTATACCGCGTCGACACTTGCCCGGTTCATGGTGGATGCGGTGGACCAGTCGCTGCGCCAGGAATTCGATTTGCGCGGTGGCCTGGCGAGTTGTCAGAGCTGGCAGTCGGTACTGGCAGAGAACGTACCGCGCGCTTTGGATTCGCCTGATTCCCAACGCCCTTTTGTGCGTGTGCTTGATCCGGCGTGTGGCACAGGCGTCTTTTTGCGTGCGGTCGTAGCGAGAATTCACGCAACCTGGCAGACAGATTTCTCCAGCGGTGGGACAAATTCACAGTCTTGCAGGGAAGCCTGGAATACGTATGTAGTCGATCAGCTGTTGCCGCGTTTGACGGGAGTCGACTGGATGTTGGCTGCGGTGGTGGTGGCCCAGATCGGTCTGGCGTGCCAATTGGAGCAGACGGGGTTCGAGTTTCAGCGGCCTGGGTGCCTGCAGATTGTCGTTGCCGATAGCCTGGCCCAGCCCGGTGCCAGTGCGTCGGCGGCCGCCGACGGCGAAGAAGTGGGTTCGACAAGACAGTGGTTTTCATCGCCGCACACAGTGGTCGTCGGCAACCCGCCCTGGGCGGCCTTGTCAACGAACCGCAGCAGCTGGACCGATCAGCTCTTGCACGGCCGGGTGGAGCATGCGCCCGCAGACTATTTTTCGATCGATGGTCACCCGCTGGCAGAACGCAAGTTGTGGCTGCACGACGACTATGTCAAGTTCTTTCGCCTGGCGCATTGGCACATCGAACGGGCGACGGCCGGTCTGGTTGCCCTGGTGACGAATCATGGTTATCTCGAGAACGCCACGTTTCGTGGGATGCGACAGGCCCTATCGACAACGTTTTCACGGATCTCACTGTTAGACCTGCATGGAAATCGCAAGAGCCGGGAACGTCCGCCAGCCGGTGTTTCAGATCAGAACCTGTTTGGCATCGATCAAGGGGGCGCGCTCGGTCTGCTGCGGCGTTTGCCAGGTCCACAACAACCGGCAGAGAGTGTCCATTACAGCGAGCTTTGGGGACAGCGTGTAGACAAGATCGCCCGCCTGAAAGAGACACCGTGGAGTGAGTTTACTGCGCAGTCGGTTGCGCTGCAGTCTCCTTATTATTTTTTTTCTCCCCGTGTTCCGCCACCGACCGCATTACCCGAGCGTAGTTTTCGCTTGCCCGATATTATGCCGCTGCACAGCACTGCTCCCATCACCGCCCGTGATGGATTTGTGGTGGCGCTGAACGATGAGGAGCTCGAGTCTCGATTTCGCGACTTTCGCGATTTGAAGATTCCGGATGATCAGATTCGCGCAGACTATTTCAGAAAAACCCGTTCGGCGCGTTACGAACCGGGAGACACACGTAGCTGGAAGCTGCCGCTGGCTCGCAAGAAGCTGGCGGCCGATGAAACGTGGCGCAGTCGGATTCGAGGTTGCTGTTATCGGCCTTTTGATCAGCGACGCATCTACTGGTCAAGAACGATGGTGGACTGGCCTCGCACGGAGGTGATGCGCCACCTCGTCCAGGGCCAGAACCTGGCGTTGATCACGCGCCGACAGATGTTGCCCAGTCAGCCCTGCAATTTTTTCTGGGTGGCGGATCGAATCGTCATCGATGGAGTGATCCGTTCGGATAATCGGGGCAGCGAGTCGGTGTTTCCTCTCTGGGTCTATGAAGGTAGCAAAAATGGGAGCACCACCGGAGAGCGTGTATTGAATTTTTCCAAACCATTCCTGGAAGCGATGGAGGAAGCCACCGGAGTGCCGTTGTGGGGAGCACAGCAGCTGTCGGCGGAGACCGAGCAAACGGCGCGGGAATTGCTCGGGTACGTGTATGGATTGTTCCATGCCTCGACCTATCGGGAACGTTATGCGGCCACGTTGTGCGTCGACTTTCCCCCGGTACTGATACCCGCGTCTGCAGAACTCTACCGTCGACTGAGCCAGCTGGGATGCGAACTCATCAACTGCCATCTGGGATACGATCAGTCGGGCACTAGACCGGTGGCGCCAATGCCGGGACTTCATTGGAACACGCCAGCAGGGGATCCGCTGATCGCAGCCGGCTTTCCGCGATGGCAGGATGAGTCTGTCTATGTGAGTCCGGAGGCGGAGTGCCAGCGAGTTCCCCGTGAGGCCTGGGAACTACGGGTGGGATCGTACCAACCGTGTCGCAAGTGGTTATGGGATCGTCGTGGCAAGCGGCTTGCCGCGGTTGACCGCGCGCATTACCTGAAGTTGGTATCCGGTGTGGCCGAAACGGTCAGGAAGATCAAGGCCATTGATCAGTTGCTGGTCGAGACAGGTGGCTGGGAGGACGCGTTTCGTTTGAATTCAAAGTCTGCCCTGGAGACACGTTGAGGTCATGGAAAGTTGCACGACCGGTTGCCCAGGGAATCCGTCCGAAATGTTGACAGAGATGGTGGCGACATCCCCTTGAGGAGATCTGCGATGACCGATCCGATGTTGATTGTGACTGTTGTTTTGGGATTGCCGGGTAGTTTGTTGTTGCTCTTTGGAGGTGGGCTGTTACTGCGTTCCTGGTGGCGTGGTCAGCCCATATCGCGTTTCGTCGCCGTCAGTCTGGCCGTGGGCATCACGAGCACGCTGGGGGCGGGCTTGGCTCTGAGCACCGTCGCCTCCAGGCCGCACGAAAAAACAGATCATGAAAAAGCGATGGACGAGAAAGCGGAGGACGTGCTCCAAGTCGACTTGGATCTGGGGGGCTTGGACGACCTGGACCCCTGATCGAGTCGGGATGGTGACAAAAAAACGGCTGGATCGCCTGGTGGCGGCCCAGCCGTAGTCGGTTGTTGCTTGCGCGCGTGGCGGGCTCAGACTTTTTCTGGAACCACGAATGGTTTGCGATAAGGCCGGCTGAGTAACGCATTGGCCTGGTCATCGCCCTGGAAGCGTTCTGTCTTGGCGTCGAATTCGAGAACGCGTCCCAGCGTGTACTGGGTTTCCGCGAGGTCGACATCGACGGCCTTGAGATTGTCTTTGAGCGTGTCGAAGGCGGCCACCACCTGGGCATTGTCGCCCAGTGTTTTGGATTGTTTGTTGAAGGGCACCGGTTCTCCCAGGCGATACGAGATGTTGCCCAGATGACACAAGGCACTGGAGTAATGTCCGACCTGTGCATCGCAGTTGACATCGTCGGGGTTGCGGCTGCGGACCGCAGCGATGAAGCTGCCGAAGGGACCGCCGGGCGTGACGGTCGCCGGGTCTCCCTGAATGGTCTCTGGCTTGCCACCGTTCTTGGGATAGAACTTGCCCTCTGTGATTTTCACCAGACCTTCAGTCGTATAGACCTCGTTGCTGACGTTGCGTGCCGGCGAGCCTTTTTTGCCAACCAGGCCACGCGTTTCAAACACCAACAAAGTGTCGTCGTACTCGTACACGCTGAGCTGCATGTTGGGGGTCTGGCCCTGATCAATCAGGTTCTCTTCACCGGGAATGAAACGACCACCGAGGCTCCAGATACGGTTGGGCATGGTCGCACCCTTGATCGCCCAGTGGGCCACATCCATTTCGTGCACGCCTTGATTTCCCGTGTCGCCGTTCCCGGTATCCCAGAACCAGTGCCAGTTGTAGTGCACTAGGTTGCCATGGAAATCCTGCTTCGGCGCGGGGCCCAGCCACAGGTTGAAGTCGAGATGCGACGGTGGCTTGCTGACCGGTTTGCTGCCGATACTCCAGCGTGGTTTGCAGCAGTAACCCTTGGAAACCAGGACCTTGCCGTATTTTTCCGCCTGAATGGCAGCCATCTGCTGGGCGCGACCCTGACTGCTACGTTGCTGGGTACCGTGTTGCACAATGCGATTGTACTTGCGAGCTGCTGCTGCCAGCTGGCCCCCTTCGAAGACATTGTGGCTGATCGGTTTCTCGATGTAGGCATCCTTGCCCGCCTGGCAGGCCCAGACACCGATCAGGGAATGCCAGTGATTGCAGGTGGCGACCGAGACGGCATCCAGATTCTTGTCATCCAACGCGACGCGAATATCTTGCACACACTGTGGCGTATTGCCACCGCGCGCTTTGACCGCTGAGGTGGCCGATTCAAACAGACTGCTATCCGGGTCGATCAGGTAGCTGACATCGACCTTGTCCATTTTGGAGTAATCGCCGTAATGCGATTTTCCGCGACCGTGAATCCCCGCGACACCAATACGGATGGTGTCATTGGCCCCCAGGACGTTCCCGGAAGCTTTGGTACCGCCAATGGTGAACAGTGGGAAAGCCGTACTGGCGGCAGCAGTCGTCTTGATGAACTTGCGACGATTGAATCTGGTCATGGCTTACTCCTGGCCTCTGGGAAATGGCGTAGTGAGGGATCGAGAACAGCAATTCGCGTAAGACGGTGGTTCCAGAACGGTGGAACTGTACTGGTTCATCCGTGTCTGCCGGGGAAGATGAATCGCAGTTGTCAAGAACTGGCCGTTGCCCGGTTGGAGGAATCGACTGGGTCCATTACAACAAACCCCGATTTGGTTGTCCAGGAGATTCACGTTGTCAGGAGTGACTGCCTGTGGGACCCGCTGAAGAAGAGTCTCCAGAAGAGCCTGTTGAGATTGCCCTGGTGGGAGATCTAACCGATCAGGAATCGGATATCACCGAAAAGCTGCTCTCCGTTCCGGCGGAAGGAGAGTGTGTGCTCTATTTCAATTCTCCCGGTGGTAGCGCTTATACGGCGATTTCCTTGATGTCGGTTGTGCTGTTGCGTGGCCTGCAGGCGACGGGAATCGTGACGGGCGAGTGCTCCTCGGCGGCTCTCTGGCCTTTCGGCGCTTGCCAGCGGAGACTGGTGCATCCGGGAAGTGTACTGCTGTTCCATCCGATGAAATGGCAAAGTGAAGACCACGTTGGCCTGGCCGAAGCCGCCGAATGGTCGCGCCACTTCGGTTACCTGGAGGCCGATATGGACCAACGGTTGGCACAGCTGTTGGGGGTTTCCGATGCGCAGCTGCGCGAGTGGATGCAGCCAGGTCGTTACCTGACGGGACCTGAGCTGGTGGCCGCTGGCTGCGCGGAACTGGTGGACTTGCCGTTTCCGAAACCGGCCTCGTAAGGAGGCGTCTGGCGCGGCGGTCATCTACAACGCCGGTTGTTTGTGGAACTTCCCGTCTTTCATGATCATCACCAGCTTGTCCGGGTTGGTCAGCAGTGTGAGATCTTCCAGCGGATTGCCGTCGACCAGCAGCAGGTCGGCCAGGAAGCCGGGTCGGACTTGTCCCAGGTCGTCCGGGCGGTCCATAGCCTGTCCGCCGTCCCGTGTCATCGTCAACAGCGCTTCCAACGGTGAATAGTCGAGATAGTTGACGAAGTGGTCCAGGTCACGGGCGTTGGTGCCGTGGGGTGTCAGGCCGAAGCCGTAGTCACCGCCACCCAGGATGCGCACTCCACGTTTTCTCAGTTCGCCTACCACCTGGGCCGCGGAAGCCAGTTCTTCCCGGAATCCCATGGCCTGGACCTGCTCTTCGGTGAACCAGGCGGAGCCTTCGTAAGCAGCCACTACGGTGAAGCCGATGTTGGGGCTGATGAACACGTGTTCTTTGTGTTCTTCCAGCAGGTCGAGTGCCTCTTCGTCCGCGTAATTGGCGTGATAGATCACCTTCACTCCGTGGCGTACACAGCGTTTGACCGATTCCGCGCTGCGGGCATGGGCGCTCATCCGTTTGCCGTGCGCGTGCACGACTTCGGCCGCGGCGGCGACCTCGGCTTCACTCATCACGGTCGCCTGTGAACCGGCGTGTGGCACAAAACTGTCCCCGGAGACGACCAGCTTGATGATGTCGACACCTTCACGGATCAGTTCGCGCGTGACCTGCCGGTACGCTTCGGGGCCATCGACCACCAGCGCCATCGACTCCACATGTGGCATGTGCAGCGTCCGCATGTCGCCCAGGCCACCCGTCACGGTCAACCAGGGGCTGGCCGCCAGCAATCGGGGACCGGGAATTTGCTCCGCTTCGATGGCATTACGAATGACCACGTCCAAACGCGGTTTGGCGGCGGCCGCACTGATGCAACTGGTGATCCCATGGTCCAGATAAAGCCGGGCGTTGTGCATTGTCAGCAGTGTGTGTTCTTCGGGGGGAATCCGTCCCAGTGCTGCCAGATCGTCGGTGTTGTCGATGCTCAGATGGGCATGTGATTCCACCAGGCCGGGCATTAGCCAGCGCCCTTGTCCATCGAGGGTGGCCACTCCTGCGGCGTTGATCTCACCTGGTGTATTGGCCACCGCGGCGATCCGGGTATCCTCGATCAAGACCTCCCCGTGGAACGGTTCGGCGCCACTGCAGTCGATCACGTGCACGTTGGTCAAGAGCGTGCGGGTCATGCGATTGTTCTCCCTGGCCAGACCGGTGATTGGGGATTGTTCCAGACGCGCGCCAGCTAGACGCATGTCTGTCAGACTAACAGGCTCGCTGATTCGAGCGCTGCTGGCAAGTTGAGGAGGCTGATTCGGGGTGGCTTTTTGATTCTCGGCGCAGGTGGTGGAATCGGCTGGCTGTGGCCGCCATGGCGGTTGCGATTGCGTGCGGTGGAGATCAGAATGCCTTGCTGGCCGCACCTGCGCTTCGGTCCGTTCGGAGACGCTCGTCCCCGCGGCCGGTTTCTCGAGTCGAGGAGTTCGTACCCATGCATGTCTCCCAGTCCATGCACCTCCGCCAATGCAGCCGGCAGCGGCGCGATTTCCTGACCGCCTGTGGTAGCGTGGCGACGGGCCTGGCAACCTGGCAGCTGGCGGGCGAGTCCGCCCCGGCGATCGAGCCGATTGTCCGTAATGGTCGCGCCAAATTCAAATTCAGCCTGGCTGCCTACAGTTACCGCAGCCTGCTCCAGGGCAAACCGGCCAAACTGACGCTTTCGGATTTTATTCGTGATTGTGCGCAGCTGGGATTGGAAGGGACCGAGCTGACTTCCTACTATTTTCCCCAGAATCTGACGCTCGATTACTTGCGGCAGCTCAAGAGTGAGGCCTTCCGGCTGGGGCTGGATGTGTCGGGGACCGCGGTCGGTAACGATTTTGGCCACACCGACCCGGCGCGGCGCAAGCAGCAGATCGCCGACGTCAAACGCTGGATTGATTACGCCGAAATCCTCTCGGCACCCGTGATCCGGATTTTTGCCGGACATGCCCAGCCAGGTTCTTCGCCGGCGGAGGCGCATCGCCTGATGGTCTCCGGGATCGAAGAGTGTTGTGATTACGCCGGTCAACACGGTGTCCATTTGGCGCTGGAGAACCACGGTGGACCGACCAGTACCGCCGATGGGTTGCTGGCTTTTGTCCGCGATGTCAAGAGTCCCTGGTTTGGGGTTAACATGGACACTGGGAATTTCCACAGCGACGACATCTATGGAGATCTGGCCCGGGTGGCACCTTATACACTGAATGTCCAGGTCAAAGTGGTTGTTTCCGGGAGTGATGGCAAAAAGCGTCCGAGTGATTTCCGACAGCTGGCGAGACTGCTGACTGAGGCCGATTACCGGGGCTACATCGTGCTCGAATATGAAGAAGCGGGTGATCCGCGTAAGGAATCGGCCCGTTTTCTGGACCAGTTGCGTCAGGCTTTTGCCTGACGCGCAACCTGGCCCCATACCACACGTTGCGACACGCTTTGCTCCGGCGGGCGTAAACCCGTAAAATAGGGGTGGTGAACAGCTCAAGTCGGACTGACTCGACGGTCGAGTCAAAGACGAGAGAGCTGGTCGTACAGGGGGCGACCTGGTATCGACCGGATAGACGAAGGGTGAGTGGCGTGCCGTGGTTGGTCAGCTGGCCACGTTAAAAGCTGACTACAACTTTATTTGCCGAGAATAATCTCGCATTGGCTGCCTAGTTAAAGGCGGCCCCGGCTGCGGGTTTTCGCCGGAGAGACCCAAAAGCCGGCCACAATTCCGGCTAGTTTCGAGTCATGTCGGGCACGCTCGAAGCGAAACTAAGTTTCCGACTGGTTGATCTGGAATCCTGTCGAGGGGAGTCCGGAAAGACGAGATTCAAATCATCGACTATGCACGTAGAAGCTGACTTGGAAGTATCGCGGGACGCGGGTTCGATTCCCGCCGCCTCCACTGAAACGGCCACTTGCGATTTGTCGCAAGCTGGCCGTTTTCTTTGACTTACCCATAATCACTTGCTTTCCCGAGTGTCTTGCCGTTCAATCAGGTCCAGCCAGAGGTTCAATTAGCTGGATTTCTGGGTCCAATAAGACGCGAGTGGGCAGCTTCTGAGATTGCCATCAGCCAGGTCAGCAGGAAACGAACCCGGCAGCACACCCGGGGAAAGTCAGGTCAACGTAGCCATGCCAAGGGAGAGCGATTCGCGCTGCAGGGCAAGCGGTGGTGATTTCCTCGCGGGCCTGGCCCTGCAGACATGGACGACTGAGTGCAGCGTTTCGCAAGCAAGTGACACCGAACAGAATTGAGTGATGCGATGTCTGACTCGACCAGGGAATTGTTGGAGACGACTAAAGACGTGCTGCTGCGATGCTGGATGTTCGGTTTCGTGCTGCTTGTCATTTCGCTGGGTGCCACCCTGCTCACGGGGAACCTGATCCATGATCTCCACGGCTCAATGTTCGGGCTGACAAATCACGAGCTTGATCTGATTTTCTATTGCCTCATGGGCATTCTGAAGTTGATCGTCATCGCCTGCTTCTTTATTCCGTGGTTGTCGATCAAGTTGGTCCTGAAGCAATCATGACTGAAGTGACCTGCCCCCCTTAACCGCGACCAGTTCCATCCCAGCCTCACTTGCAGTCAGCCCGTGTCTGGACTTCCGCGTTAGCCCGAACTGTGCCAGCAGGCTGCGGAAGTGCCCACACATATCAGCACTGCGTCGTAATCGTTGCCGACGCAGTCGGCATCGTTTCGGGGTGACAGGCAGGGGATATTGACTATGGTGGGGGCATTGCCGCAACTCGACAGTGCCCGATCAGAAGGTTGATCAGGACTTGGGTCCGATTTCAGCAGAACCCTTAATAGGAGGAGAACTCTGTGAAGCACCTTCTCTGGCGAGTTTCAATCCCGATACCGCTGCATACACTCATCCTGGCCGGCGCCGCTCTCGCGGTCGCCGCTGACGGTGCGCCCGCGGCCGACGGCGTCTTGCTTGACGCCTGCGAAACACCGGACCGGTGGCACTCGGTCGGAAACCCCTACGGCAACGTCGAGCTGAGCACCGGTGACTTCGGCGCAAAGGAAGGCGGGAAATGCTTGCGCATGGGTTTCGGTGGCGGGCAAATTTCGTACGTTCGTTTCAGCACGCCTCATTCCTGGGGCGACAAGCGCCTGGCTTACCTCTCCTTCTGGTTGCGTGCCGAGAAGAAGGCGGAGGGCGACTGGAAGCTGCGCATTGAGACGGATTCCTCGGACGGCGTGTTCACCATCAACCGGTTCATCGACCTGGATTTCGACGGGTGGCGGCGCGTGCGCCTGGCGCGCTCGGATTTCGAGTTCATCTATCGCCAGCCCGGCGCGCCGATCGATTGGGGCAAGGTCAACCGATTCACGTTTGGCCAGTTGGGCGGCGTCGGGATGCCGGATATCTACATTGACGACGTCCGTTTCGAGGCCGGCACGACGAACGCGGATGCGAAGGCCGCCGAGACGGTGGTTGTCAGTCGCTGCGAATCGGCCGACCAATGGGCGGTGACCGGCCTCGACGTCAGGGCGCTGCCGGGGTTTGCCGTGGAAGGGAAAAACGCCTTGCAGCTGGCGTACAAAGGTGTTGCCAAGGGGCGTCTCGCCAAGACGCTGGACGGCGAGCGAATTGGCCCGCATCACGCGCTCGCTTTCGGCCTCAGGGGGCCTGGGGTCTCCACCAAGGCACGCTTCACCGCGGTGCTTTCGACCCCGGCCGGCGGGCGCTTTGAAAAGACTGTGACCATCGCCGGCTTCGAGATGCGCCAAGACATTCTGTTCCCGAATGAGTTCCGTAAAATCCCCGCCGCTGACGGTGCCGTGCCAGCTTGGCAGGAGATCTCCGAAGTCGCCTTCTTGCTGGACAGCCCGAACGCCAACGAAGTCGGCGAGATTATCCTGGACAACGTCTACTTCAAGCGGATGGAGCCGGCGAAGCGCCGGGTCGTGCCCGACAAGAAGTTCTGGTGGTGGGACGGTGGTTACGACCCATTCTGCATGATGCACGCAGTCCACGCCGACTGGCCGCACCTGCAGTCCGACGCCCGCAGCGCTGTCCTCAAGTTCAGCGAGTTCCTGCTGTCGCCGTTGATGCCGTACACGATCTACCTGCATAACGACGGGCGCTACCGCTCCTTTCGCGTGACGATCACGGATTGGCAGACGAACGTCCAGAGGGTCCTCACGATCGACAGCCCCGCCAAGGGCGTGGTCAGTCGGGACCTCGTCGCGCCGGCAGAGGTCGGCACGCAGCTATTGAACGTCGATTGCCTTGATGCCGCCGGCCAGGTGGTGAAGCACTACCAGACGGGCACGATCGTGCTGGCCAAACGCCTGAAGGAACCGGAGGGCGTGTGGGGTATGCACACGTTTGTCGGC
>MDTE01058971.1_pt1 | contig 13766 bp, 12 predicted proteins | sample 811231 | NCBI WGS metagenome assembly MDTE01 (sample SAMN05326651, study PRJNA326480) | marine metagenome | isolation source: seawater | place: Indian Ocean: Red Sea | collected 2010
ACTAAAACTAAAGAAGGTATAAAAGAATTAAAAAGGTTTATACTAAAAAATATTTTAGAAAATGAAAAAAGAACTTAAAAAAATATCTAAAATAATTTCTACATCCTACAGCGATATTGAGGAAAATTTAAAAAGATATAAAGGAGAAATTATAGTAGTTAAGTATGGAGGAAGCGCAATGCTAGATCCAAAATTATCAGAGACTTTTTACAAAGATGTAGAAATTATAGTCAATGCTGGTATTAAACCTATAATAGTTCATGGAGGCGGCCCCCAGATAAATCAAAGCTTAAATTTAATTAAAATTAAACATGAATTTTATAAAGGAATGAGAGTAACTGATAAAAAAACTTTAAAGGTAGTTCAAATGGTGTTAACGGGCTATATAAATAAAAATATTACTACCAATTTATGTAAAAAAAATATATTAGCTATGGGCATAGCTGGAACTGATGGTAAATTAATAGAGGTAAAAAAATATATTTTTTATGAAAAGTCAAAAAAAATTGATTTAGGCTATGTTGGTAATCCAGTTCAACTTAATACAAAACTATTAAAAAATCTTTTATCTTCTGGAGTGGTTCCTATAATTGCACCCATTGGGGCTAATAAAAAAGGAGTTAAATATAATATAAATGCTGATATAACAGCAGGTTTTATTTCACATAAGATGAGTGCTAGACGTCTCTTGATGCTTACAGATGTTTCCGGAGTTGTTGATAGTGATAATACATTAATAGGTGAACTGAAACTTAAGGAAACAAGAAAACTGATATCGAACGGTGTTATACATGGAGGAATGATTCCTAAAGTAAACACATGCATTGAAGCAGTAAAAAAAGGAGTACGAGCATCTGTGATTATTGATGGAAGAGTTAAACATGCACTGCTAAAAGAACTTTTTAGTAGCAAGGGTATAGGAACACTATTTAGAAAATAAAGCTTATGAAAGATTTATTAATTGATTTAGATAATACTATATACAGTGAAACAGAAGATATTTTTTCTCAAATTGATTTAAAAATGAAATCTTTTATTTCCTCTGAGTTAAATGTAAGTATGAAAAAAGCATATGAAATTCAAAAAAAATATTTTTTTAAATATGGAACAACTCTTAGAGGTTTAATGGTAAATCACAATATTGATCCCTCATATTTTTTAAAGTATGTACACAATATAAATTTAAAACCAATTGAAAAAAATTTAGCTCTAAAAAAAGAAATGAAGAAATTTAATGGGAAAAAAATTATTTTTACTAATGGTACTACAGAACATGCAACTAATGTTTTGAAAAAAGTTGGAGTTTTTGAAGAAATAGATAATATTTTTGATATTAAGGATGCTGATTATATTCCTAAACCTGAAGAATTTCCTTATAAAAAAGTAGTTAACAAATTCAAAATAATTCCACATAATACTATTATGATAGATGATATTACGGTTAATCTAGTTACTGCTAAAAAACTTGGATTTGGAACAATTTTGGTAAGCAAAAAGGAATCTCATTTAAAAAATCATTTAATAGATTACTCTTTTAAGGATATAGCTAGTATAATAAAAAAAATAAATAATAAGGATATATTTAATGAAAATTGAAAAGCTTAAAAATGAAATAAATAATATTTGGGAAAGCAAAGAAAAAGGAAAAAAAATAGAAAAAAAAAAAGATATTAATACTATAATGGAAGCTATTAAAAATATTGATAAAGGAAAGATTAGAGTAACAGAGAAAAAAAGTGGGAAATGGATATTAAATCAATGGGTTAAAAAAGCTGTTTTATTATCATTTCAAGTTACTAACCAAAAGCTTATAGCTAATGGACCAGGAAAGTCATTTTGGTGGGATAAAGTTCCATCTAAATTTGATGGTTGGAAAAAAAAAGACTTTGCTAATGCTAAGTTCAGAGTTGTTCCAAATGCTGTTGTAAGAAGAGGTTCATTCATTGAAAAAGATGCTGTGATTATGCCTTCTTTTATTAATATTGGTGCCTATGTTGGCAGTTCAACTATGATAGATACATGGGCTACAGTAGGAAGCTGTGCACAAATAGGTAGGAATTGTCATATATCAGGTGGAGCAGGAATTGGAGGAGTGTTAGAGCCTTTGCAATCATCACCTGTGATAATTGAAGATAACTGCTTTATTGGCGCAAGATCTGAGGTTGCAGAAGGTGTAATAGTTGAAGAAGGTAGCGTTCTTTCAATGGGAGTTTATATTAGTGCTTCTACTAAAATTGTAGATAGAAAAACAGGAAAAGTTTTTTATGGAAAAATTCCTAAATATTCTGTAGTAGTACCCGGAAGTTTTAATGATAAAAAATCTAAAGTAAATTTGTATTGTGCTGTAATAGTTAAAACTGTTGATGAAAAAACGAGATCAAAAACTTCTATAAACGAACTTTTGAGAAGCTAATTATTCCTCAACTAAAGGTCTAGATAGTAATTTTTTTATAACCTTGTCAAAAGTAAAGCCTTTAACTAAAACATTATATACAGCAGTCAATATGGGCATATTAACTTTATATTTTTTCTTTAAAAAATAAACTACTCTTATATTTTCTAAACCCTCTGAAACATGATTATTTTTTTTAAGAATGCTACTCAGATTATAGCCTTTTCCTAACATATATCCTAATTTATAATTTCTGGATGATTTAGATACACAAGTTAGTATAATATCTCCTATTCCAGAAAGCCCTATTACAGTTTCTTTTTTGCCTCCAACTGCTTCTGTTAATCTAATAATTTCTTTAATTCCCCTTGCCAAAATTGCAGCTCTTGCATTCTCTCCTAAGTTTAAACCCTCTGTTAAACCGGCAGCAATAGCTAGTACATTTTTCATTGTACCATTAATTTGAACTCCTGTTATATCTTTGCTCAGATAAACTCTAAAAAAACTATTACTTAGCAAATTTACAGAAATATTTGCAAGCTTTGAACTTTTAGTTGCAAGTGTTATTGCTGTAGGCTTTTCATTCAGAACATCAATTGCAAAGGAAGGACCACTTAAAATAGCAATTTTTGATTTTGGAAAAAAACTTTTTACTATTTCACTTAGAAGCATTTTCCTTTTCAAATCAATTCCCTTTGAACAAATTATAAAATTAAATGATTGATTGTTATTTTTCTTAAAATGCTTTTGAAACTTCTTAAAAAAATCATATATATATTGTGAAGGCATAACTATAAAAATAGTGTTAATATTAATGTTTGGTAAATAGGAAGAGGCTAATATATTTTTATTAATCTTTTTAGAGGGTAAATATTTCTTATTAATGCTAGTTGCATTAATGGTTTTAGCTACTTCTTTTTCAAATACCCATAAATAAATTATTTTTTTTGTGTTATCAGCTAATAAGTTTGCTATTGCTGTTCCCCAAGCTCCACCTCCTAATACTAGAATATCATTCATAAAAGTTTCCTCTTTCTAATGGCCACCTTGGCAAAGCTTTAAAATTTAAAGAACTGCTGTAACCAAGTTTAAATCTTTCTATGCCCGCCCAAGCTATCATGGCACCATTATCAGTACATAAATAAGCAGGGGGTATAAATGGCTTTTTCTTATTTTCTAAAATAGTATTAATAAATCTTTGTCTTAAATAAGAGTTTGCCGCTACACCTCCTGCAACTACTATATTTTCATAATCAGGAAGTTTTGCATTACAATAATTAATTGCTCTCTTAAGCTTAATCAGAAGAATATCAGAAATAGTTTTTTGAAAACTTGCAGAAATATCTTCAATAAAGTTTTTTGATCTTAAATTACTTTTATTATCCTTTACAAGCTTAATAATATGTGACTTTAGTCCTGAAAAAGAAAGATTTAAATCCTCATTTGTTTTTCTTAATAATGGTTTAGGAAAAACAAATGCTTTTTCATTTCCTTTTAATGCTTTTTTTTCTACCTCTGGACCACCTGGAAACTTTAAGCCTAAAACTTTCCCTATTTTATCAAAAGCTTCACCTACTGCATCATCTAAAGTTCCTCCTAAAAAAGTATATTGATTAATGTTCCTTATAAAATAAAAATTAGAATGGCCTCCTGATATTAATAATACTAAATAAGGAAAATTTATTTCACTAATTAATCTTGCCGTTAATACATGACCTTCAAGATGATTTACAGCAAAAAAAGGTAATTTGTTTGCCTGAGCTAAGGTTTTAGCAAATGATAACCCTACTAATAAACCTCCTATAAGTCCTGGCCCTGCAGTAGAAGCTATAGCATCAATATCACTTAATCCTAAACCTGCTTTTTTTAATGCTTTCTTAGTTATTTTATCTATATGAAAAACATGATTTCTAGCAGCTAGCTCTGGAACCACTCCATTGTAAAATTGATGAATATTATTCTGAGACACTCTTTCATTTGAAAGAATTTGTTTTCTGCTGTCAACAATTGCAACTGAAGTATCGTCACAACTACTTTCTATTCCTAAGATTTTCATATAAATTCATTTTATAGGTTAAAAAAATTAAATGAATAAGAAAAGAAAAATATTTATTGGTAGTAGGCAAAGTAATTTAGCAAAGATACAAACAAATTTAGTTTTAAAACAATTAAAAAAAATTGGTCTTAGTAACGTCATTATTAAATATGTTACCTCCAGAGGTGATAAAGTTAGCTACAAAGTTTTTAAGTTAGAAGGAGGAAAAGGATTATTTACTAAAGATATTGATGACCTTTTAATAAATAAAAAAGTTGATTTAGCTATTCACTCAGCTAAAGATATTCCTGCAAATATTGATAAAAGAATTACTATTGCTGCATTTTTGAAAAGGGAAGATGTAAGAGATGTATTAGTTACAAAAAATGCTAATAATAAACTACAGTTAAAAGGAAATATGAAATTTGGAAGTTCAAGTCCTAGAAGAATAAATTATCTAAAAAATTTATTTCCTAATTTAAAAGTAAAAAACTTAAGAGGAAATATAGAAAGCAGAATTAAAAAAATTGAAGAAAAAAAACTTGATGGTACTTTGTTAGCCTATGCAGGAATAAAAAGATTAAAATTAAAGTATCAGACAGTTAATTTTTATAAAATACCAACAAAAATAATACTTCCTGCACCTGGACAAGGAGCTATTGCAGTAATGTGTAGAAAAACTGACAGAGATATGATTAATATTTGTAAAAAAATAGATGATTTAAATACTAGACTAAGCATGAATGCAGAAAGAGCATTTATAAAAGAAATTAACGGTGATTGTTTTACCCCAGTAGCTGCTTTGGCAAAAATAAGTGGTCAAAAGTTAACTATAACAGGAAGGCTTTTTTCGAAAGATGGAAAAAAATTTTCAGAGAAAAAAGTAGTAGGAAGAATAGAAAATGCAAAAAATATTGGAAAATTATGTGCTGTTAAGGTTTTAAAAAGCTTACATTAAAGAATATGAATAAAAATTATATAGTAATATTAAGGTCATCTGGGGCAATGTATAATGATGAGTTAGAGAAAATTTTAAAAAGTATACATTATGAAGTTTTGACCTTTCCTATTTTAAAAACTGAGTATTTATATTCAAAACCAATAAAACTTCATAATACCCAAGCATTACTAACTACTTCTTCCAATGCTATACAAATATTTTCAGAGCTTTCAAAAAATAGGATAATTCCTATTTACACAGTAGGGAGCACTTCAAAAAAGTTAGCAAAAAGGCTAGGGTTTAAAAATGTCATTGATTGTCAGGGAGATAGTGTTAAAATGTATGAAAAAGTTTTGAAGACTAGTTATAAAAATGATGGTAGTTTAATTTATGTAGGAGCAAAAAATATTTCATTAGATCTGCCGAACATGTTACGCGGTCAAGGATATGAAGTAAAAAGATACATAGTTTATAAAACTAAGGAAGTTAAAGTGATAGATGAAAAATTAAAAAACCTTATCAATTCAAAGAAAATTAAATGGATAGTATTGCTTTCAAAAAGAGGTGCTTCTAACTTTAATAAACTTTTTTTAAATAATATTAGTTTTACTAAATTTGAAAAAATAAAATTTGCCTGTCTTAGTGAAAACATTGCTAAAGAATTAAATCATATAATTAAGTTAAAGTTTTTTCCTAATAAACCCTCTTTAAATTTACTAAAAACTATAATAATGAAAAACGAGTAATTTATGGTTGCAAAAAAAAATAAAAATCTTAAAAGAAAAATATCGCAGAAAAAAAAATTATCTACCAGCAAGAAAAATTCTAAGCAACTACAATTATCTAAAAAAACTAATAAAACAAAAAAGTCGAGTATTAATATAAGTTTAGTCTTAAAAAATACTATAAGGTCACTTCAAGGGACATTAAGTAATTTTATTTTAATTTTATATTCATCATTAAGAAACTTAATAAGAGCTCCTTTTTTATTTATAAATGTTTTTACATCTGCCATTATATTCATACTAAAAAAATTCATTTTTTCTTTTTTCTCTTTTTTAAAAAACCTTTTAACTAGTATGCTTAAGTTTAAAGAGGCTTTTTTTGGAGTTATATTTGGTATTTTGTCAGGTGGAATAGGAGCAATTTTAGCTATCTCTTATTTAGAGCTTAGTTCTGATGAAAATAAAAAAGATTTAGATATTTACGAAAAGCAGCAGCAAATAATTAGTAAAATAGAGTTGATTCAAAATGGTATAGACAATGCAAATAAAAGTGGAAATGAGAACAAAGCAGCTATCAACAACCTTAAGCTAATTCAAGAAAAACTATTGGTATCAGAAGAAAAGCATGCTTCTTTAGAGAAAGAAATAAATAATCTTAATGCTTCCTTAAAAATATTAGAGCAAGAAACTTATAGTATTGACTCAGACCTTTCAGTGTTAAGAAAAGACCTTAAAAGTAACTCTAGGTTAATATTATCTTCTAGTAAAACAGAATTATCTAATAGATTATATCTAGCTCAAAGTCTTTTAGATAGGTTAGAGTCAGGAGTTCCCTACTCACCTCAACTTGAAGCTTTAGGTAAGGAAGGCTTGCATCCAGCACTATTACGATTTGCAAAAGGTGGCGCACCTACATTGAAAGATCTAGAAGCTAGATTAAGCGCTAGAGCTGGAGAACAATTAGACGCTGACAGAACAAAAAGGGACACCACCTGGAAAGAAAATCTTAAAAAGGAAATTTCTAAATATGTAAAAATCAAGCCAACTAATATAAGTGAAATTAAAGGTGTTACAGGCGCTCTTCTAAGAGCAGAACAATCATTATCTAGAGGAAACCTTGTAAAAGCTATAGATGAAATATCATCAGTTCCAGTTGATCAGAGAAGAGGGCCCCTTGATGCCTGGCTTGCTGAAGCTATGGCTAGGCAAAGTGCCGATATAGCTGCTAGAAATATTCTTGCAAAAACAACAGCTGCATTACAATTAAAAAATTGATTAAGATATTAATTTTTATATCTTTTATGGCTTCTGTAAGCTCCTTAGCCATGTGGTTTTCTAAGAATAAAGGGAATATACAAATAGTTTGGCTAGGCTGGGAAGCAAGCACTTCTATTTCTTTTTTTCTATTAGCTGCTTTTATATTATTTTTTGTTTTTTTAATTTTATTTTTATTACTTAAAAAAATCATATTGCTTCCTTTTAAAATTAGAAACAATATTAAACGTTATCAAATTAAAAATGCTGAAATTGCTCTTGAGGAAGGTCTATTAGCATCAGCATACGAAGAAAAAGAAAAAGTTTTAAAAAACTATAATAAAGCAAAAAAATATTTAAATGAAACTCCATTATTTCTCTTATTAAAGCTTCAAAACTATCTTATTAAAGGAAATGAAGCACAATGTTTTAATACTTATAAAAGAATGCTTGATTTTCCTGCATCTAGGCCTCTTGCTATTAAAGGGCTAATATTGATTGCAAACAAAAAATCTGATACTGAATTATTTTCGAATATGTTAAACTATGCAAAAAATTTCAATGTTCCATTAGAGTTTTTTATAATTGATGCTCTTAAGTTTTGTATTAAAAATAATAGTTGGAATTTACTTAAAAAATTTACTAAAGAAATTCCAAAAAAAAATACTGCCAACATAAAACAAGCTATAAGTTTTTTAAACTTTAATATTGCTAAACAAAAAATAGAAGAAGGAAAGCCAGAAGAAGCTAAGTTAATACTTGAAGAAATATTTTTATCTAAAATCTATTTTCCTGACTATATAGATCTGTATAGCAACCTAAGCTTGCAGAATAATAATAAAGAATTAAAAAAAATATTGAAATCCTACTGGAAAATTTTTCCTCACCAAAATATTCTTGAATGCGTACTAAAAAACTTTTCAAATTTAAATATATCTGAAAAAATTAAGCTTTTGATAAATATATTAGATGGACATAATGATCTATCTTTAAAGCATTTGCTGCTAGCTGAAATAAAGGCTAAAGCTAAAATTTGGGGAGATTCAAAAAAAGATTTACTAAAATCTTTAGAATTATACCCTAGCAAAAAAGCATATTTATTATTAGCTCATATAGAAGAACAAACTTCCTATAATAAAAATAAAATTAAAAAATGGCTAGATTTAGCCAACAATTGTGAAGAGGAACAGTGGAAATGCCAGCACTGCTCTTTTAAGTTAAAAAAATGGAGCTTTTTTTGCGAAAACTGTAACAATTTACTATCATTTATAAATTCAGCAAATAATTATGAGAAAAAAAATAATAAAGCATTATTATCTATTGGTAGTAATTTAAAAATAGCATAATGAAGTTTAGTTTTTTAGTATTGCTATTTTTACTATATAGTGGTTTTACATTTGCTGATATAAAAATAAATTATTTAATAATAAATAAATCAAGCAGACAGTTATTGATTTTTTTAAATAACGGGGAGATAAAAAATTTTTCCATATCTTTGGGTTTTGAACCTTTTGGAACGAAAGTAAAAAGAGGGGATGGGAAAACTCCTGAGGGTCTTTACTATATAGAAAATAAAATAAAAGACAGCTCATTTTATTTGGCTTTGCAGATTTCTTATCCTAATCCTTGGGATATAAGAAGAGCCCTAAGTTTAAATGAACATCCTGGAGGACAAATCATGATTCATGGGCTTCCAAATAAGGCATATGATAAAAACTTTCATAATAAAAACAATGATTGGACAGAAGGTTGTGTTGCAGTAAAAAATAATGAAATGGATTTTCTATGGAATATAGTAGATGTAGGCACTCCTGTTTTCATAAGAAAATAAACTTATAAACTTTTTATAATTTCTTTAAATATTGAAAGAGGAAGAGTAGAACCAAATACATTCTTCATACTTTTGTCATCATCTCTACCTATCCATACACCTACTACATAATCTTTGGCGCATCCAATAAACCATGCATCTCTATTTTTTTGACTAGTCCCTGTTTTTCCTAAAATATTTATAGGTATTTTAGAGGCCTTAATTCCTGTACCCTCTTCTATGACTGCTCTTAATAATTTTTTAATTTTTGATTGTACTTCTTTTGTTAAAATTTCATTTCTTTTAGGAAAATTTCTTTTCCAAAGACTTAAATCATCTCTTTGTTTTATTTCAGTTATTCCATATGGAATAACTGGTATTCCGTATCCGCATAATGCCCCAAAAGAACCTACAGTTTCTAATAAAGAAAATGTATCAACTCCTAATGCCATTGAAGGATTATTAGAAATTGTAGATATTATCCCTAGTTTTTTAGCTTGTTTTATAATATTTTCTCTTCCTACTTGTTCAGATAACCTTATGGCGGCAACATTCGAAGATATTGCGAATGCTCTTTTTATAGAAATAACACCTTCATATTTATTGGAAAAATTTTTTGGAGCCCATGATGCTTTTTTAAAAGGTATATCTTGAATTTTATCAGTTAGCTCATATCCCATGCTAAGTGCAGTCAAATATACATAGGTTTTAAAAACAGATCCTAGCTGTCTCTTTGATTGCGTAGCTCTATTGAATTTACTTTTATTCCAGCTTCTACCCCCTAACAAAGCTTTTATAGCTCCATCGTAATCCATTACAATTGCAGCAACCTGAATGTTTTCGTCTATGTTACTTATTTTTGTTTTTACAGAAGATTCTAGTTTTTTTTGAAATTTTAAGTCTAATGTAGATTGTATAATTAAGTCTTTTTTATTATTTAAAATTTCTTCAGGTGTTATTGAATGTATCCAATCTATAAAATATCTTATCTCATTATCTGAATAAAAATTTAATTTTCTTATTTTAGTTAACTCAACATCTGCATTTTTCTTCTGCTTAGAGGAAATTAATTTATTTTTTTCAAGTAGATTAAGCACTATCATTGCTCTTGAAATACTAGCTTCTTTGTTTCTTATCAATGATAGTTTACTAGGAGCTTTAAGAATGCCAGCTAAAATAGAGGACTCTGCTATTGATAAATCTTTTGGTAACTTAGAAAAGTATCTTTTTGAAGCAGCTTTTACCCCGTACTGTCCAGAACCAAAATATGCTCTATTCAAATACATAGAGAGAATTTCTATTTTTGAAAACTTATACTCAAGATAAAAGGAGATAATTAACTCTCGTAATTTCCTAGAAAGTGTTTTTTCAGTATTTAAAAATATAAGTTTTGATAACTGTTGTGTTATTGTTGATGCACCCTGGCTATATCTCATTTCTTTTACGTTTTCAAATATAGCCCTGCTTAATCCTTTTATATCTACTCCAAAGTGTTGAAAAAATCTCTTATCCTCCAAAACAACTACTGCATTAATTAAATTTTGTGGGATACTTTCTGAGTCAATAAGCCCGCCATAAACATCTCCTAGCGATCCCACTAATATATTTTTATTGTCTAGGACACTTATTGAAGGCTTTCTTGTCTTATTTCCTAACCCATCTAAGTTAGGAAGAGTAACAACACAATATGCTATCCAAAAAAAAATAATAAAAATTAAAGCACTAGAAAGTTTTTTTAAAGCTTTCATAAATATAAATTAAGAGTCTATTTCTGCCTCCAAGGCATACTTTTGTATGAAATTTCTTCTTGCTTCTACATTATTACCCATTAACTTACCAAATAAATCATCTGCTTCCCACAAATCTTTATAATGAACTTGTAGAAGAGTTCTAGCATCTGGATCTAATGTAGTTTCCCATAATTGATCCGGGTTCATTTCTCCTAATCCTTTATATCTTTGAATTTTATAATTTTTTCTAGTAAATTTATTAATTTCATTATAAAGTTCTATTGGTCCTTTTAAAGGATATTCTTTTTCTGCTATGTTAAAATAAGCTCCATCAATAAAGATTTCAATAATATCAGAGCTTGAAGACTCTAGTTTTTTTACTTCAGTTTTATTAATAAACAGCTCATCAATTTTATAGGTTTTCTCTATCTCATTTTTAATATGAACAAAAGAAATCACTTTAGTTTTTTTATTAAAAGATAAACTCCATTTTTCATTATCTTCATTATTTAAGTTTAAGTGAGCTAAAGTTTGTTTAGTTATTTTTTCTATTTTATCTGCATTATCGAAGTTTTTTAAACTAAAACCTCCATTTAAATAAAAAGATTCTATAAGCGAAATACTGTTTTCTTTAGATAAAATTTTTAACAATTTAGCATGCTCTATAATTTTTTTTATTATATTAAGTAGAGGCTCTCCTGTAATTTTTATACGATCTTTTCCATAAAAAATAGAAAAATCACTTATTGAACTTTCTATTAAGAAATTATCTAATTTTAATTCATCTTTAATATAAACTTCACTCTTACCTCTTTTTACTTTAAATAATGGCGGCTGAGCTACATAAAGATGCCCTGATTTAATAATTTCTTTCATATGTTTATGAAAAAATGTCAGTATTAAAGTTCTTATGTGAGAACCATCTACATCTGCGTCGGTCATAATAATGATTTTATGGTACCTTAATTTTGATAGATCAAAGTCTTTTTCAATCCCTGTTCCCATAGCAGAAATCATTGCCATAATCTCATTAGACCCAAGTACTGTAGAAATTCTGGGCTCCCAAGTATTTAAAATTTTTCCTCTCAAAGGTAAGATAGCCTGAAAAAGTCTATTTCTGGCCTGTTTAGCTGAGCCTCCAGCACTATCTCCTTCAACCAAAAACAGTTCTGATTTAGCTGCATCTTTTTCTTGGCAATCTGCAAGTTTTCCTGGCAAACTAGATACCTCTAATGCATTTTTCCTTCTAGACAAATCTCTTGCTTTTCTTGCTGCTTCTCTTGCTGAAGCAGCATCAATAATTTTCTTGCATATTATTTTTGCATCTGATGGGTTTTCTTCCATCCAATCGGATAATTGTTCATTAACTACACCTTCTACTACTTGTCTTACTTCTGAAGAAACTAATTTGTCTTTAGTTTGCGAAGAAAACTTTGGATCAGGAACTTTTACTGATAATATAGAAAAAATTCCTTCTCTCATGTCTTCTCCTGAAAAGGTAAGCTTTTCTTTTTTGTTATTATTGTTATCTTTTAAGTATCTTGATAACACTCTTGTTAAAGCAGCTCTAAAACCCGCAAGATGAGTTCCTCCATCTCTTTGAGGTATGTTGTTGGTATAACATTTAACATTTTCATGATAACTATCCGTCCACTTTAATGATAATTCTACCTTAATATTATCTTTTTCACCCTTAATATTTATTGGTTTAGAATTTAATGACTGAGCATTCTTAGAAAGCCATATAATAAACTCTTCTAATCCACCAGAATAATGAAAAGTTTTCTTCAAACTTGGACTAACTCTATTATCATGAAGTAAGATTTTTATATTAGAATTTAAAAATCCTAACTCTCTTAATCTTTTTTCTAATATATCAAAGCTATAATTTGTCTGTGAAAAAACTTTATTTGAAGCCCAAAAAGTTAATTTTGTTCCTGTTCTATCTTGTTTTTTTTCTTTTTCTTGTAATGGCTTTATAGTAGCTCCATCTGCAAACTCTATCCCATAAGATTTTCCATTCCTATAAATTTCTAACTCTAATTTTTCAGATAGTGCATTTACTACCGAGACACCTACGCCATGCAATCCTCCAGAAACTTTATAGGAGTTTTCATCAAACTTTCCTCCAGCATGAAGACGTGTCATAATAACTTCTGCTGCTGATATACCTTCATCATGCATATCAGTTGGTATTCCTCTTCCATTATCTTCCACCGTAACTGAGTTATCTTCATTAATAGTAACAGTTATAGTATCACAATGGCCTGCAAGAGCCTCATCTATGGAATTATCTACTACTTCAAAAACCATATGATGAAGACCAGAACCATCATCCGTGTCACCTATATACATACCTGGTCTTTTTCTAACGGCTTCTAAACCCTTTAAAACCTTAATTGAAGATGCATTATAATCTTGTACTTTTATTTTAGCTTTTTTTACCATAAACCTATTATTCTCTTTTTAATTCATAATAATGAACATTATCATAATTTTTTAAAAAATTATCAGTTTCCGTGGTAGTAATCCATATTTGAGACCCTAACTCACTCAACTGATTAAACAATATACTCCTTTTTCCAGTATCTAAATGTGTAAAAATTTCATCTAGCAACATAATAGGAGATACTTTTGTGCTGTTTTTTATTGATTTAGCAGATGCTAATATTATAGATATCAAAAGGAGTTTTTGTTCTCCTGATGAACACATTTCTGCAGGCATATTTTTTTCTAAATTAAAGCAAAACAACTCTGTCTTGTGACATCCATATAAACTTCCTCCTATTAATACATCTATCTTTCTAGACTTATAATAATTTTCTTTTAATTCTTTCTCTATTTCAAGCGCTGGCTTATCTAATAAATGATTTTCAATTG
>MDTE01111638.1_pt1 | contig 13765 bp, 13 predicted proteins | sample 811231 | NCBI WGS metagenome assembly MDTE01 (sample SAMN05326651, study PRJNA326480) | marine metagenome | isolation source: seawater | place: Indian Ocean: Red Sea | collected 2010
ATGGAAAATCGAGCCCTTACGATGGCTGATGATAAGTTCGATTTTGGCTGTGCCGTGAACTGGATGAGGAAGGATTTAAAAATAGTTCTTGAAGAATCTCAGAGAAACAAGGCTCGATTACCTGCAACCGCTTTAATAGATCAATTTTATGCTCAAGTTCAGGAACGGGGAGGAGGGAGATGGGATACTTCTAGTTTAATCCATTTGCTCATGCATAAGTAGGGGACATGCAATAGGAAAGATACAATACCGGCTAATCTTTCTCCTCCAGCTTAACTTGTTCCCAATAAGTCTGCATCTCATCAAGAATATTTGATTTTGCTTCATCTCTTAAGTTGTTTGTTAATTTTTCAACCTTACGAAAGCGCCTTTCAAATTTTTTATTCGCTTTGCGCAAAGCCATCTCAGGATTAAGGTTAAGGTGGCGTGCCAAATTGCTGCAAGCAAAAAGAAGATCGCCCATTTCCTCTTCTATTTTTTCTTCGCTGACATTAGAATTGATTTCTGCCTCTAGCTCACATAACTCCTCGGAAATTTTTTTTAAGACAGGCGATATTTCTGCCCAGTCAAACCCGATTCCTGAAGCTCTACGCTGGAGCTTTAACGCTACCGAGAGGGAAGGGAGGGACCAGACTATGTCGTCTAAAACACTAATCTCCCGGGCTGGTGTTGAGTTTCTATATTTATCCTTCCGTTCCTGAGCCTTAATTTCTTCCCAGGAAAGATCGTTCCGGGTTTCTTCTGCATCCTGGAAATCATTTTTGTGAAAAATGTTTGGATGGCGGCGGATCATTTTATTGCAAATAGCATCTACGACATCAGAAAATTCGAAGCCATTATTTTCATTGCTTAATTGACAATAGAAGATGATTTGAAAGAGTAGATCACCCAATTCATCTTTGAGGTTTTCAAAGTCCCTCTGCTCGATCGCGTTTGCAACTTCATAGGCTTCCTCCACTGTGTGTGGGGCTATGGTCTCATAGGTTTGGGCCAAATCCCATGGACAACCCTTAGTTGGGTGTCGAAGCAGGGCCATAATCTCGAGTAAAGAGTCCAAATTTTGCATCAAAGTCACACTGTGGGACGATCAAATTCAACCGCTCCCAAGCCTCCGTTTTAAGGTGGATAGCTACCAAAATATCAATCTACAATAATCTGTAAGGTACCGTAGAAGCTATGGCTTTCAAGAGGTAGAGTTATAATGATGGGGATAAAATTTTGACCGGAGGCAGAACGGCTTTACGTCTTAGTAAAGGAATATTGTGGGTAACTACGCAAACTCAAAAGTGGGCAGGATTGAGTTGGAGTGCTCAATACAATTGAAAGGGCCAACCTTAATAATCGCATAATGTATGTTATGGGAAATACGATATATTTCTTTTACCTTAGGTAGTTAAGGCTATTACTTCTCAATCCTTTTTAGATGTTGACGCCCCAACCTGATGGTACTACCGACTAAACACATTAATCCTACACACACAGCTAAAATCATTAAGCCCTGGCCCGCTGTGAGTGATGTACCGAAGGAACTGTACACTGCAACCCTTATGCAACCCCAAATAAACCCTGCAACAATTAGAAACTGGACAGTCTGAGTGAGTCGTCTTTCAAGATCCCAGCCAAAGATGGCGGCCACAATCCATAATATGGGATCCCGTAAAGAACCGGCCAAAATACTAACTAACAGCTCATAATTACCCATAAATGCCTACCTCGCGACAACCGCCGTTCTATAAATCTCTTCCTTCATGTAGAAGGTTTGACACGGTTAAATAATCTGTGGAAATTGGCGGTAGTTTTCTCCTCTAGGATACAACTATCAATCTCGCGCATTGTGCTAACGAATTCAGCTGTATGTTTTAGAAAGCTTGGTTCATTACGGCGTCCTCGGCAAGGCACCGGCGCCAAAAATGGGGCGTCAGTCTCGAGGAGAAGATGATCAATTGGGAGGGTTTTGGCTACCGTCCTCAGCTCCTCAGCCTTTTTGAAGGTAATTATCCCTGATAAAGAGATGAAAAGCCCACAATCAATTGCCGCTTTAGCCAACTCATGCCCAGATGTAAAACAATGAATCACCCCTGGAAAACTACCTTTAGCAGACTCTTCTCTTAAGATTTGGATCATATCTTTATCGGCGTCTCTTGTATGAATAATTATTGGTAATCCACTTTCTCTTGCCGCCTCAATATGAGCAATAAAACTCACGCGTTGTTTTTCACGATCACTGTGATCGTAAAAATAATCCAGACCGGTTTCTCCGATACCAATAATTTTTTCATTCAATTCAATTTTTTTCAGGATATCGGAGGGTAAAAAATCAGGCTCCTCCTCAACATTGTGAGGGTGTATACCTATTGAACAATAGATATTATCTTCTTCTATAGTTAACGCTAACACATCTGAAAATCGGCTTAGACGGGTACAAATGGTCTGCATTACGCCCACTCCAGACTCTTTTGCCCTATGCAAAACTAAAGGCATGTCCTCCTTAAATTCGGAAAAGTCTAGATGGCAATGACTATCAACTAACATACTCGCTACTCTGTTTTAACCGATGACCAACTTTTCAAGTATCAAGGTGCCTTGGAAATACCCCCACTGGTTTTGGCAATAGAGTCTTGGGTTCTACTCTATGATCGTCAACTAGGAATGCAAACTTCCTAGAATCTTCTGGAATATTAAGCTGGTCTAAAATTTTACCTGCGGAAGCAGGCACAAATGGCTGCATCAAAATCGCGATCCGGCGGATTGTCTCTGATAAAACAAACAATACAGTCTCCATTCTCCCTTGATCTATAGACTTTAACTTCCATGGAGCCTGATGATCCACATAAGAGTTTGCCTCACGAATTATTTGCCATATTTTTTCCAATGCCTCGCTTAATGCCTGCCTCTCTACCGAAGAACGCACGTCATTTAGCAAAGCCCCAGCATTACGTAAAAGTTCTAAATCCTCATTTTCATATGTGCCGGGCGTTGGCATTGCTCCATCACAATTACGATTTATCATAGATAACACACGTTGAGCCAAGTTACCAAGATCATTGGATAAATCACTAGTTATACGATTTTTAAGTGCAGTAATAGAAAAATCTCCATCGCTCCCAAATGGCACCTCTCTCAACAAAAAATACCTGACCTGATCTAATCCAAAGGTGTCAATCAGTTCGAAAGGATCCACAACATTACCTGAACTTTTTGACATTTTTTCACCCTCGACTGTCCACCAACCATGAGCAAACACCCTTTTTGGAATAGGTAAACCAGCCGACATTAAAAACGCCGGCCAATAAACCGTGTGAAATCGGAGAATATCTTTTCCCACAATATGTACAGCGGACGCGCGGAATTTCTGAAAAGTATTACCGGATTGATCAGGATATCCTATCGCTGTTAAATAATTAGTTAACGCATCAAGCCACACGTACATAATATGGGATTCGTTTCCTGGAACCGGCACCCCCCACTTAAAACTAGTTCTAGACACTGAAAGATCTTGTAGTCCTCCTTCAACGAAGCTAATTACCTCATTTCTTCTAGAGTTAGGGGCAATAAAATTGGGCTGTTCGGCATACAATTTTAAGAGCTTGTCCTGCCAACGGGAAAGACGAAAGAAATAACTAGGCTCTTCTATCCATTCAACTTTGCCACCAGAGGGCGCCAAATACCCCCCCGCACCATCGCTCTTCAATTCATTCTCCGCAAAATATGCTTCATCCCTCACAGAATACCAACCGGAATAACTGTCTAGATAAATATCCCCCGTATCCACCAACGATTCCCAAATTTTCTGGCTAGCTAATATATGTCGTGATTCTGTGGTACGAATAAAATCGTCATTGCTGGCCCCCAACTTGTTAGTTAAATCTCGAAACCTTTGGGAAACTCGATCAGTGAAAACTTGAGGGGTTTCCCCAGATTCCAACGCAGATTTTTCTACCTTCTGCCCATGCTCGTCAGTTCCGGTAAGAAAGAAAACTTCCTTTCCATCAAGGCGCATAAAACGAGCCACAGCATCACAGGCGATCGTGGTATAAGCATGACCAAGGTGCGGGACATCATTAACGTAGTATATCGGCGTTGTTATGTAATAATTTTCGAGGTTTTCCATCTATAAAATATTAGCTCTCTGATAAATTACCTATAGATAATAATGTCGATAGAAAAACATGTTTCCGATCTAAATTAATTTTCTTCACTTGCTTGTACAGACGATTCGTTTCTTCCCATAGATGGATCCACTCATCAAGATTCTTTCTCGAAATTAAGCGGCTGGTCGTGGAAATATCTTGCGATACAATTGGGATTCCTATTTTAGGATCGAATTTGGCTCGTATAGCACTTGATAACCATTTTGCTAAATATTTCATCGCTAAATCAAATTTCTCCTCTGCGCCTCTGGCGCATAACTGGTCTGACAGACTATGAATTCTGGAATAGTCCAATTGGGGTACCTGGCCAAGCAAATTCTCCAACTCATGGAAAAGTGTGATGCCATCATTATGAATTACACTTGTAGCTATACCCGGACTCCCGTCTGATAGATGAAACAATAACTCTAATTCACGAGGCGATAAGCCCCCCACTCCACTTGATAATACACTGACAAAATCTTTCATTATCAATGGTTGGAATAAATGGCGCTGACAACGCGATGTTATAGTATTAAATGGAAGCTCATGAACATGACTAATCAAAATGAGAAGAGTTTGTCTGGGGGGTTCCTCTAGTATCTTAAGAATTGCATTGGCTCCGCTTCTATTCATTTCATCAACAGAATCAATTATGGCAACTCGCCACATAGAAGAAACAGCCGTAAGAGAAAAAAACTGCCGTAGTTTTCGAGCTTCATCCACTGTAATTTCTTTTCGCTCTTTCCCAGTTCTGGGATCATGTCCTTTTTCCAATACAAACAAATCAACGTGGGCCCTTGCGGCTACCTGCGATGCCACACTCTCATCATACTTAAGTGCGGAGAGTTGATTGGCTTGATCTCCTAAATCAAATGCGAGCGCTTCTCCCACTGTTTGACTCAATAAGTAACGCGCCAAATAGTAGGCCAAAGTTGCCTTTCCTATACCTTTTGGACCACTCAATAGCAATGCATGGGGCAATTTACCCATAACAAAACTTCGGGTTACACGTTTGAGAATATCCTCATGACCACACAACAACGTGGTTCCTCTTGGATGATTAAACTGCATTGAAATAACGTGCGTTTCTCAAATTTCGAACCTTTGCTCCACAAGAGCCATAATCTGAGTGCTTATTCTTTCCACTGATTGCATTGAATCAATAACGACACAACGGTTAGTTTCCTTAGCCGCTATATCAAGAAAGGCCTTCCTCACTTTATCGTGGAAAGTTAAGCCCATCGACTCGTATCTATCCTCGCCATCTACCCTTCCTTCTGTTCGCCTAAGCGCTTCCTCAACCTTTAGATCCATGACGAATGTGAGATTAGGGGAAAATTGTTCGATGAAAAGTTTGCTTAAGGTTTTAATAGTACTTTCACCAACCTCCATGGCCATTCCTTGATAGGCCATACTAGAATCTGTGAAACGGTCACAAATAACCCAAGTTCCATCCTGCAAAGCGGGCCATATTTTTTTAACGAGGTGATTGCGACGAGCAGCAAAGTGAAGAAGCGTCTCGGAATATGGGTCACACTTTCCCCTTTCGCCCCTTACCAAAATATTCCTTATCTCCTCTGCAAGAGCGGTACCCCCTGGTTCTCGCGTACAAAAAGTTTTCAACCCACTTTCATTTAAGCGCTCGGATAGTATTCTTACCTGGGTTGACTTTCCTGTACCCTCACCCCCCTCAAAAGAAATAAACTTACCGAGTTGCGTGCCGTTTTTACTCACTAATTTGTTACCATTGCCTAAAATATCTTACTCATTGGGTGCGCCAAAAACCATATAACTTACAGCACCCGTTAAGCGGCCTATAGGACCAGAACGGATAACTGCTTCTTGAGCGACTAAAGGAATCTCAATTGGTTCGAACCCGGGCGCTTCAACAAACAGACTGCCCAACTCCGCGCCACGTGCAATTGGTGCCGGTATTGGAGAATCGTATTTGACTGTTACCCGCAATTTATCCCTTGAATTGCGATACAAGGAAATAGTCAAGTCATCCTCAATAACTAAACCGATTTTTGGCACTTTCCCCAGCCATACATCCCCATTTGTAACAACCTCCCCTGCCGAGAAAAGATGATAATTCGCAAACTGTCTGAATCCAAAGTTCAAGAGTCTCTCTACTTCTGAGGCTCTTTGTGCAGGACTTTCCAAACCGGTTACCACTGCTATCAACCTCCTATCATTCCGAAGAGCGGTAGCTGCTAACCCGTAACCAGCTTCTCTTGTGTGACCTGTCTTCATACCATCAACACCGATATCTTTATAAAGTAACGGATTACGATTCGCTTGGCGAATTTCATTATAGGTAAATTCTTTTTCAGCAAAGAAAGGAAAATAATCAGGAAAATCTCTAACAATTTTTTGAGTTATTATGCCAATATCAGCAGCACTCATTTTATGATCAGAGTGGGGCCACCCAGTCGAATTCTGGAACACGCTGTCCAGAAGACCTACTTCAAAGGCCTTTTCGTTCATCAGATCAGCAAAAGTTGCCTCATCTCCACCTATCGCCTCTGCTAGAACAATGCACGCATCATTGCCAGATTGCACAATAACGCCCCGGAGTAAATCTTCTACAGACACCTGCTTGTCTACCTCAACAAACATTTTAGATCCACCCATCCGCCACGCTTTTTCACTAACAGTAAGCAAATCGTCTAAAGCTATAATCCCAATCCTCAATGCATCAAACACCATATAAGATGTCATGAGTTTGCTGAGAGACGCGGGGGGAACCGGAACTCGGCTATTCTTTTCGAATAATACAGTCCCGGTAGTATAATCCATCAAATAGGCATGAGGGGCGACTGTTTCAAATTTAGGAGCCGACCAAGCAATCGATATCAAGGACATGAAAACGAAAAGTTTTAATAACAAAAACTTTCCAAAATGATTGACTGAGTAATACCTCACGTTAATTGTACTCCTAATACTGCACCTATCAACTTAGCGATTGTTCTAAATAGCAAATACTACCTCTCCGAGCACTCTAAAAAATTACCTTTCCCCCGCAACGAGATGGGAATCTGTATATCCAGCCTTTAGCAGTTGTTGGATCAGTGTATCGGCCGAATCCACGTTATTCACCGGCCCAACTCGCACTCTATAAAATGGTTGGCCCTCCAAATAAATCTCCGTTAAATGTACTGGGACTCCAAAATAGGTTAGTTTACCACTTAGTTGTGATGCATTATCTTTGAGCAAAAAGGCACCTACTTGGACAAAAAATTCTTTCCCATCAGAGGTTTTTGCTTCTCTATCCTCCCAACTATGATCGTCTTCGTGTTCCAATGAAATTGGGCTTGCCTCCTCAGACAGTTGTATCGAAGCTCCATCTGGTAATGGCAACTCATGAACTGCCACCTTTACAGTCGGATTTGGGCCAATTAACGCGCGTTCCTCTTCAGGGGTATTCATTCTCTCAGCAATATAAAGACCACCATCCGGAGAGATACTCTGCACCCGCACCATGGCTAGTCCATCCTTTTCAAAGCCCAGAAGTTGTGCCGCACGTCGAGATAAGTCAATAATTCTCCCATTAACAAATGGTCCTCTATCGTTAATATCTAAATTCAACGAACGCCCATTAGATAGATTAGTAACCCGCACCTTACTTGGCATCGGAAGCGTCTTATGAGCAGCAGTTAAATCGTTCATATCGTAAATGGCACCATTCGCTGTAACTTTTCCATGAAACTGCTCCCCATACCATGAAGCTATGCCTACTTCGTTATAATATGGATCTTCTTTGGGATAATACCAAAGTCCATTAATTTCATATGGTTTACCTACTTTATAGATTCCCAATCTAATTTTATCTGGTTTAGTTTCCTCCTCGGGCCTAAGGTCGGGCTCTGGTGTAACTTCTGGCTCAGATAGTCGAACCACCTCCTTTATTCCATGCACAGCTAACTGAGTTTCCGCACATGATGTGAAAAGGAGGAGAAGCAGGAACGTACCGCCCAGTCTGACAAGAACATCTCGCGCAGCCAAAGCTGATGACAAGACAAAACAACAATCGAGGAGGTAAATCATAGACCTAATACCATGGTTCTACTTTCGAAGTTGATCCGACAAAATTCCTACCGCTAAAGCAAAATAAACAGATCGGTTCCATTTCATCAAATTTCTGAAATTATCGTACACCATATAGGCGTCACTACCATCCCCATCTGGCAAAACAATGGAGGCACTCAATCGACGACCTGGCAGATCACTGCCATCACTCCTCCTAATCCCCATTTTCTGCCACTCGCCAATGGTCCGAACCTCCTTCAAGCCTATAGCCGAAGTATCAAAACCTTGAGGAAGCAGTACCTTCCTCCCCCAGGTTTCATCAAACCTCCAACCAGATTGATGGAGATAATTTGCAATAGAGGCGAACACGTCGGGCTGGCTATTCCATATATCCCGTTTGCCGTCATTATCATAGTCCTCAGCAAAACTATGGAAACTAGACGGCATAAATTGGCATTGGCCCATTGCTCCTGCCCAGGATCCAAGCATTTCCGCGTTAGTAATCTCACCTAGATTTAGAATTTTTAGAGCATCGATAAGCTCTGATCTAAAAAACGAACTTCGGCGGCCGTCATAGGCTAAAGTTGCGAGGGAATTGATTACAGAAAACCCCCCAGTGAATCGTCCAAAATCACTTTCAATACCCCATAAAGCTACTACAAACCTCGATTGAACAAGATAATTCGGTTCCATGCCAATTAGTAAAGTTCGATTTTCTTCCAAAAGCCGCTTGCCCACATTCACTCTACTATTTGGTACAACTTTTGTAAGATATTCTTCAAAGGTTAGACGTCCCTCGGGCTGATTTCGATCCAGTGCGATAACACGAGGTATCAATTCAATATCTTGTAACACATCGTGCAGTAAATCTGCCCTAATCCCTGCTTCCAGTGCCTCGCTTTGTAGCCCAACAAGCCAATCTTCAAAGAGCTCACTAGCATCCGCCCCAAAGATTGTCCCGGCTTGAATAACCACCGTAAGAATAAAGGCCAATAGAAAACTTAAGTATTGGTTCATATTTGTTTCCTGATGCATCACCTAACAATTTACCGGAGTGTACAAAATAGCTAGTTGTTAGTAAAACTTTGGTATTATTGTAGGTAGGGTGCCAGAAAAATGCTGCCAGCGAATATTGGTAACAGAATTAGGTGCCAAAATAGCCCCCCCCAGACCTCTACGTGATATGTTTCTTTGATTTTTGAGGACGCATGGGGCTATAACCAGAGGCGTTTGGAGGAGGAGTGGCAGAGTGGTTGAATGCACTGGTCTTGAAAACCAGCGTGCCCTTACGGGTACCGGGAGTTCGAATCTCCCCTCCTCCGCCACTACGGCCAAAGGCAATGCCCAGACCAGATAATTTTATTGCGAGAGAAAAATGACTAAATTTTATGAACCAGATCTCGGAAGCGAACCAGAGAACCCGTTTGCTCGAGACCAGAGCGGAAAGCTTGTACGAAGGAGTTATTGGTTGGATCTAAGCGACCAATCATTAATATTAGTAATGACAAGAGGGGTTGGAGCGTCTCTGAAGGCGAGCGAGAAAAGAGTACATTTGCTGGATATAGCTAGAGATCATCTCGTGGATGAATGTTGTCAGGAGATATTAGCACCAGAGAAAGAAGAAGGTTAATAAATTTCTTTAAGAAATTACTTTTAATTTTTTATTATTAAATATTTATATGATTTATAAGATACTTATTCTTAAAGAATATATCCCCATGTCTACTCTTCATGAACTTCCAATACGTCCATCCCCAGAGCCTCACGAAAAGTGTTATGAAAATGGTGTAGAGCCGGTTCATTCCTTCCAAAAAGAAGGTGATCCAACAACCCATTCTCAGCGGCCTTTTGAGTGCTCTCCCCCATCATATAATCTTGCTCTGATACAGTGCTCACAAAAACTTCATTCTGGGAGACCACGCTAGGTAATGCTCCAGATCTCTTCTCCAAGTTATATATATTTTCTGAAGTAATCTGGGGCCTATCATCATCTTCAACTGATTGGGCTTCGATCAACTCTTCGCTAAAGTAATGGCTTACCATTGTACATGATTTACCAGGATTATTCTTGACGGGATATATCCTTATAAGGTTGACGGTACCCCGCCCGATTACCAACTGAATATTGGGAAAGAGGTAATAAAGCACCACGGCACCATGAGTTAAACGCCACTCACTCCTGGGCTTAGTTCGAACTCTGTCTATCCCACGATTAGGAAACACAAACCGGTGATTACGGCCACTTATTTCGTAGTCTAATGCATCACCATAAAATATGCGGCCAACCGTGTCTTTATGGAGTTTATGAAAATGGTAAGTCTCACCAAAAGTATCGTTGGCCAATTTCCAATTAAGATTCATATTTATTGGAGTTTGGCCTACCCATTTCATCTCAGATAGACCCCAGCCCTCTAGCTCTACCTTAAAATCCCCTAGCAATTCATTAATATTTAAGGATGCCCGTGGTTTAGGATGAACCCAAAGTAAGCCATGTTGCTCAGCGGCCTCAAGTTTAATCAATCCTCTGCAGGATTTATCTATATTGCCAAAATGATGTTCTTGGGGAATTCCAATTAATTCACCATTGTTATTATAAGTCCATTTATGAAAAGGACAGGAAAATTTGGAACGCTTTCCTCTTTTTTCTGATTCGACTTCCACTCCTCTGTGTCTGCAAGCATTTAAGAAAGCATTAAAGCGTCCTTGACTATCCCGGGTCGCCAAAATGGAGACCCCAAATTCATCAACTGTTAGAAATGCCCCCTTCCCAGGAAGATCTCCGCTCAACCCAATTACTTGTGGATATTTCTCAAAAAATTCTTCCCACTCCTCCTTAGCCAGTTCCTCTGATGTGTATGCCGCAATCGGGTTCCGGAGAACTACGCCAGCATCAACATTTTCTCGTTCATCGAGTTGCCGCATTAACTCCAGCAGGATATCTTCTTGCTTGGATTGGTGCATATGTAGTCTACTCCAAATGTAATCATGCCACCACATATGGGGTCACTTGCCCACTTTTGATCACTGTATTCTAAGGTAGTTACGAAACTATGCCACAAATAAAAACAATATCGTCAGATCACTTTCAAATACCCCTTCCAGTAACGCTGACTGATGCCACTCATGGAGAAATGAGCGAATTTGACATTGTGACCGCACGCATACGAGACCAAGAAGGCCATGAAGGGCTAGGTTACACCTATTGCGGGGATCGAGGCGCCGCCTCGGCCATCAGAACACTTATTGCCGATGGGATTACTCCCCTGCTTATCGACCAGGATGCCAATAGAATAGAAAGCCTCTGGCAAAAGATGTGGTGGGGCCTCCATTATACTGGACGAGGTGGCTCCCTCAGCTTTGCCATGTCTGCTATAGACATCGCACTATGGGATTTAAAAGCAAAAAAGCTAGGCTCTCCGCTATGGCAATTACTGGGTGGCCACAATGATAAAGTGCAGGCTTATGCCGGGGGTATTGATTTATTTTTTCCACTTGAACAACTACTGGAGCAAACCCGCCGAAATCTGGACAATGGTTTCCGCGCCATCAAAATGAAAGTAGGTCGACCAAAACTTAGTGATGATGTATCCCGCATCGCTGCAATGCGAAAAGAACTTGGCGATGACTTCCCGCTGATGGTAGATGCTAACATGGGCTGGCGCCCCGATCAGGCTATAACCGCTGCCAAAGCACTTTCTCCATTTAATCTGACTTGGTTAGAAGAGCCTACTATTCCAGATGATTTTCAGGGTTATGCAAAAATTCAAAAAGAAGGAGGCATACCCATAGCTGCTGGTGAAAATTTTCATACGCTCTACGAATTTCAACATCTACTAAATACTAACGGAGTTTCTTTTCCAGAGCCGGATGTTGCAAATTGTGGCGGTATATCTATTTGGATGAAAGTAGCTCACCTAGCTGAAGCGTATAACCTACCTGTAACCTCTCATGGCGTCCACGACCTGACAGTCCATTTGCTTGCTGCAGTACCCAATAAATCTTTTCTTGAGGTTCATGGGTTTGGTTTAGACAAATATATCCGCAGGCCATTTAAGGTGACGGAAGGTTTTGCCACCGCGCCCGATCAACCCGGTCATGGGGTCGAATTTGACTGGGATGCCCTAGAGAGGCATCGATCCCCTTCGTCATAATTTCTAACCAAGACAAGTTAGCTGTAAATCCCTTGGCGCTCCGGATCAGAAAAGTTGGCTTTAAGCAGATTTTCCAGAGGCGACAATCGCATACCAATTGGATTCCCATGATGTGTGATTTGAACAACGCCGCTTGCTGTAATATTTCGGTAACTATTTCCCCGCATAAATCGTCATATTTCATAGGTAATCCAAGCTCTACAAACCATACAAATGGCCCCTCAAAGGTCTATTCCTAAATGCGAGAATTTAAAATGAAAAAATTAAGGTTATGTACTTTGGCACTGCTGGCCTCCACGGTAGGTTTAATAACTATCCCCACACCGACAGAGGCACAAGATGTGGAAAGTCGCCTGTTAGAGCTAGAGCAAGAATTGATGTTAATGAAGACCCAACTAACCTCCCAGGTAAAACAGGCGCAGGAAGCCACTGTAAAAGCCGGCGGGGCTAGCGATAAGTTTCAGATGAAGGGCCCCACCCCTAAGTGGGAGTCAGCAGATGGTCGTTTTAAAATGGAAATCGATGGCCGTATTCATTACGACTTCGGTTTATTTAGCCAAGATGATGACCCTACCGGCAACGTTGAATTCCCTGACCTGAACTCCGGAAGCAACTTCCGCAGAGGAAGAATAGGACTGAAAGGCGTCATAGATAAAGAGTGGGCTTACAGTATCACTTTTGATCTCGGCGAAAGCTCCGACTCTGGAAATGTGGATACCGACGTGGTTTTTCTGCAATACAAAGGGATGAAACCTCTTACCTTTACGCTAGGGAAACATAAAGTACCAAACATGATGGACATTCAAACGAGTTCCAATGATATCGCTTTTATAGAACGAGGTCAGGTTGCCAATATCATGACTACCTCTATTCTCCGCGGACAGGAAATAGGAGAAAAACGGATTGGTTTTAGTATTGGTGCAGGTGGTTCTAATTACAGCACCAGGTTTGGCCTCTTCTCAGACAACGAAGACTTCAACGACGGGGACGCAGCTTTAAGTGCGCATGGTCGTATAACCTATGCCCCTGTTGCCACTAAAGACACGGTTATGCATATCGGTATATCGGGTTGGCACTTATTTGAACCTCCTCAGGACGAAACCACTTCGGCCACCCAGACCGTCCAGTTGCGCGATCGACCAGAATTTCGGGTAGACGGTGATCGTCTGATTGATACAGGGGCTATTGGTGGGAACGTGGATGAAGGCGACATGATCGGTCTAGAACTTGCCGGAAAAGTCGGACCCGCTTGGCTAATGGGGGAGTATGCCGTTGTTGAATATGACATCAACGGTACAAACGGTGGAACATTCACCGGTAGCCCGCGTTTTCATGGCTACTATATTTCAGGCGGTTACTTCCTAACCGGAGAAAGACGAAAATACCAGGCTAAAGGTGGTAAGTGGAAAGGTGTAAAGGTTAAGAATCCATTCACCTCAAAAGGTGGCACCG
>MDTE01126582.1_pt1 | contig 13764 bp, 11 predicted proteins | sample 811231 | NCBI WGS metagenome assembly MDTE01 (sample SAMN05326651, study PRJNA326480) | marine metagenome | isolation source: seawater | place: Indian Ocean: Red Sea | collected 2010
AGAACTTTATTAGAGTTCTAAGAGAAATGTGAATAACTAATTACTTTTAAACAGAATTCAATTATTTTAATTGATAACAAGATTGACTTGAAGCTATTAATTTTTGGCGGCGGTAACTATTTCAGTAAAACTTTTTGGATCAACTATGGCTAACTGAGAAAGCATTTTCCTGTTGAGACGCACATCAGCTTTTTTGAGGCCACCCATTAACCGACTATAAGAAAGACCATTTATTCTTGATGCGGCATTGATACGTGCAATCCATAAACGACGGAAATCACGTTTTCGACGTCTCCTATCTCGATAAGCATTACAAAGAGCCTTCATTACTCTTTGGTTGGCAGTCCGAAATAGCGATCCGTTACTCCCTTTAAAGCCGCGAGCAAGACGAAGTATTTTGTTCCGACGTTTGCGGGCTACATTTCCTCTCTTGACACGGGCCATGGGGATAAATCGATAGTTAGAGTGATGGGTTCAGGTAATGATCTTAAGCTTGTCAAGCGTAAGGGAGCATCAAACTCACGTTTTCAGCATCTCGATCATCAACAACAGCTTTTGTTGCAAGATGCCTCTTGAGCTTGGGGCTCTTGTGATCAAGTAAATGGTTGCGGAAAGCTCGACGACGCATGAATTTGCCAGTGCCTGTTGCTTTGAACCGCTTTGCAGCAGCTTTGCGGGTCTTTAGCTTTGGCATCTCCTATGGCAAGTACAAACAACAAGATTACTTGTTTGACCTGCTTCTAGCCAACTACTAATTATTTGTTTCTCAATTTTTTGGCCATTCTGATCTTCACGATTTAATTGAATGATTTTTTCTAAGACTGTTTTCAGTACGTTTTGCATAGGTCTTGCAGGGCTGATTTCTGGATGCACAGTTCAAAATTTTGGAGAATCCAATTCATTTGTTGAAATTCCATCGCAAGATTTCCCGAGCTCAAATGAATCTTCTTTTAATCCGCCAAAATTACTGTTGGTTGGTTTAATCCCTTACTTAGGCAAAGGGACTACAGATTCAAGCCCTGCTAAAGCACTTTGGTTAAGAAGTCTTGGTAGCCCTTTGACTTTAAAAGATGCAAATGGAGTGGTACATAAATCAAATCAAATCACGCTGAGTTGGCGCAAGGTTCCGTTAGTAAGGCCAAAGATCATTAATAGACAAGTGGCTGGCCCTTTTGCGAGTTTTGAATCTGCGGAGCGCTTAGCTTTGAGATTAAAGAAAGCAGGTTTGCCGGCTGTTGTGGCACACCCTGACGCTTGGCAAGTCTGGGTTCCAGAAAAAGCAGTATTGCCCAAAGGGAATCAATTTGTGTCTTCGATGCAGACAATAACCTCTGAAATTAGACCTGTTTTACAAGGGCAGAGTGGTCAAATTCTTTTATCTGGGCCCATAGATATCAAGGCTTCAAAGGGATTGCAATTAAATAGTGGTGTTTATGCAGGACCTTTTCGACTACAACCTGATGCATATGGAAGTTGGACCTTAGTTGAGAAGGTATCAATGCCTAGTTATTTAGCAGGAGTGGTTCCCCATGAAATTGGGTCTAGTGCTCCGTTGGCAGCGTTATCGGTCCAGGCAATTCTTGCGAGAACATGGGCATTAGCCAATAGTCATCGCTTTCTTATTGATGGGTATCACCTCTGTAGTGATACACAATGTCAAGTTTATAAGGATCCCCAAGTTGCTACTCAAAGGATCAAAACAGCTATAAGGAGCACTGCTGGGCAATATTTGAGCTGGAATAACAAGCCTATACATGCTGTTTATCACGCTAGTAATGGAGGTGTAATGGCTTCAGCACCAGAGGCTTGGTCAGTGGACTCTCGCCCGTATTTGAGAACTCAATTAGATGGACCTCAGGAATGGAAAAAAACGTTTGCTTTACCTTTGAATAAAAATTCAGTTGTTAGATCTCTTTTGGCCAAGATCGAAGGTCCATATGGCAGTAATCATTCTCGTTTTAGGTGGACTCGAATCTTCAATGCTGATGAACTCAAACTCAAATTGAATTCTTTTAAACTTGCAAATAAAGTGCCTAGCCGTATAACTGTTTTGGGAAGAGGGCCTAGTGGAAGAGTTTTAGGTTTGGAAATTGTGTCCGCAGATAATCAATTGCGCCGACTTTTGAAACTAGATGAAATTAGAAGGGTTTTACGTGAGTTGCCAAGCACATTATTTGTTGTAAATGAATTAAAAGAAGGGGTTTGGCAATTTTCTGGTGGTGGTTTTGGTCATGGAGTTGGTCTTTCGCAGGCTGGAGCTATTGATTTGGCCCGTAGAGGGTGGGATGCTGCGAAAATTTTGAAGCATTATTACCCTGGCGCAAAAAATCGAACTTTGCAGGACTTGCCTAAAGCCCCTTAGAGTTCAAGAAGTTTGGGAATCCCCATGACTGCGTCTGCTGTTAATGGACAGTATCGACGTGGCAAGACTTTCTTGTTCTTGATTGCTTGTAGTTGGGCTGGAGCTGCTCCTCATTGGATTGAACCTTCTAGAAGCTTGTTCCCAGCTATTACTCTTGCTTTTTTGCTTGGTGGTTATGGCCTGAGAATCATTTTATTGCGAGATAGAGAAACATCTGGCATTAATTCCAATGTGGGCACATTGCCTTTGATATCACAGGAAAGCTTGCCTAATGTTGATGTTTTGGTTGCCGCAAGAGATGAAGAAGCTGTAGTGCAAAGATTAGTCGAACATATTGATTCTTTGGATTATCCGCAATCAAAGATTTCTACGTGGATTATTGATGATGGGAGTGTTGATCAAACGCCAGTGATATTGGAAGAGTTAAGAAGGAAATTTCATAATCTTCAAGTAATTAATCGCTCCACTTCTGCTGGTGGTGGAAAGTCTGGAGCTTTAAATCAGGCTTTAAAAGAGATTAAAGGTGAGTGGATATTAATCCTTGATGCAGATGCTCAGTTGCAGAAAGATTCATTGCACCGACTTGTGTCTTATGCAATCAAAGGTGGTTGGTCTGCTGTGCAATTGAGGAAGGCTGTTGTCAACTCTGCTCATAATCAATTAACTCGTTTTCAGGCTATGGAGATGGCTATGGATATGGTTATTCAGCAGGGTCGATTGGCTTCCGGAGGTGTTGTTGAGTTAAGAGGAAATGGGCAATTGATTCTTCGCAGTGCTTTGGATCAATGCGGTGGTTTTAATGAGGGCACAGTCACAGATGATCTTGATCTGAGCTTTAGATTGTTAATTTCAAGAGCTTTAGTAGGGATACTTTGGGACCCACCTGTTCAGGAAGAGGGCGTAGAGACAGTTCATGCGCTTTGGAGGCAAAGAAAACGATGGGCAGAAGGTGGGCTTCAGAGATTTTTTGATTATTGGTCTTTTTTAGTTTCTAGTCGCTTGCCTGTATCTCAAAGAATTGATTTGGGATGCTTCTTTTTGCTGCAGTATGCACTTCCAGTTGTTTCCTGTGCTGATTTGGCAACAACTGTCCTCACAAAAACAATGCCTGTTTATTGGCCTCTTTCAATAATTGCATTTACTATTTCTGGATTAGCTTATTGGCGTGGTTGCAACACTATTGGTGAGGGGCCTAGTTTGCCTTCTCCGAAGCCTATAAGACTAGTAATGGCAATTATTTATTTGCTGCATTGGTTTTTAGTTATTCCTTGGGTCACTTTGAGAATGGCATTCTTGCCTAAAAAATTTGTTTGGCTGAAAACAAATCATTATGGACAGGAAGCTCTAAAAATCTAGGAAATATTAATTTTCAATATCAATATCTAAGACTTTGCCATTAAAGAAGTTGGCAAGATTTTGTGCTTTATTCTCAATATCTTCTTGACTTTTGATCTCATTATTTAGAGTGCTTGCTTCTGAGAAAGATTCTTTTTTATGTTTTATATTGGATGATCCTCTAGAGTTTAATTCATCAGTTTGAGAGTAAACATCTTGCATGATATTAGAAGTATCACTTTCTCGAACATCATTTAATTTTTTGTCTTTTGGTTCTATTATCCCTTTTTCGACTTTGCTTTCCAAAATTAGTGTTTTAGGTGTGCCTAATGTTTTACTAACTGCCTCTTCAATTAGACCAATTCTGCTTTGCACCATTCCAATCCAATTAGATGTAACTTCTATGAAGGCTTTATCGGAGGTTAAGCGAACGAGCTTGGCTTGTTGAGAGAGCAGCATTCTAGTTGATGGCAGCTCAAGTCTTCCAAGTATTTGTTGCCAAAGCTCAATTAGATCTGAATTTAAATTTTCATTTTTTATAGCTATTTCTTTTTCATTCTTTTGGTTTTTTGCTGGACTCTCTTTTATAGAATCAATATTTGTTGAATTGTTAACTCTTTCATTTGAGGGCGCTAATTTCTCAGTTCTTGCATTCATTGACTTCGCAAGATTCTTGGCAGGCTCTTTTTTTTGTTGAGCATTAACAGAGTTATCCTGGCTTGTAGAAAGAAAGCCAAGTAATAAGACCTCTAGCCATAGATGCGGTTGTACACTTTGACGCAGTTGATATTCTGTACCTTTTAACTTTGCTTGCCAAGACAGTAGCATGTCTAGATTTATAGTATTAGCTAAATCAATTAATTTTTGATGTGATTCATTTGACAAATTGATGAGATCTATACGTTCTGGAGCTGCCTTAATAAGCACTAGATCTCTCAAAATTGATACTAAACCTTGTAGTATTTGTAGTGGCTCTCGTCCCTGATTAAGAAGATTTCTACTTGTTTCTAAAAGTTTGATTGGTTGTTTACTGGCCATCGCATTCACTATCTCTAATAACTCTTCTTCAGGAACTGCTCCAATTAGGTCCCAGACCGAGCTGATTTTTATTGGTGGAGGTAGCAGGCTGAGTTGATCAAGCATGCTTTCGGCATCTCGAAGTCCACCTTGTGCTCTTTGAGCAATTAAATGTAGGGCGTCAGGGTCTATGGAAATTTCTTCGCGATCAGCAATCATTGTCAAATGCTTGCTTAAGGCATTTAGGGGAATGCGTCGGAAATCGAAGCATTGGCATCGACTACGAATAGTTGGGAGAACGCGTTGAGGATCAGTTGTTGCAAGTACAAAAACCACTTGAGTTGGTGGTTCTTCTAAGGTCTTGAGGAGTGCATTGAATGCGGCGGTTGAAAGCATGTGGCATTCATCAACTACATAGACCTTCCAGCGTGCTTGAACAGGAGCAAATCGCGATCTTTCAATAAGTTCTCGGATGTTATCTACCCCTGTATTGGAGGCGGCATCAATTTCAATTACATCAAGAGATGTTCCTAAGGAAATTGTTTTGCAGGTCTCACAATTGCCACATGGTGTGGTGGTTGGTTGTTGGCTGGATAGGCAATTCAATGAGCGAGCCAGGATTCTTGCGCTAGAGGTTTTACCTGTTCCTCTAGGCCCGCTGAATAAATATGCCGGTGCTATACGCTTTGAGATTAATGCTTGCTTTAGAGTTGATGCTATTGATTCTTGACCAATGAGGTCATCAAAGCGCTCTGGTCGGTATTTGTGATGCAGCGGCTGATAGATCTGACTCATGCGCTGCTGTTTCCGGGGGTTAGAGAATACTCAGATTTGAGAATCTGCTTTGTTAAGGAGATTAGTAATTTGGGCCTCAACATTTTCTATTGTATTTAACAGGTCTTCCAATAACTGTCCTTTTAAGAGAAGCGTTTGTTTTATTTGAGATTTAGCTTTTGCTTCATTGGTGCTAATTTCATGATGTATCCAGTTTTCTATTTCTTTTAAATTCATTTCAAGTTTCAATCTAATCTTGCTACTTAGCTTTTCCAAATTCTTTAGCATAGCGCTTGCTCTTATTCGTGATGTTTTGTCATCAAGTCCTTTACTTAGAAGTAAATTTAAACCTGTAAACACTATCCCAGGGAAAAGCTTTCCGATTAATAAAGAATTAGTTTTACCATCTTTTAGCAATTCTTCAATTTGATCACATCGATGGATTCCCGTTTTGCACCAGTTAGCAAAATGCTCACAATTATTGAAGAGTAAATTATACTTTTCCTCTCCAATTCGACTGATTGCACGTCGCAATATTACGCTTTTTGGACTGCATTTTGGATGAATTACGATTGTTAATCGTTGACCTGCAGAGAACTCTTGAAGTGAGCTTCTAAGAATTTTGCGACCTTCTAGATAATGTGCAACGGTTCCATCTCCTAGATCAATTCCGTGATGATAGAAAAGGCCATGCTGCCTAGGCACTCGAAGATGATCGCCCACAACCATTCGTCAGGCAGGTTTTTGTTCAGATCTTTCCTCAGTTGAAGGCAGAGATAAAACTTTTCGGCCTGTATGTTCATCAACCATTGCTCTAGTTATTGTGAAGCTTTTTACATGCTTTTTAGATGGTAGGTCATACATTAATTCCAACATTAATTCCTCAACTATTCCTCTTAAAGCTCTTGCACCAGTTTTCCTGCGATGTGCTTCTTGAGCAATAGCTTTTACAGCATTATCTTCAAATTCCAATTGAACGTTATCCATGCTCAGTAAGGTTTTGAATTGCTTCACTAATGCATCTCGGGGCTCGGTAAGAATTGATTCCAATGCACCAGCATCTAGAGGATCAAGAACAGCACTGACAGGGATTCTACCGATAAATTCTGGTATGAGGCCATAACGAACTAGATCGTCTGCTTCTAGATGATGTAGAACCTCTTGTGCTTTTAAATCCCGACTCGCAAGGCTTCTACCTCGGCTGTCACTCTGCATAAATCCTATTGAATTTCGACCTAATCTTTTTTGGATTACATCTTCGAGACCAACAAAGGCGCCGCCACAAATGAAAAGTATCTGACTGGTATCAATTTGAATGCAATCGTGATATGGGTGTTTGCGCCCACCTTGTGGTGGAACATTTGCGACTGTTCCTTCCAGCATTTTCAGTAGAGCTTGTTGAACGCCTTCTCCTGACACATCTCTAGTGATGGATGGGTTTTCACTTTTACGAGCAATCTTATCTATTTCATCTATATAAATTATTCCGCGTTGAGCTAGATCTACATCCATTTCTGCTTTTTGAAGTAAACGAAGCAATATGTTCTCTACGTCTTCTCCTACATAGCCAGCTTCTGTAAGTGTGGTTGCATCTGCTACTGCAAAAGGAACATCTAGTAGCTCCGCAAGAGTTTGGGCAAGAAGTGTTTTGCCGCATCCGGTAGGTCCTATTAAAAGGATGTTGGACTTATGCAACTTGGTTGCAGTTCGATCGGTTTCACCTTTCCCGTCCCCTTGCCAAGCGAGTCTTTTGTAGTGGTTATATACCGCTACTGAAAGTATTTTTTTGGCTGCTTCTTGCCCAACAACTTGTTCATCTAAAAAGCTTTTGATTTCTAATGGCTTTGGAATAGAAGCAAGGGTTGGGGCAGGCTTTCCGCTGTTGTGCTTAGGCGCGGAACTTTTGCGATTGGATTCATTGTTATTGCGAGAGTTGCCTTGGGTATCTAGAAGCTCTTCATCCAAGATCTCATTACAGAGATCTATGCATTCATCACAAATGTATACCCCTGGTCCTGCGATCAACTTTCTTACTTGCTCCTGGGACTTGCCGCAAAAGGAGCACTTCAGATGGGCGTCAAACTTTGCCATCGGGAGCTGAACAGTTCAGTGAGAGGTTGCAGGTTGAATTAATGATGCTCAGCCTGAATACATAGGATCGTTCGGAATTGGTGCTTAGTCAGCTTTCCTTAACGAATCCAGTGATTAGAGACTGTTTACCACTTTGTCAATCAGGCCGTATTCAACCGCTTCTTGCGGTGAAAGGAAATGGTCTCGATCAGTGTCTTCAGCAATTTTCTTGATTGGTTGTCCGGTGTGATCAGCAATTAGCTGGTTGAGTGTATCTTTTAAGAACAGAATTTCTTTAGCTTGAATTTCAATCTCGACAGCTTGTCCTTGAGCTCCACCTAGTGGTTGATGGATCATTATTCTTGAATTAGGTAGGGCAAGTCTTTTGCCTTTAGTTCCTCCTGAAAGTAGAAAGGCCCCCATGCTTGCTGCTAGTCCGTAGCAGATAGTGACAACATCTGGACTGACTTGCTTCATAGTGTCGTAAATAGCCAGGCCGGCAGTTACTGAGCCACCAGGAGAGTTGATATAGATCTGAATATCTTTTTCTGGGTCCTCTGCCTCGAGAAAAAGCATTTGAGCGACAAGTGCATCTGCAACTTGGTCATTTACTTCAGTGCCTAGAAAGATTATTCGCTCTCGCAGGAGTCGAGAATAAATATCAAATGAACGATCACCCCTACCAGATTGTTCAATCACAGTAGGCAGAATTGCTTGTCCTGACTCAGGACGAAGCCCAAGCCATTGATTTTTTATGGGGTGGTTACTGAGGGCGTTGATCACGCTAAATGATTTGTGTGTTCAATTTAATTAATCTATTGCGATCGCCTAAGTTTTGGGCTTTTTGGTAGATGCTTTGTCTGCCTTTGTTTTACTTTGTCTAACTTTCTCAGAGCTTTCTGTTTTAGTTTGGGCTGCTGATTTGCTTGTTTTAGGATCTTTGACTGAAGTGACTTCTTTCACATTACTATTTGCTTCTAGCCAGTGTATTAATTTTTCTTCTAATAGGTCTTCGCTTACCGCAGTGCGCAATCTTTTTGGATCAATGTTTTTTTCACCAGCCAATTCAAGATTTACTTCTTCCAATTTTGCTTCAATTTCTTTTTGATCTACTTCGATTTTCTCTATAGTTGCAAGTGCTTGCAGTGCAAGCTTTCTCTTGAGATTATCTTTTGCTTCTTCCTGTGATGAATTCATTAAAGATTTGACTAACTCAGGAGTAAACATTGACTTAACATCCATACCTTGCTGAGCGAACTTTTGCGCAGTTTGCTCTACCAAACTGCGCACCTCCTGATCAATCAGACTTTTTGGCAGTTCAACTTCTAATTGGGTAACAAGTGCATTAATCAATGCTTGCTTTTTATTCTTTTTTATACGGCGCTCAACATCTTCTTTTAGGCGATCTTCTAGCTCTTTTCTAAGTTCAGCCATGTTGGCCTTGTCACTTGCCTGCTTGGCAAAGGAGTCATTTAAATCAGGAAGCTCGCGTGTTTTTAAATCCTTAAGCTGTAGTTCAAAGCATGCTTTCTTACCTCGTGCTTCTTCGTTTTGATAGTCCTTGGGAAATTGGCAATTTAATGTTTTTTCATCATTAATATTCATGCCAACAATTCCTTCTATAAAGCCAGGAATCATCTGACCTTCTTCTAATTCGATATCCATGGAATCGGCACTCCCACCGTCTATTTCACTTCCATCTTCATAAGTGCCTTTGAAACTTACAACTGCTATATCGCCTTTAGCAGCTGCTCGGTCCTCAATGGGAACAAGAGTGGCTAATTGTTTGCGTGATTCCTCTATTAGCTCATCAACTTTCTTGGGGTCATAAGTAACTATTTGAGTTTCCACTTCCAAACCTTTTGTAGATTTCAGCTTGGGAGTTGGCGCTATATCTGTTTCGAGAGTCACTGTAAGCTTTTCAGCAGGGTTAAAGCTGTTAAAGACAGTTTCGAACCCACCATTTAATTCTGGTTCGCAAAGAGGCTCTATTGACTCTTGAGTGATAGCTTCGCGCCAAGCGGTCTCTAAGAGTCCTTCCAAAGCTGTTGCTTTGACTCTTGCTACTCCTATTTGCTGAAGAATGACTGCTTTAGGGACTTTCCCTTTGCGAAAACCTGGGAGTTTGATTGAGCGACTAAGCCTAGTTAAGGCCTCTTCATAACTTGATTGACAACGCTCTGCTGGCACTTCTAATTCGACAGCAATGCGGCTGCCAGGTAAGGCATTGGTTTTGACTTTCAATGCGGCAGCACTCATTTGTGGGTTCAGACAACCAGAAAATACATTAATTAAGTATGGGAAAAAACGCTTGGAGCGTATTCTGGCTTCAACGTTTTATTTGCAGAAGTTTGCTCCTTATGGGCTGGACAGGATAATTTGTCTGCTCAACCTTCTGTTTATCGTCGATACCTCACTAAATCTTTGCTTAACAAATCACTTCTTCCTAATCGACCTCTAAAAGTTGCTTTGCTTGGTGCAAGCGGGGCAGTGGGGAAAGAGTTGATTCATCTTTTAGAAGAACGCGCTTTTCCTGTTTCAGAATTGCGCTTACTGGCCTCCCATCGATCAGCAGGAAGCTCTCACCCTTGGAAGGGGTCCACCCTCAAGGTTCAAGAAGTGAGTGCTGAAGCATTTAAGAATATAGATATCGTTTTAGCTTCTGCTGGTGGCTCTGTTTCACGGCATTGGAGAAAGGCAATTAATGATGCAGGAGCACTAATGATTGATAATTCAAGTGCTTTTCGGATGGATATAGATGTTCCATTAATTGTCCCAGAGGTCAACCCTGAGGCGGCTTTTGTGCATCAAGGACTTATAGCTAATCCCAATTGCACAACGATTTTATTGGCTGTGGTACTTGCACCTTTGGCTAAACGCACTCCAATTAAACGAGTAATTGTGTCTACATATCAATCAGCGAGTGGAGCCGGGGCTCGAGCTATGGAGGAGTTACAAATCCTTTCACAAGAAGTTTTGAATGGAGGTAATCCTGTAAGTCATGTATTGCCTTACTCACTTGCTTTTAACTTGTTTCTTCATAATTCGCCGCTGCAAGAAAATAGTTATTGCGAGGAGGAAATGAAAATGGTTAATGAAACAAGAAAAATTATGGGATTGCCAGATCTTCGTTTTTCTGCCACTTGTGTTCGGGTGCCTGTCTTAAGAGCCCATTCTGAAGCAGTAAATATTGAGTTTAAAGAGCCTTTTTCAGTGCAGGAAGCTAATCAAATCTTAAGTTCTTCCCCAGGTGTTGAATTAATTGAAGATTATCAAACTAATCGCTTCCCTATGCCAATTGATGTGACTGGTAAAGATCATGTGGCTGTTGGAAGAGTACGTCAGGATATTAGTGATAAAAATTCTTTAGAGCTTTGGCTTTGTGGAGATCAGATTCGCAAAGGTGCAGCTCTTAATGCAATTCAAATTGCTGAGTTGTTGATTTCTAAACCATGACGTCACTAGCAATGAAAGAGTCTCCCCCATTTGGCCGTTTGTTAACTGCAATGGTGACTCCATTCGATGCAGATGGTCAAGTTGATTTTTCATTAGCTGAAAAGCTTGCATCTCATCTTGTTGATGAAGCTTCTGATGGAATTGTTGTATGTGGCACTACTGGTGAGTCTCCAACTCTTAGCTGGAAGGAGCAACATCAATTGCTTTCAACAGTACGTAGTGCAGTTGGTCGAGATGTATATGTTTTAGCTGGTACTGGCAGTAATAGTACTGCTGAGGCTGTAGAAGCTACTCGCCATGCTGCTTCTGCAGGGGCTGATGGTGCATTAGTTGTTGTTCCCTATTACAACAAACCACCTCAAGAAGGTTTGGAGGCACATTTTCGTGCGGTTTCAGCTTCAGCCCCTGAGTTACCACTTATGCTCTATAACATTCCTGGAAGAACAGGTTGTTCAATTGCACCAAATACAGTCGCAAGGTTAATGGATTGCCCAAATGTGGTTAGCTTGAAAGCTGCTAGTGGTTCTACAGATGAGGTGACGCAGCTAAGAACCCAATGTGGGTCTAGGCTGGCTGTTTATAGCGGTGACGATGCATTACTACTTCCAATGTTATCTGTTGGGGCTGTAGGCGTAGTTAGTGTTGCAAGCCATATTGTTGGCCGACGGCTAAAGGCGATAATTGATGCCTATCTGGTTGGAGAGGTGTCTGTTGCTCTTCGTTTGCATGAGCAATTGCATCCTCTTTTTAAGGCCCTATTCGCTACTACAAACCCAATTCCTGTCAAAGCAGCTTTAGAGCTCAATGGCTGGCCGGTTGGACCACCACGTAGCCCTTTACCTCGCTTAAATACTCAAATGAAAGAAGAACTCTCCAAAATCCTTTCAGCGTTGCCTCAGCATTGATGCCTAGGTTTCTCTAAAAGCTTGCTTTGCGTTTCTCGCTATTGCAATACATCCATTCAGTTGGCTTTTTTTCATACTTTTTTCCATGACGTTCAGTTCCAACAATTCCAATAGCTCTATTTCCAGCTCTGGCGTAGCTTCTAAAACTAAGGAGCCTTGCTTACGTGTTATTCCACTTGGTGGATTACACGAGATAGGAAAAAACACCTGTGTGTTTGAGTATGGCAATGACATTATGCTTGTTGATGCAGGCTTGGCTTTTCCGGACGACGGAATGCATGGTGTCAACGTTGTCATGCCTGATACAACTTATTTACGTGAAAATCAGAAAAAAATTCGTGGCATGATTGTTACTCATGGCCATGAAGATCATATAGGTGGAATATCTCATCATTTGAAGCATTTCAATATTCCAATTATCTATGGCCCTCCATTAGCCATGTCGATGCTTAAAGGAAAAATGGAAGATGCTGGTGTTAACAATTGCACTACAATTCAGACTGTCGTACCTAGAGAAGTTGTTAAAGTTGGTCAACACTTTTCGGTTGAATATATTCGTAATACACATTCAATATCTGATAGTTTTTCTTTGGCAATTACCACTCCTGTTGGAGTAGTTATATTCACTGGAGACTTTAAGTTTGACCATACGCCCCCGGATGGTGAATATTTTGACATTCAGCGGATTGCACATTACGGGGAGAAAGGAGTGCTTTGCCTTTTCTCTGACTCCACGAATGCCGAAGTCCCAGGCTTTACTCCTTCTGAACGGGCAGTTTTCCCTAATCTTGATCGACATATTGCTTCAGCTGAAGGACGCGTAATAGTTACAACCTTTGCAAGCTCGACCCATAGAGTTGCAATGCTCATCGAATTGGCTATGAAAAATGGCCGAAAGGTTGGCCTGATGGGACGCTCCATGCTCAATGTGGTTGCGAAAGCTAGAGAGTTGGGTTATCTACGTTGTCCAGATGATCTTTTTGTGCCAATAAAGCAGATTCGTGATTTGCCTGATCGGGAAACTTTGTTGCTGATGACTGGTAGCCAGGGCGAACCTATGGCTGCCTTAAGCCGTATTTCTAGAGGTGAGCATCAGCATGTACAGGTTAAAAGCACAGATAAAATCATCTTTTCTGCAAGTCCTATTCCTGGGAACACAATTTCAGTAGTCAACACAATTGACAGATTGATGAAGCTTGGTGCACATGTTGTTTATGGAAAATCTGAAGGCATTCATGTTTCTGGGCATGGGTGTCAAGAAGATCAGAAACTGATGCTTGCGCTTACTAAACCAAAGTTTTTTGTTCCAGTTCATGGTGAGCACAGAATGCTTATTTGCCATAGCAAGAGTGCTCAATCTATGGGAGTTCCATCAGACAATATTTTGATTCTGGAGAATGGGGATGTTGTACAGCTCACTCCTGATTCAATTTCTCGAGGTGAGTCAGTTACTGCTGGTATAGAGCTGCTTGATGCTTCTAGAGAAGGAATTGTTGATACACGAGTTTTGAAGGAACGTCAGCAGTTAGCTGAAGATGGTGTCATCACAGTGCTTGCTGCAGTTAGTACAGATGGAGTGATGGTTGCGCCACCTAGAGTGAATCTGAGGGGGGTTGTTACTAGTGTTGAGGCTAAGAAGATGTCTCTTTGGACAGAGCGAGAAATTGTTTGGGTCTTGGAGAATCGCTGGAAACAACTTGCACGTCAGACGGGGGGAACGTCTATAGAGGTTGATTGGATGGGATTGCAGAGGGAAGTGGAAGTTGGATTAGCACGACGAATGCGTCGTGAATTACAAGTTGAGCCTTTGATACTCTGTTTAGTTCAGCCTGCTCCTGGGGGCAC
>MDTE01014543.1_pt1 | contig 13763 bp, 9 predicted proteins | sample 811231 | NCBI WGS metagenome assembly MDTE01 (sample SAMN05326651, study PRJNA326480) | marine metagenome | isolation source: seawater | place: Indian Ocean: Red Sea | collected 2010
AATAATAGCCTGCATTGGAGACATGCCTAAACGGACGTAAATCTCCATCTCTCGGTGACCGGTATAACCAAAGGGATGATTTGGTACAGCCCCGGCATCGGTTCCCAATACTATGTCTACACCCGCAGTCAGTAGCCCATTTAAGCTAGCACGTAATTCCATTTCTGCCATTGGATTCTGATTCACAATTGTCTGTCTATTCCCATTACCGGTTGTAAGTTGAGCCATGACAGAGTCCGAGAAGATTTGACTGAGAAACTCATCTTCTCCAATAGCCTCTCCCCTTAATTCATTGAGCCCCCAATTTGGCACAATGAATGAATTCGCAACACTAGCTTGAGCGGCAATGTCTGCACCGAGATCTTCGCCAATTCGACCGTGCAAAAATCCGTGAGCGCCTGCCGCTATAAGATCAGGCATATCACTAGCAAACTGTTGATGTACGAAAACTTTTAACCCATGTTTATTAGCTTCACCGATTACGGCACGATAAAGGTCAGGCGCGAGTTTGACCTGACTTCCACCACGATCATCCACCCAGATTTTGATAAACCCAATTCCTTTTTCCGCCGCTATTCTTACTTGCTCTTTTGCCTGATCTGGATTCTCAAGGCCATACAGGATTATTTCACCTGAGCTCTCTTCGACTACCAATGCGTGACCAAGAAACAAGTCGTTTGGACCTTGGCCAGGTGGTGCCATTCCTGCCGCAAATAGCAGTTGTGCTCCCACGAACTCGCCATTCATTCTTGAAACTTCTACTTCATTTACGATACTTGGCGCATCACTTCCGGCAGAAAACACGGCACTGAACCCGTAGTAAGCGTATTGTTCCAAATTATCGATTAAGTTTTCGCGGCCGTAATTTTGTGAACCCCAGCTACTCCTACCTTGATAACCGAGATGAGAATGGCCATCAATTAAAGCAGGAATAATTGTTTTGCCACTTGCATCGACAACTATAGTTCCAGCTTGCGCTGCAAATGTTTGGCTTGAAACCTCGGTAATAGTCCCGTTTTCAATAAATAGAGATCCATTTTCTATTATTCCACCATCACCAATAACAATTCGTGCGTTTTGAAATAAAACTCTATCCTCTCTGTCGATCAACTGCGCCAACAGGATACTTGAAGGCTGCGCCGCAAATACACAAAGGAAGATTACTTTGATTAGTCCAGAATAATTTGCGCCCACAGATCTCCCCTTTATTCAGTAGTAGCTGAATTCAGAATGGCTGGTAAAGTTTAAATCAAATTTACTAACATCCGGAAAAATTAGCCATCTCTCTGGATATCTCAGCTTCATATACAAGGCTCAATTTTCACCCTCTAAATACCTTTTTCTCCCTCAGACTGGTAATCTTGTAATCTATTAGAAAGCCGGAAATAGGCAATAGAGGCAAGCGTGCTCGAGCAAATAAGCACACAATCTCCTGTCCCCAGGGACGTAGCATTAGCTCTCGCGGAAGTCGAAGATACCGCCGCGCTGGCAGCAATTGCGTGCCAAATGCGCGATGCCAATCACCATGATGTCATTACTTATTCAAAAAAGGTGTTCATTCCTCTAACTCATTTGTGCCGGGATGTTTGCCACTATTGTACTTTCGCAAAAACCCCTAGACGTATTGTTAGCCCTTATATGTCGGTAGATGAAGTTCTCGACCTTTGCCGAGAGGGTGCCGCCCTAGGTTGCCAAGAAGCACTTTTTACTCTCGGTGAAAAACCAGAACTTCGTTATAAAGCCGCAAGGGAAGCTTTGGCAAAAATGGGATTTACCTCAACGCTCGAATATGTCGCCTATGTCGCAGAGCGAGTATTAAAAGAAACCGGTATGCTGCCACACATAAATGCCGGCAATATGACTGCTGAAGAAATTAATTTCTTGCGTAAGGTTTCTGCCTCAATGGGCATCATGTTGGAATCTACTTCAACTCGGCTCTGCGAAAAAGGAATGCCTCACTACGGCTCTCCGGACAAAATTCCAGAAGTTCGACTAGAAACTATGGTACTGGCAGGTAAACAAAGAGTGCCGTTTACTACAGGTATCTTAATCGGCATTGGCGAAACCAGGCTAGAACGGGTTGAATCCTTATTAGACATCAGAGATGTACACGAAAAATACGGCCATATCCAAGAAATCATAGTACAAAATTTTCGCGCTAAACCAGATACGCTGATGCATTCCGCTCCAGAGCCAGATCTGAATGAATTGCTTTGGACTATTGCCGTCGCCCGGTTAATTTTTGGTCCAGAAATGAACATTCAGGCGCCACCAAATTTAAGTCCCGGTGTGCTCCCCCAATTAGTGCATGCCGGAATTGATGACTGGGGTGGGGTTTCACCATTGACGCCAGATCATGTAAATCCTGAAGCACCATGGCCTCATTTAGATAACTTAGCACGAGAAACTGAAGCCGCAGGAAAATTCCTCGAACAGCGTCTTACGATTTATCCTAGCTATGTGAAAAATTACAAGCATTGGCTGGCTGATGAAACTATTGCCGCAGTACTTCGCCAGGCTGACGCAAGCGGATTCGCAAAAAGAGATAGCTGGAAACCCGGTGAACGTGCAGTTATTCCAGAATTAGAAAGGCAGCAAATTCTCAACGATTCTAATTCGCTTCATGTTTCAGAGAAAGTTAAATACATAGTCGAGAAAAAGTTAAGCGGCAAAGAATTAAGCCTCGATGAAGTAACTTGTCTTTTTGAAAGCCGCGGTTCCGATTTCACTTATCTTACCCACATCGCAAATGAACTACGTGAGAAATGTAACGGCCGTACCGTTAGCTATGTAGTTAATCGGAACATTAACTACACCAATGTTTGCTATTTCAAATGTCAGTTTTGCGCATTCTCGAAAGGAAAGCTAAGTGAAAATTTGCGCGGTCGTCCCTATGACATAAGCGCTGAGGAAATTGCCCGTCGCTGTCAGGAAGCTTGGGATCGCGGTGCAACGGAAGTTTGCATGCAAGGCGGAATCCATCCCGATTACACTGGCCAAACTTATTTGGACATTGTGGCAACCGTAAAAGCAGCTGTCCCCAATTTACATATCCATGCGTTCTCGCCTTTGGAAGTCTGGCAAGGAGCAGAAACCCTGGGAATTACGCTCGAGGAGTTCCTAAAGGCATTAAAAGAAGCCGGTCTTTCAACCCTCCCGGGAACTGCTGCAGAAATTCTCCATGATGATGTTCGGCAGTTGATCTGCCCAGACAAAATAAATACTGCGCAATGGTTGCAAGTAATGGAAGCTGCTCACAACACTGGCTTCAATACCACCGCAACAGTAATGTATGGCCACGTTGAATCCACAGAACATTGGGCTGCGCATTTACTCGCGATTCGCGACCTTCAATCCCGCACCGGCGGCTTTACTGAATTTGTACCTCTGCCTTATGTACACATGGAAGCACCAATGTATCTAAAGGGTAAATCCCGAGCCGGACCAAGTTTTCGTGAAGCCATCCTAATGCATTCAATAGCCCGTATCGTATTCCATGGTTTAATCGATAACATTCAGACATCTTGGGTAAAGATGGGGCAAGAAGGTGTGCTGGCTTGTTTGAATGCCGGCGCCAATGATATCGGCGGGACATTGATGAATGAAAGTATTACTCGAGCAGCTGGGGCCGATCACGGCCAGGAATGGTCGCCCGCCGCAATGGAGAAAGCATTGCGGGAAATGGAGCGAACCCCACGCATGCGCACCACTTCTTATGAAGACGCTCCTGTCGCTCGCAAGGAAATCGCACTTAATGCGCCTGAGTTGCAACAAATTGAAAATACGGCAGCAAATAAACTGCAACGCAACAAGAAATTGGATAATCTTGTGCAGGTGGGATAACGCAGCACCGACCAAATTCTTTCGACAATACGCCTAAACATTATCTCGATTCGAACCGAAATCATCAAAATTCGGAAAATCAGCTAACGCCTACGGCCTTTAGATTGGGAATGCTGCGGTCAAAAAAGTAACTTAGGTGGAAGATAACAGATGAAGATTGCAGTAACCGGAGCTAATAGCAGCGTAGGCCAAAATCTTTTAGAACGACTTAAGAAGAAGGTAGACATAGACGTTGTAGCTGGTGTGCGTAACGAGAAAGCTTTCGCTTTTTTACCACAATCAGAATCGATTAAACCGCAGATAATCGCTTACGATGATTTGAAGTCATTACAAGCTGCGATGACAGATGCAGACTGTGTCATCCATCTTGCTGGAATACTGATCGAGACTAAGCACTCAAATTATGCTTCTGCCAATGTTGCTGCCACTGCAGCAGTAGTTGAAGCAGCACAAATGTGTGACGTAAAGCATCTGGTCTTTATTAGTGTAGTCGGTGCTGATACCGATTCTAAAAATGCTTATTTCAGATCAAAGGGATCTGCCGAAAATCTTATTGCTTATTCTGGGATTCCTGCCAGCATACTACGCACACCTATTTTGTTTGGGCCAGGCGCCGCTGGTGCTAATGCCATCCTAGGCATGGCTAATGCCGGACAAACTAAGGTACTTGGAGGTGGTTATTACTGCATGCGCCCGTTAGATATCGATGACTTGAGTACGGCCATAGTAAAAATCATTGAGAGTCCACCCAGTGGCGTCATTACTCATGAACTGGTTGGCCCAGAAAGCACGCCTTATCGCGAAATCATCGCAAAAACTGCTGAACTAATGGGTAAGACAGTGGAGGTAGGCAAAGTGCCAATTCTTCTAGCAAAAATCGGCGCAGCCATTAGCAGTACTCTTAAAGGAGGCGGCATAACACCGACAGTAATAGATGTAATCACCATGGACGAAGTTGTAGAAACTAACGCCGATGCAGCGATTGGCATTACACTTACTTCACTTGAAGAAACTCTAAAAAAAGTAATCAATGCGGGTAACTAATGAGAGATCAAATCGAAAGCGGAAAAACAATTGAAACTTCAACAGAAGAAAAAAATGACAGCGTTTTAACTCAACGAAAACCCAATCCAATCGGCCGCGTTATCTTCCTAATCTTAACTGCGGTCTGTTTTGCCTATCTCTATTACCGTCTAAATGGTGCAGCAATGCGAGAAGGATTGTCTCTGACAGCTTATATGACTCAGGTCTTTGCTAACGTAGCTTGGGGCCCATGGTTAGCTTTAATGATGGGCTATTCCCTATTCTATTTCGCTATTGATACTTTGGTAGTAACCCGTGCTCTTAACTGGTTTTTGGCTGACATTAAATACAAAGACATTCTTCCTATTCGTGCTAGCGCTTACATTATTTCAATTTTTAATGAACAAATTGGTAAAGGCGCCATGGCCTATTACCTAAATAAGCGTGACCAAATCCCTGGCTGGGAAGTTGGTTCAGTAATGCTATTCATAATGTTTTGTGAAATTTTTTATTTATTAGTTTGGGCTTCAATCGGGTTTGTATTTAGCAGTGAAGGTTTGCCAGACGCGTTCAGTTTGATGCCGGTAATGGCTGGTGGCGCTGCAATCTTTTTTGTAATTTGGATGCTTTATTTTCAGGGGAAAATTCTACCCAACAATACTTTCAGACAGAAACGTATTCTTGATTCATTTAAGCAAGCCCAACTTAAACATTATTTAATGTTTTTGTTGTTACGATCGCCTGCACTATTGTTGGCGATTGTTGTATACACTACCGCGCTTAACTTATTCGGTGTCGAAGCATCTTTCTTGCAGTTATTACCTTATCTACCTGTAATCTTTTTTGCTGCTGCGGTACCCACTCCTATGCGGGCTGCAGCGATTACATTTTGGGTGATTTTGTTCCCTGAGAATGAAGGTCAAATGGCTGCCTTTGGTTTTGTTCAACACAACTTCTTCATCCTATTTAATGCCATCATTGGTCTGCTGTTCTGGCGTAGAGCTCAGCGCGAACTATTTAACTAACCATGGCTAATTTGTTGACGGCTATTCGCCTAATTCTGGTTATTCCGGTTACTTGGGGCTTGGCCGATTCATTCATTATTCCAGGGCAGGTACTTCTGCTACTAATTTTTGTAGCGATTGCCACGGATTATCTTGACGGTATCGTGGCTAGGGCAAACCAAACTGCGTCCGAAAAAGGACAGTTGTTTGATCATGGAACTGACTTTCTCTTTGTCACATCTGGCCTCGCCGGTTGTGCCTACGCCGGACTAATTAATCCGGCGCTACCAGCGGTAATCGTGATCGCCTTCGCCCAATATGTCTTGGATTCCTACTATCTGCATCAACAGAGAGACCTTAAGATGAGCTTTCTCGGGCGCTGGAACGGTATTTTCTATTTTGCTCCGTTAATGATTATTGCGTGTTCAAGATTGGGCCTGGGGCAGGATGTGAGTGATGTTCTGGAGTATGTCACCGCTCTAGTGGCCTGGATTCTTCTCGCGTCCACAATCCTATCAATATTCGATCGCGCTATAGCCCCGAAGAACAGACCAGAACCATAAGTTAAAACGGCTATTTTTGTATTACACGGTGTACACACATAGTTCTTAGATTGATCTCTTGATTAAGGCTTAAGGAACTTAATGGTATTTGCGGAGGTTGGACACTCAAAATTTTTCTGCTGTCTTAATTTTCTTGATAACGCACCACTTCACTAGGCGCATAACCAATTCGGTGGGCCATGGTAAATAACCGCTGCTCCGGAGATAGCCTCAGTGGCTCTAAATACAATTGCCAGGTATCGTTGAGCTCCTGCTCACCAGTTAGTATCTGATAGCCGATATTGGCGCCTGGGGTGGCACTAGATACGTAAACCATTCCACTCAGGTGAGAAACGAGCGGAGCAAGCGTAGTTGGCTGAATACCTCCTGGCCAAAATTCTTCAATCAAATCCACCTCTGGAATAAGCCCTTTGTCATCAATGTCATCCAACCAGACATCCATCTCAGCGCTTAACTCAGCTAATTTCCCCTGAAAGCTCGGATCCATTGCGAGGTTATTTAATTCATGAGGATCATTTTCAGTATCGAATAATTCTTCCGGTGGTTTTTGCGCTCTGAACCATTGCGCCTGAGCCTCATTTAGCTGGCCGGCGTCTCGTAAGCGCAAAAGCTCCTGCATGATTGCCATCTGCTCACGATAAGGCAATTCAAGGTAGTAGGATCGATCTATATTGTAATTACGTAAATATTTATAACGGGAATCACGAACCGCACGAATGGTATCGTATTGAGCATCAAGTCGATCCGCAGCAGCATGGATGTAGCTTCTTTCAGGTGAATTTACAAAATCACCGAGAAAAGCGCGCCCATCAACATAGTCTGGTGGCTTAATACCTCCGAGAGACAAGGCAGTTGACTTAAAATCAACAAAGCTAATTAATTGATCATCCACTTCCCCTGCTCGCCACCCATCTGGAAAACGAATAATCATCGGCAGATTTATACCAGAGTCATAAAGTAAGCGTTTTTGTCTGGGAAGTGGTCCGCCATGGTCGCTATAAAAGAACACTACGGTGTTATCTAATAACTCATCTTCTTCTAATTGCTGTAATATTTCCCCAACCTGTCGATCCATGGCAACTATATTGCTATAAACTTGACGAATATCTCTAAGCGCAACCTCAGTGTCAGGCAAATACGGCGGTACCGGCACTTCCAGATCTTCTGCAACTAACAGTGGATTTTCCTGTTGCACCCACACCTGAGACTCATGGGTAATCCCCAAATTAAAAACTGAGAAAAAAGGTTGACCTGGCGCTCTATTTCGCCAATGAGCAGTACCACTACTTTCATCCCATGCCGTTATAGGCTTACGGAACTGATAATCTTCTTTGGCATTGTTAGAAGCATAATAGCCCGCTTCGCGAAAGTACTGACTGTGCATTTTTACTAGCGGTGGCGGCACGGCTTCATAAGCAGTTAGTTGTCCAGGAAATGGTGCTACCGAGCTAGGTCGCATAGTTCGCATATGTTGCGCACCTATTCGATTCTGATAGTTGCCAAGAGCAATTGTTGCGCGACTTGGCGCACACACCCCAGAGGTCGAGAACACATTGGAGTATCGGACTCCTTCAGCTGCCAAACGAGTTAGATTTGGCGTTTCAACTGTAAAGTCTCCGAATGGTGGGATTATTGGGCTTAAATCTTCAGCCACTATCCAAAGAATGTTAGGTCGATTGGGTATTTCCGGGCCAGAATCCACAATCACAATCTTGTCAGCACACGAGCCAAGCAATAAGAACAAACAAGTAAAACAGGAGATTCTTATTATTCTCATGGATTATGGTCTCTATAATAAAAATGTTTTAATAGATCCATTAGCTATCTTATGAAAATTAGATTCTCCAGCATAGCATTCTGTAATCTATTTGGCGTCATCGTTATTGCGCTCCCCGGATTCGCTATTGCGCAAGAAACTGAAATCTTTTCATTGATTAATGAGCGACTCAGTTACATGGAAGATGTTGCGCTTTATAAAGACTAAAACAATCTTCCAGTAGAAGACCTGGAAAGAGAAAAAATTGTTATAGACAACGCAGTGGCCGCTGCAACCGAAATAGGTCTAATTGGCTCATCGATCGAATCTTTCTTTAACGTACAAATAAAAGTAGCAAAAGCAATTCAATATCGAAGTATTGCCAACTGGATTAGCGAGCCAACAAACAGAAAAGCCTCTGATTTAGTTTCAGATATCAGACCTGCTCTTACGAGTCTGGGGGACGACATAGTAAACGGATTGTTAGAATATTTGGTTAAAAGAGGTCCAATCCAAGAAAGCCAGCGTGGAAGTTTTCATCTTTCAATATCAATTCAGAATGTTAGCACAGCCGATAAAGACCTTTTATTTGATAGTTTGCTCCGAGTCCGCCCTCAATGAGTATAGAGAGTTTCTAATCCAAATAGGATTCATTTATGGCTCCGCCGCTGCAGTGAAATACACTATTATTGGTTGGCTAGGCAGTATTGTTGAACAATCACTTGGACACGTGCACTATATTCAACTACTTTGCCCTGAATCAACTCTATTACGGGAGCTCAATAGCATTACTCGAACCGGAAATTGGAAGTTGCAGGATAGAATCTTGTACAAGACTCTTGCCAATAGCAGCAGTTGTTATTGCACACCTCTTCCTATCAAATTAGTAATTGATAAGGCAATTTTCGAGCCCTATGAAGCTGCGCAGAATATAAAAGAATATGTAAAATTCGGAGTAAAAATAACAACCAAAAATGGATGAAAACAATATCTATCGATGAACGCATGCCCTTTGTCGAGCGCTAACCAATAAACTTAAAACGGATTACCGAATGCTAATATCAATTAAAACTAGGACAGCTCTTTTCGGGCTCGCCTCTATTATATTACTGTACTCAAACAAGCATGTTAGCGCCCAACAAGAACTCGTTCCCATCGACGAAAGTGTTCGTAATTCCTTCGAGTTAGTCCGTCAAGATAATCGTGTACAAGCCACACTGCGATATATTTTGGATACCGAGCCGTTTAATATTCAGGAACAATTTCGCATTACTGAAATTCCAGCCCCTCCCTTCAAAGAGGAACGCAGAGCCGCATACTACTTACAAAAAATGCAGGAGCGCGGCTTACCCAATGCCTATATTGATTCCGAAGGTAATGTCATCGGCATTCGTGAAGGGACTGGCGATGGGCCAACCTTTTTAATCGCGGCACATTTGGATACCGTATTTCCGGAAGGAGTAGATACAACAGTGCAGCTGCGAGGAGGAAGATATTATGCACCAGGAATCGGTGATGATACTCGAGGCCTCGCTGTCTTGCTTTCCCTCGTCAGCGCATTAGATCAGAGTGGTATAGAAACGATAGGGGACATCATGTTCTCAGGTAATGTTGGCGAGGAAGGCCGCGGAGATTTGCGTGGTATTAAAGCGATATTCCGAGACCACCCAAATATAGATGGCTTCGTTTCTGTTGACGGTGTTCGACTTAGACGGATAACTACTGGTGGTACCGGCAGTCGTCGTTTCGAATTTCACTTTAAAGGGCCTGGTGGGCATTCCTTCGGAGCCTTTGGATTAGCGAGTGCAGTACACGCAATGGGCAGAGCAATAGCGAAAATTTCGGAATTCGAAACGCCGGCATTTCCCAAAACCACATTTACAGTTGGCACCGTCGAAGGGGGGACCTCGGTAAACTCAATAGCTGCAGATGCTATCTTTGCGCTAGATATGCGCTCAAACGATCGCGAGGAATTAGCTCGATTGGAAGAAAGAGCGAAAGCTGCAGCATTAGAAGCAGTGGCCGAAGAAAATGCTCGCTGGAACAATGGCGAAATTACGGTCGACTTTAATTTGATCGGCGATCGACCTGTTGGACGCACACCTACAGAGAGTCCCATAGTGCAGGTTGCCTCACTAGCCTTCGATGAAATCGGAGTCGAATTAGATGAGCTAGGAATATCCAGCACAGACTCAAATGTGCCTATGGCTCTTAACATTCCAGCGATAACTATTGCTGGCGGAGGCAATGGAGGCGGCGCCCATTCTCCCAGTGAATGGTTTATTCCTATCAATACTCATGTAGGCCCGCAAACCGCATTATTGATAATGCTTTCACTTGTAGGTATTGACGGTGTTTCGCAGCCATTATTAGAAGAAATGGGCGACTAATTCATAACTCCTCTAATTGGAAGCAAAATGAGCACTCAATGTTTAACCGATACTCTTCTCTGCCACCGGAAATACCAATCGTCAGTTTTACAAATAAGAAAACCTATAACGAATTACTCGCCACGGACGAATTGCTAAACAGTGACATCAAGGAAATTGGAAAAAGCGAAAAATTAACTTCAATCAAGCAAACTAGAAGAGAGTCTTTCGCTGGCTTCTAAATAATCCTGCATGAATTCGTAGACAATAGTTTTGGCGGATTGAGTAGTATTCATTAGCCCTACTCCCTGCCCTATCCAGGAAGTGACCAGCTGATTAGCTCCTTCGTGGCCAACTTCGGCGAGTTTCGTAACTCGAGCTAATGGCGCTTCGGTAACTTGGGATTGTAATGGCATTGGTAAAGGCTGAGGAGCACCGTCCGCTTCCCAAGCATCGGTCCATTGCGAGCGTAACTGACGCGAATGTTTTCCAGTGCGAGAGCGAGATCGAATCGTTTCCCGAGAAGACGCTTTTAACATTTTTTCTTTTAGCACCGGCGGAGTATCGGACTCTGCACTGGTTAGCCAAACCGATCCGGTCCATACCCCAGCAGCGCCCATTGCCATGCATGCAGCCATCTGTTTGCCAGTAACGATGCCCCCTGCTGCAAGCACAGGAACACCTAATCCTTCTAAGGCACCGCAAACTTCCGGTATCAGCACCATCGTAGGCACGTCACCGCAGTGACCTCCAGCTTCGGTACCCGAAGCAACTACAATATCTACTCCAGCTTGAACTTGTTTTAAGGCATGCTCTTTCGTTCCAATTAAAGCCGCAGTTGCCACGCCTTTCTGTCTGGCAATATCAATCATATATGTAGGCGGAACTCCCAGAGCATTGGCAATCATTTTTATCGGATGGGAAAAAGCTACATCAATTACGTTACCAGCCATACCAGAAGTTAAGAATGAGCTGCGTTTGTATCCTTTGTATACATCGGTTGTATCGATTTTGTGTCGCTCCAAAATACCGCTGGCAAATTCCTTGTGCTGCTCCGGCACCCTCTTCTGGATATCATCGACTGTTTCATTTTCTTCAGTTACGTCCATACTTGTTGGCGCAATTAAATCAATGCCATATGGCATGCCATCGATGTTTTCATCTATCCAGTTTAATTCTACTTCCAGATCTTCAATGCTGTAGCGAGCCGCCCCAAGTACGCCAAATCCACCGGCTTTTGAAACCTGCACCACCACATCACGACAATGGCTAAAGGCAATTAGCGGAAATTCAATATCGAGCAGATCGCAAATTGGAGATTTCATATTGACTTAATAGCGTTTTCAATCAACACCGTAATTTATAGACAAAAAACCCGCAGGGGAGCGGGTCTATATCACAACTTTTAAAGCAGATTCGAGAAATCAGCTAGCAGAATTGGCGCCCTAAGGGCGCCAGAAGCTGCGATTAATCTTGCTTGCGAAGATGTCCGTAGAGTAACTCCTCAGTAAATTCAACGCACTTGTACTCCAACAGCTGCATGTTCTCATCTAAGCGGCGATAAAGAGGAAAGCTCACTGTCCAAGGACGCGTATATACATTTGGGTCTTCCATAGTCGCCTCATACATGATCACGTTTGGACCAACGTGGGTATAGCGCTCAGTTACTCTTAACGCTTCTGTATGGTGATTACCAGCGTGATCGAACCAGGTATCCGGTACCTGATCTGTGACTTCGATTACCAAAGAGTCACCTTCGTAATAAGCGAGGTTATGGCCCATCCAGGAATATATTGGCGCTTCAAAATCCGGTTGGTCGACATAGACAATCCGGCTGGCGCTAGCAAATTCATAGGCAAACACTACGTGTGCCGGTGACTGAATGATCTGAAATGGAAAAGGCAGATAATTAGCCCTAGGGATACCTGGCATATAACACTTAACGACCGGATCCAGGCTTAGCCAATCGGCTTTGTTATCCAGTTGCTTTTGTCTGGCTTCCGCGGTGTAAGGAATTTCCCCGCCTTCAACAATTCCTAGTCCTCCGGGGATTGCACCGATTGCACCCAACTCAAACATGGGGCCGAAATCTGCCGCATGGGGCTCAATATTGTAATGGGCACTGCCTATAGCTTGCCAAATCCCATTAAAGTCAGGCTTACCGTCAGCAGTGCGGGGAATATCCTGTGCCTGAACGCTGGCGGTAATACTTAAAAGGGCAATGATTGAAAGAAGTGTGGTTAGCTTCTGTCGGATTCTTAACATGCTCTTACTCCGTCGTTGTTTTTATTAGCTGCGAGCACTTTATTGTTCTGCAGAATATGAGATTCTATCACAGCAAATCGAAATCATGTCATCAGATTAGTTATTGACATAGATATACCAGAAACCCCACCATTCGGGACTCTCACTCATTTTTCAGGATGCCCTAAATGTCTTTAACACGCCGTGATCTTATTAAAAGTGCTGCCGGAATTGCAGCGGGAGTGAGCCTGCCAAGATCACTCTTAGGGCAGGAACCTCTCAATATGACCACTATCCCTTCTTCTGGTCAGCAAGTACCTGCTATTGGTATAGGTTGCCGTAACTATCGAGGCTCACTAAATTCTGAAAAGATGTCGGTATTTAAGGAAACCTTTGCCACTTTTCATCGCGGCGGTGGAAAAGTTATAGACACATCGCCTAATTATGGTAATTCCGAAGAAATCATCGGGTACATCATGAATGAACAAGGCATCAGAGATGATTTGTGGATAGCAACCAAAGTAGATCGCGAAGGTCGCCAAGACGGCATAGAGAGAATGGAGAATTCTTTCGAATTATTAGGTGGGGAAAACTTCGAGTTAATGCAGGTACATAATCTTCGTGGCACTGCAATCCAACTGGAAACGATGAAAGCCTGGAAAGAGCAAGGTCGCTTTCGTTACATCGGCATAACCACTTCCCGCGATGCTCAATATAATGAAATAGAACAAGTAATGACTGCTCATGACATAGATTTTATTCAGGTGGATTATTCATTAGGCAATCGCAACGCCGCAGAACGATTGCTACCACTAGCGCAAGATCAAGGTAAGGGCGTACTAGTAAATCTACCTTTTGGACGCGGGCGATTATTTAATGCTGTGGGAGACCGCCCTCTTCCCGATTGGGCTAACGACATCGATGCCACCACTTGGGCTCAGGTATTTCTGAAATATGTGAT
>MDTE01144662.1_pt1 | contig 13763 bp, 15 predicted proteins | sample 811231 | NCBI WGS metagenome assembly MDTE01 (sample SAMN05326651, study PRJNA326480) | marine metagenome | isolation source: seawater | place: Indian Ocean: Red Sea | collected 2010
GTTTTAGAGGCGTTATACGAACGTATTTTTTTATATCTTTACCAAACAAACCAAAGAGTTCATCCAGCAAATATGGTGCAGTTATAACTGTTGGCCCGGCATCAAAAATGAAATTTCCCCTTTTAAAAACTCTTGCTCTACCACCAAGATCAGGGTGCTTTTCAAAAATCGAAACATCATAACCTTTTGATTTTAATCTTAGGGCTGATGCTAAGCCGCCAAAACCTGATCCGACAACAATAACTTTTTTTGTCATATGTTGCGATCTTACTCTAGATAGATTTGTTTTTTAAAATTTTTTTTGCTTCGTCAATGCTTGAAATATAAATTTTATCGAGTTTTTTCTTATCAATTGAGTTTTTGATGATTTTTTCAACAGAACGAATAGCTATATCTACTGATGAATTTTTTACATCTTTTATGGCCTGGGCTTTCATTTGCTTTATTTTTTCTTCTGCAGCTTTTTTTCTATTTTCAACAATATTGTGAAATTCTTCGTTAGTTTTAATTATATTAGCTTCCGCTTGTTTTTCTGCTTTCTGTATTAAATTTTTAATTTCTTCCTTTGATTTACTAATTTTAGATTCATATTCACTTAATATATTTTTAGCTTCATCCTTTAATTTTTCTGCGTTATCTATCTCCTCTTTTATTTTTTTTATACTTTCGTCTAGAGATCGTCCCACTTTTTGAGGAACTTTGAAATAAAAAACTATTCCAACGAAAATGAAGAATGAAACAGCAACCCAAAATGTGGCGTCAATATTCATATATTTTTAACCTTATGCTCTTTGAGTGTTTCAGATACCGTAGCTTTAATACTGCTTTTGTTTAAGTCTTCTCCAAAAATGTCTTTAACTAGACTAGAAGCAATTTCTTCGGAAATTATATTTACTTTGTTCAAAGATTCAGATTTAAATTTTTTAATTTCTTTTTCAGCATTAATAGTTTCTTTTTCAATTTCTTTTTGGACTTTATTTTTTTTTGACTGCATGTTCTCATTTAATTTTTGACTACTCTCTGAAAGAATTTTTTTTGCATCTATTTTTGCAGATTCCATCAATTCTTTGTAAACTTTGAGTTTTTTTTCCGCTTCTTCTCTAAATGTTTTTGCCTCTTCCAGATCCTTTCTTATTTTATTTTCTCTAATATCAATATTACTTTTGATTTTTGGAATAAAGACTCTAGCCACCAATATATAAATTGATAAAAAAATAATAATTAACCAAAAGGCCTGTGATGCCCAATATTCAGGATTAAGCTGAGGCATGCCAGCCTCAGCTGCAAAAAGATTCTCTCCCAATAAAGTGAGAGAAATTAAAACAATCAAAAAATTCTTCATGCTCTTAAATAAAATTAAAAAGCAAAAAGTATTATTAGTGCTACAACTAGTCCAAAAAGACCAGTAGCTTCAGCCAAAGCAAATCCCAAAAGTAGATTGGGGAATTGTTTTTGAGCTGCAGACGGGTTTCTCATCGCTCCGGATAAATAATTTCCGAATATTAACCCAATACCAACACCAGCTCCAGCCAAAGCAATTGCGGCCAATCCTGCGCCGATCATTTTTGCTGCTTCTAGTTCCATTTTTCCTCCTTTTTTTGTTAGTGATGTAAATTTAATGCATCATTCAAGTAGATACATGTTAAAATTGCAAAAACATAAGCTTGTAAAAAAGCTACTAAGATTTCTAAGCCAGTAAGTGCAACCGAAAAACTTAACGGCAACCACCCACCAATTAATCCTAGGCTGATAACGAAGCCACCAAACACTTTTAACATGGTGTGACCAGCCATCATATTGGCGAATAACCTTACAGACAAGCTAACAGGCCTACTTAAATATGAAATAATTTCAATTATGCTTATAATTGGCAACAATACCATTGGAACACCGCTAGGAACAAATATTTTTAAATATTTAAATCCGTGTATTACGAAACCTAATATTGTTACTCCAATAAAAATAAATATTGCAAAAGTTAAGGTTACTATTATGTGACTGGTAACTGTAAAAGAATAGGGAAGCATACCAACCATATTGCAAAATAATATGAAAACAAAAAGACTGAAAATAAATGGAAAATAGGGTTTAGCTTTTTTCCCCGCGGTATCACTAATCATTTTTGCAATAAAGTTATAAAGCATTTCAGACATCAGTTGTATTTTGCTCGGTACTAGTTTTTTTTCTCTAGTTCCGAATAGCAACAGAGCCGCGATTAATATGGCGCTGATAGACATAAATAGACTTGCATTTGTAAAGGACAAATTTATACCGGCAATTTCTATCTCTGGCCCAATTCTGTGTACCTCAAATTGTTGCATTGGGTTTGTAGCCATAATTTAATCTCCATCCTTTTGCATCTTTTTTGCAGCTCTAAAAACATTTATAATTCCGGCTGCGGCACCAAAAAGAAAAAAAACAATAATTAATATTGGTTTAGTACCAAACCAGTTGTCCAAAATAAACCCAATAATTGTCCCAACTACAACTGCTGCAACGAGTTCTGTTCCAAGCTTAAAAGCATTTCCTAGAAAAATACCTTTTTTGTCAGCTTTTTTTAGATCTTCATTTTGCAATTTAGATTTTGCAATTTTAAGGCGAGTTTTGAGATCCTCTAAATCACTCATTCAATTTTTATGCAACTAACTCTTCCGCTTTTTCTAAGTTTACAGCAACAAGTTTGCTTATGCCTTTTTCTGGCATCGTGACCCCATAAAGCTTATTCATTTTTGACATGGTTAGAGCGTGATGTGTAATAATTATAAACTTAGTTTTTGTTATTGAAACAAGTTGATCCAAAAGTGAACAAAATCTGGTAACGTTTGCATCGTCTAATGGAGCATCAACCTCGTCTAGGATGCAGATAGGAGAAGGGTTTGTTAAAAAGATTGCAAAAACTAAAGAAATGGCAGTTAGTGCTTGTTCACCGCCAGACAGAAGAGTAATTGACTGCAATCTTTTTCCAGGAGGAGAAACCAACATTTCTAGACCAGCTTCCAAAGGGTCATCCGAGTCCACCAATTCAAGCTTGGCGTTTCCACCGTTAAACAACTTAGTAAAAACCTCATTAAACTTTCTGTTAACTTTATTGAAAGCTTCCAAAAGTCTTTCTCTGCCTTTTTGATTTAATTCATTAATACTTGTTTTTAACTTTACAATCGCAGAGACAAGGTCAGCTCGATCATCTTCCATTTTTTTTATTGTGGTTTTAAATTTTTCTGTTTCTACATCTGCTCTTAAATTTACCGAACCCAGAGATTCTCTGTTTTTTTTCATATCTTCTAATTTTTTTTCCTGTTCTTCGATAGAAGGTATTTTTTCAAGATTATTCAAGTCAGAAAGAGAAAATAAATTATTAATATTTTCTATTTTTAATTCATTCTTGACTAAATAGATAAGATCCATTTTTCTCTGATCTATTCCTTCTATTGTTGCTCCAAATCTTGCTTTGTTTTCTCGCAAAACTGTAAATTTTTCCTGTATTGTTTTTAACTTATCATTCATCGAGATATAACTTGTCTCAGCTTTTTCAATTTCTCTATCCAATTCTTCATTTTGTTTTTTTGTATTTTCAAGATTTTGTATATTTTGTCCTTTGCTGATACCAATTTGTTCTGGATTTTTTTGATTTTCTTCTATCTCTAACTCTACTTTTTGTACTCTTTTAGTTAACTCTAAAATCATTTTTTCTGAATTTAATTTTAGGTCTTTCCAGTTTTCTAACTCCTGGTCAATATTTTTAATCCTCTCTTTTCTTTTAACAGAATCACTCCTAATTGCTTGGTTTTTTCCGTATGATGTAGCATATTTTTCTTGGGACAATGTTATATCTGAAATTAATTTTTGAAGATCAACGGTTAAATCATTTCTGTCGATAGATTCAATATTTTGAATTTGATTTTTTAGTAAATCGTTAAGTTTGAACAAATTTTTATTTGCTTCATCAGTATTTGATCCTCTTAAATTTTGTATTGCGGAATTGTTTATTTCTTCAAATTCTTTAAGAATTTTTAGTTGACCTTTTAAATCAATCGAATCTAACTTTTTTCCCAAAAAGCTATCAAGCTTAATTTGCTGATCTTTTAGTTCACTTTTTGAAACGTCAAGATCTATTTCTGATTTTTTTTCAATGTCGAAAAGTTGTTTTTCTGTTTTGAGTAATTCATTTTTCTCTTCCAAGATTCTTTTTTCATTTAAAGAGGCGTCAAGAGATATGCTCTTTTCTCTTTCAAGATCAGATCGAATGACTTTTATATTATTTGAAAGTTTTATATTTAAATCTTTAACTCTTTTTTCTTCCTCATTTAAGTTTTCGATATCTAAGTTTATTTTTTGAAGCGTAGAAAGATTTTCAATTTTTTTATCTCTCAATGGCTGAAGTTTTTTATTTTCCTCTTCTATTAATTCATTATTGTGTGTTATATCTGTTTTTACTGAGTTCATTTCGTTGTCAATTTCACCTAATTTTTTCTTAATTTCATTTGTTTCTTTTTCTATATCTTTAAGTTTTAAGTAATAAAGGCCTGCCTCTACAGATTTTATTTTTTCTGAAATTTCTTTATATTTTGTTGCTTCCTCAGCCTGTTTTTTTAGATTCTCTAATTGTTTTTCTTGTTGTTTTTTTAATTCGTCTGCTCTTTTTAGATTATTTTCTGCAGCATTTAATCTTGTTTCCGCCTCATGCCTTCTTAAATGTATTCCAGAAATACCCGCGGCCTCTTCCAAAACAGATTTTCTTTCTGCTGGTTTAGCTGTTACGATCATACCTATTCTTCCCTGGCTAATTATTGATGGCGAATGAGCTCCAGTAGATAAATCTGCAAAAAAAGTTTGAACGTCTTTTGCTCTAACTTCTTTTTCATTAATAAAGTATTTTGATCCTTTTTCGCGTTCAATTCGTCTTCTAATTAGAATTTCATCTAGTTCAATGTAGCGACCTTGTCCTTCTTTTTCAGAATTATCGATTGTTATAGTTACTTCTGAAATGTTTTTAGAAGCTTTGTTTGATGTACCAGAGAATATTACATCTTCCATTCCCGAACCTCTCATGCTTTTTGCAGAAGTTTCACCCATACACCATCTTAAAGATTCAACAATATTTGATTTTCCGCAACCATTTGGACCAACTATTCCAGTCAAACCCTTTTCAATAAAGAAAGTAGTTTTATCAAAAAAAGACTTAAAACCATTTAGTTCTAATTTTTTAAAATTCATACTTACAATAATTTTTCAATTACTTTCTTAAAAGACTCATACTTATGATTTCCCTCATACTTTTTTTCATTTATTAAAATTGTAGGCGTTGACTCTATCTTATACTTTTTATGCACATTTATTCTATTATTCAAAATTTCTTCTTCCAGCTCTTCATTATTTAAACAGTCTTTTACTTTATCATCATCTAAACCGTAATTCTTTGCCATTTTTGTTAATTTAGAATTAATGCTGTTAATATCCGAGCCTACCGCCCAAATACCCTGTTTTTCATAAAGTTCATTTAAAAAAGTTAACTTTTTTTCAATACTGTTTGAGCAACTTAGTATTTTTTCAGCATTTAGCGCTGCTAAATCTAACGGAAAACCATGATGTTCAAATTTAACAGTGCCCTTGTCGACAAAATCCCTTTTCAAATTTTTAAATACGTTTCCGTGAAAGTGTGCGCAATGAGGACAGGTTAGGGAAGAAAAAACTTTAACTGTTATTTTAGCATCTTCTTTACCTATCGAAATTAATTTATTATTTTCAGAGGAATGAACGACAGTTACATAACCAAATGTTATTAAAACAAAAAATATATAAAACGCCTGTATTTTTTTTGATATTTTAAATTTTTTTCTCACCAAAAGCACCAATTAAATTTTCCAGTTTTTTCTTCAATTGAGAATTTTCAATATTCTCTATTTTTTTATGATATTTCGAAATCTGATTTTTGTCCAAATCATGTTTTTTTTTAAAATCTATCTTTTCTCTTACAAGAACAAGTCTAATTTCTTTTATAAACTGATATCCAAAGAAAGTATTAATTTTGTCTATTATATCTTTTTTGCTGTATTCCACTAACAGTTGGTTGCCATGAGCAACGTTTAAAAATAATGTTCCATTCTTTAGCTCCTTGCCAGTTTTAATTGACTTTGGATAGCAAACGTTTGCAATTTTTTTATCAACTAAATTAGACCAGTCATTAATTATCGAGGAATAGTTGTGGCCACCTTTCTTGAGAATTGTTTTTAGTCCACGAGGAAGGGATTTTGACACGGGTCTAAGTCCTTGAATAGAATACGGTGTTTTATTAATATGTTTTTTTTTGTTATGCATATTAGAGCTAATTTATCAAAAAAAATAATTTCTTGGTACGATAATAATAAACGTACTTTACCTTGGCGTGTACCATTTAATTCGTCGCAAAAGCTTTATTATAGATTATTGAGCGAATTTATGTTGCAGCAAACCCAGGTAAAAACTGTGATTCCTTATTTTCAACGATTTACAAAAGAAATTAAAAATTTAAAAAAACTTTCTACAACTAGCGAAAGAAAAGTTTTGAAGCTTTGGGAAGGATTGGGTTATTACAGGAGAGCTAAAAATTTAATGGCCACAACAAAAATTATCGTTAACCAAAAAAAATCAATGTTGCCGAAGACTTTGACCGACATAAAGAAGCTTCCAGGAATAGGTGATTATACTGGAAACGCTTTATTAGCGCTGATCTACAATCAGCCTCGATTAGCTTTAGATGGTAACGTCAAAAGAGTTTTTTCTAGAATACTTAACCAACATGAAAAAAAACTAGATTTTGAGAAAATAATTGAAAAAAACAAAAAGAAATTATTTTACTCAAAAAGAAATTCAGATTTCGTGGAGGCGATGATGGAGTTTGGTGCTTTAATTTGCAAACCCAAAGAACCTTATTGTAATATTTGTCCTATTAATAAAATTTGTAAATTTTATAAATCAGATAAAAATGTAAAATTAACTGATACAGTTAAAACAAATAAAAAAAGTTATAATATTTTTTGCTATCTAAACAAAAGAAAACAAATTGGCTTAACAAAGAAAAATAATTTGGGTTTTTTAAAAGAACACAATCTGCCGATAGTTAAAGAAAAATCAAAAAAAAATAAATTTAAAAGCTGGAATTTTTTGTGTAATTACAAAAATTCTATTTCAAATAAAAAATTAAGTATTAATTTATATTATAAATTTTCAAATAAAATTCCAGAAGATTTAAACTGGCATTCCATACATAATAATAAAGAATTTATACCAAGCTTTACAAAAAAAATTTTTAGACAAGTCTCAACTTTATTTTAATGAAAAAAAAATTAGCTATTATTGGCGCTGGTATAGCAGGACTTACTCTCGCTAATTTTATAAAAAAATATTTAGATCATGACTTTATGTTATATGAAAAAGAAGAAAACCTATCCCTTGATGATGGGTACGGTATTCAATTAGGAACAAATAGTATCAAAATTTTAAATGAAATTAATTTTAATAAAATAGATAATGAAAATTTTTTTCACCCCAACGCAGTAGATTTTTATAATATTCAAAATAAAAAAATATGTGATTTAGATCTCGCTCATTTTAATACAATTGAATCAAAGTACACAACTTTACAAAGATCAACATTAATAGAATTTTTAAAAGATGATATTTATACTCAACACTTAAGATTTGGGAAACGAATTAAAGAGGTTTATGAATTAAAAGGAAAAATTTTAATTAAATTTGATGATAACACCAACGATCTAGTCGATTTTTTAATTGGTGCTGACGGAATGTTTTCTAATACTAAAACTTTTTTTGAAAAGAAAAAAAATCAGCCGAAATTTAAAAAGGCTATAGCAGTAAGAACTATTTTGAAGTCAAAATTTGATTTAAATTTTAATGAGCAAAATATAAGTTTAATGATGGGCAGCAATTGCCATTTGGTTATTTATCCGATTAATAAAAATAAAGAGCTTAACTTGGTTTGCATAATTAGAGACAAAAAATATGATCCCAGTAATATAAAATCATTAATAGAAAAAAAAGTAATAGACCAAAATTTAAATTTAAAAAAAATATTTGAAGGAGAAATAAAATCTTGGCCTTTGTACTCAACTCCAAATATTCTTCCTTCAACCAATAAAAAAGTGTTTTATATTGGAGATGCATTTAATGGATTTTTGCCAACTTTAGCTCAAGGAGCAAGCCAATCTATTGAGAGTGCCTATGAATTATTTAATTTATTAAAAGAGAGAAAATTAGATGAACCTAATACTTATTTTGAGAATAGATCCAAAAAAGCAAAAATTGTTAAAAAAAGATCAAATCTTAATTTTATTGTATTTCATTTCTCTAATTCAATGGCACAATCAATAAGAAATATATTCATGAGATTTTTATTTAAAAGAAAAAGCTTTGTTAATTTCTATCTTGGTAAAGTTTACAAAAATTAAATTTGTTTCTCCGAAATAAATTTTTGTCTCAGACTATCTATGGCTACAGTTGAACCGTTGATATTGCAATGCCAATAAGTCCAACCATTGTAGCTTTCAGCACCCATAATTTTTGCTGCAACTTTATGTATCGAGCCTTCAGACTCTTTATATTTAATGCTTCCATCTACCATTATTTTTGCATTAATTTTTTTCTTAGGATCAAATAATGTTGTACCAGGTTTTAATATACCTAACTCCACAAGTGAACCAAATGGTATTCTAGGTTTAGATTTATTGTTTTCTAATGTGTCCAAGTAATTGTCTTCAATTTTTTTGGCTTTGTTTATTCTTTCTAGGGCTGCTTTAAAGTATTTTTTATCTTTTTCTATCCCGTAGAAATTTCTACCTAATTTCTTTGCTACAACAGCCGTTGTTCCTGTGCCCAAAAATGGATCAAAGATAGCATCGCCCTTATTTGTTGTTGCCAATACTATTCTATGAAGAAGGGCCTCTGGTTTCTGAGTAGAGTGAACTTTCTTCCCGTTTTTCTTTAATCTTTCTTTTCCACTACATATAGGCAGTGTCCAATCAGATCGCATTTGTAAATCATCATTCAAACATTTTAAAGATTGATAATTAAATGTGTATTTTGATTTTTTATTTTTAGAAGCCCATATTAAAGTTTCGTGAGCATTAGTAAATCTCGTGCCTTTAAAATTGGGCATTGGATTATTTTTTCTCCAGATAACGTCATTAAGCAACCAATAATCTAAATTTTGCAGGTGATAACCAAGACGAAAAATATTGTGATAAGAACCTATGACCCAAATGCTACCATTATTTTTTAAAATTCTTTTACATTCTTTTAGCCAAGCTTTGGAAAAGTCATCATAATGTTTAAAGTTTGAAAATTGATCCCACTTATCATTTACACCATTGACTTTGCTATCATCGGGTCTTTTTAATTTCCCTCCGATTTGCATGTTGTAAGGGGGATCAGCAAAAACTAAATCAAAAGTTTTATCTGGAATTTTTTTTAAAATTTCCAAAGAATCTCCATTTGCAATTCTGTTTAAAAATTTCGTCATTTATTGAATTCAACCCGAAATTGAATCCATCGTCAAATTTTTTTTTAAAAAAAATTGAGTCTATTGTGTGTTAAGGATTCTTATCCGAACAAGATGTTGTGTACAGGCCTATAACTTTTTCTATGATAATTTGTAACCCCAAACTTTCTTAGAGCATTTAAATGCTGCCAAGTCCCATAGCCGAAATTTTTGTGCCATTTATATTTTGGAAATTTGTTTCCTAATTTTATCATATAAAGATCTCTATAGGCCTTTGCTACAATTGAGGCTGCGGAAATGCACTTAACCTTTTGATCTCCCTTGATGATTGTTTTAGAGTTCTTTAATTTTTTTGGCGCGTGAGTTCCATCAATTAGAAAAAGATGGGGTTTTTTTTTTAATTTTTTTACAGCTCTTTCCATTGAAAGCAATGTGGCATTGAAAATATTATACTTATCTATCTCGTTTACAGATGCTGAACCAATGGCATACCAGGAGTTTTTTTTTATATGTTCTGCAATCTCTATTCTTTCTTTAAACGGGATTATTTTTGAGTCTTTTAAAAATTTTTTATTGATATTTTTTTTTAAAATAAGTGCACATGAAATAACAGGACCAGCCAAACAACCTCTTCCAACTTCGTCTATGCCCGCAAGAATCTTATTATCCATTTAATTTTATTTTTAGTTCAGATATTTTTTTTCTAATCATTTTTAAATCTTCCCAAGCATATTTTTTTTGATCTGGCTGTCTCATTAGAAAAGCAGGATGGAATGAAGCAATTATTTCTGTATTAGTACTTCCAATTTTTTTACTCACCCATTTCCCTCTAGCTTTGGAAATTACCACTTCATTTCCTATAAGCGCATTTAACGCAGTACTACCTAGCAACAATAAAATTTTCGGATTAACCAATTCTATATGTTTAACAAGAAAGGGAAGATATCTTTTTATTTCCTCGTCCGTTGGCTTTCTATTCATCGGAGGTCTAAAATTTACTACATTTGAAATATATACGTTTTTTCTGTTAAGCTTGATGGCTTCCAACATTTTATCAAGAAGTTTCCCTGCTCTGCCCACAAAAGGTTTTCCCTCTTTATCCTCATTTGCACCAGGACCTTCACCAATTATCATTATTTTTGCGAAAGGATTCCCATCAGAGAACACTAAATTTGTGGCATTTTTTTTTAAATCACAGTTTCGAATAGAGTTAATTTTCCCTTTTAGTATATTTAGTTGTTTCAGTTTAGTGTCAGAATTTCCATTTTTGTCATTGTTTTTCTTATATCTGCTTATAGAATTGTTATTGTATACGACTTCATTATTTATAAGTTTATGATAAAACTTACTCTTATTGCTTTTAGAAATAATTTTATTTTTCATAGATTTATGAGAATCCATTTTTTCATTTTTAGAATAATATTATATACTTTTATTTTTATAGGTATATTCAATTCATCTTATTCCAGGGTCTCCGAATTCAATTATGACGCTAAAAATATATCCAACTATTTTTCTGGCTTGGTTTCTTTTAGCAACCTCGAATATGAAAGCTCTGAAAAATTTTTAAAAAAACTTAATAATTTCGAAAATCAAAGCGAGAACTACTCCTCCAAGCTTCTCTATTCATTAATAAATTTGGAAAAGTATAATGAAGTCTACAAATATTCGAATAAACTAAAAAAGAAAAACTTATCCAATTTTGAAAGCAACCTTTTTTTGGGTTTATATGAATTTAAAGGAAAAAATTATATTGAAGCCCAATCTTATTTTGACAAGCTGGAAAATAATTTTGAGCATCAGCTAATTTTTGATATTTTAAAAATATCTCTAAATTCCTGGACAGAGATAGCTCGCTTTAAAAACAAAAAAAGCATAAAGCTTATCGACAGACCTAATCCTGCCTATCATAACTTAGTTTTAATTCAAAAATCCTTTGCCCATTGCTATATCGGTAGTGTTGATACGGAGCGAAAGTTTAAGAAGATAATTGAAAATGAAAAATCTAATTTTTCCAGATATCATTTCTTTTTTGCGAATTATTTATTTAACCAAGATAAAGAAAATGAAGCAGTTAAGTTTATAAACTTAGCTTCTGAAAAATATCCAGGAAATTTACTCATCAATCAATTTAAAAAAAAATTGAATAGTAAGAAAAAAAATAACAGCCAATTTAATTGCAAAAATAGTTCAGATATTATGGGTGAAATATTTTATGTTTTTGCAAATGCTTTATCATCACAAAGAGATTATGAGCTTTCAAATTTTTATATTAATCTAGCCAAATTTTTAAATCCAAATTTTTCATCTTATAATATATTGTTAGCAGAGAATCTTATTGCCCTAAACAAGAATCAAGATGCAAAAAAAATTTATAAAAAAATATCAAAACTTGGATCTATTTATAAATGGTATTCAGCAAAAAAAATTGTAGAAATAATGGATGATGAAGGCGGAAAAGATTCCGTTAATTTTTTATCCAAATCATATAAGGAAATAGAACCTGGAATTTACGACACTTTTGATTTTGCAAATTTTTTGAGAGGCAAAGAAGATTATAAAAAATCAATCGAACTATATTCAGAATTGTTATCAAAAATCGAAAAGAATCATAAACTGTACCCCAAGATTTTGGAGAGAAGAGGAATGGCGTACGAAAGAAGTAACGAGTGGGATCTTGCCGAGAAAGATCTTCTTATGTCTCTAGAAATACTTCCAAAAGAACCTTATGTTATGAATTATTTGGCCTACTCTTGGGTGGAAAAAAATAAAAATATTGAAATAGCTTTAAACATGTTAAAAGAGGCAAACGAGCTAAGAAAGCATGATGGTTATATAACAGATTCTCTTGGGTGGGCGCTATATAAGTTAAAAAATTTTTCAGAAGCTAAAAAATATCTTGAAAAGGCAATTATACTTATGCCACGAGATCCTATAGTAAACGATCACTTCGCCGACTGCTTATGGATGAACAATTATAAAATACAGGCCCGTTATTACTGGAAGAATGTTCTTAATTTTAAAAATGTCGACGAAGAATTAAAAAAGAAAATAGAAAAAAAACTTTTATTTGGTTTACAAAATACGTAAAATTCCTAAATACAGATGAAGAAAGTGGTTTTAAAGTCGTATGCTAAAATTAACTTGTTTTTAAAAGTTGGAAAAAAATTAAAAAAAACAAAACTTCACAATATTCAATCTTTAATTTTTTTAATAAATCTAAATGATGAAATTTTTATTAAAAAGGTTTATGGTTCGAGAGATAGTGTAAAATTTGTAGGAAAATTTAAGAAAAATATTAAAAAAAACAACAACTCCGTTAACAAATCCTTATCATTACTGAGAAGAAAGAAATTTATTGAAAAAAAAGCCAATTATCAAATTGTTGTTAAAAAAAATATTCCAGTTTTTTCGGGTTTTGGCGGAGGCTCAAGCAACGCAGCCACAATTCTTAAATATTTTTTGAAAGGAAAAAAAATTTCAAAACAAGATTCCGATTATTTTTCGAAGCATCTTGGTTCTGATTTAAAACTGTTCTTTAAATCAACAAAAGTATTCCAAAAAAATTTATCAACGGTTGTAGATTTTAAAAAACACTATACATTTTATTTTTTACTCGTCTATCCCTTTTTAAAATGCTCTACTAAGGAAATTTATTCCAAATTAAGAAAGTCTGAATTAATCAAAAACCAGAATAACTACCAAAAAAATTCAAAATCAAAATTTATTAACGCATTGCAGCTGTCAAAGAATTCTTTAGAGAAAGTAGTAATTTCTAAATTCCCAACAGTTGGAAATATTTTAGAAGAAATGAGGTTGATTGAAAATTGTCAGCTTTCAAGAGTGACCGGATCAGGGTCTGCATGTTTTGCCTTATTTTTGAACAAAAAGGATGGAGCTTTGGCTTTAAGGCAAATTAAAAAGAAGTTTCCCAAATTTTGGTGTGCTCTCTGTAAAACTATTTAAATTTCTTTTTTTGTGGTATATCAAAAAAATACTTTGGGGCGTAGCCAAGCGGTAAGGCAGTGGTTTTTGGTACCACCATCCTAGGTTCGAATCCTAGCGCCCCAGCCAATGATATGTTTTTTATAAATAATATTAAAAAGATTTTATTTCCATTTTATAAGGAGAAAAAAATTAAAGAAATTTTTCAAATACTAAATAGTGATAAAAAAAATAACGCAATGTTAGTAGGAGGATGTGTTAGAAATTTTTTAAACAACGAAAGAATAGGGGATGTCGATATAGCAACCATTTTTACACCTACGGA
>MDTE01140950.1_pt1 | contig 13761 bp, 27 predicted proteins | sample 811231 | NCBI WGS metagenome assembly MDTE01 (sample SAMN05326651, study PRJNA326480) | marine metagenome | isolation source: seawater | place: Indian Ocean: Red Sea | collected 2010
ATGTGTTATCGGCTTCTCTTCGCTGCGATGTCCTAACTTTTTCTAAATCCTCAATGTTTATAGGGTCTATGTGCCAGCCTGCCATCTGGCTTCGAGTTTTAATTTAGCCCTAAACTTTCTTTTATCCATAATGAAATATCTACAACATCTTTTGAATTTGTAGAGCTTTGTACCATTTCTTCCCAATCATAAAAATCATCAGCAGGAACTTTAAATTTATAACGCCCTACTGCAACTGTAACTTCTGTTTCATCAGTATTTTCAGCTATTTGTTTATCATCTATCTCAAATGTTGTGCTTTCCATATCGCCCAATATGGTCTCAACATCATCTAAATCATAACCTGTACCATCTAATGTGCCTGTTTCCTCTATAATATCGGTCAAACTTTCCATTAAATCCATAGGTTTCCAACCACCTAACTCAGTAATACGATTATCTGCAAGTAAATATGCTTGTGCCTCGCCAACATTTTCAATACTTATCCCTGTAATAACAGGAACATACCAATACTCTATGTTTTTGTCTTCAATATCATACTTTATATCTATTCTATCGGGTGCAGTTTCTCCATTATCTCTCATCATTTTAAGAGCTTGAAGTCTTCCATGACCTGCAAGAAGTTTGCCTGTATGCTCGTTCATCATTATTGGCTCGGTAAAACCAAATCGTTTCATAGACTGATATAAAACCCCTAAATCATGGTCTTTTGGGTTACTATCTGCCTCAACTATATCGTCTAAGTTTTGATACTCTACATTAATCATATAAGTTTAGATATTATGTAAACTGCGAAAAAAAATGCTATCCATTCCATTTTCTAATCATACCACCTTTTCATATTTTCTTTTAAGTTTGTCTTCATACAAAATCCAATAGTAGTCATCTACTGTCAAATCATGCAACATCAAACCGTACACAGCTAATTCTAAATTTTTTTCTTCAAGTCTTTCTTTTATCCCTTGAATTAACTCAACACATAAAACAAAAACCTCAAATGACATATCGCCTGTTACATAATCCCATATGTTTCCCATATCATATAAGTCGTAATGAAACTTTCTCAATATGTATCTCATATCACTTTTTAAATATCCCATAGTTTGTTTATACCTATGTTGGTCTTCTTTACTTTCAAGAAATAACTTTTCATCAAGTCTATCTATTGTTTCTAATCTTGATTGAAACTGATTAATCCTTTCTTGTAAATTAGCAAAATGTATTTCTACATGACCACCTATTGTTTCACAACCATCATTGTCTCTATGATGATGTATTCTTGAACAAGTACTATCCCAACTTCCAAGTGTATAATCAAAATATCTATCTAGATTATCTATTTCGTCATCGCACCTTGCTCTATCAACTAAGTCTTCTTCATAAGGGATTGTTTCATATTGAGGATAAGTATCTCCAAAGTGTTCAACTATAAATACTGTTTCATCTTTCTCAAATGTGTAAGATATTGTATTTAATGAATCGTCTTGTCCTACAAACTGTATATGATTTTTCTTAGGTCTGTATTTTACACCATCATCTCTGTAATCACTTTCGTATCTATATCTTGATAACTTAGAACAATAGTGACTATGTTTTACTCTATGTGTATATACATCAAATACATCTTCTACAAACTTTTTTCCATTTTCATCTACTAATGTATGAATTAATTTATTTCTGCGTTTGAATACAGGAACATCTCTATGACAACTGCAATTAAATGAAGATGTAGGAACGAAAACCCTACAAATTCTATGTTCCTCTTCTACTGCTTGTGTATCTAAAAATATTCTATCAAATGGAGACAGGTCAAGAACAGGGATAGCTTTTAAAACTACCCCATGCTCTTCAGCCACTTCAACCTGTTTCCTACTATACATATTTAGTTATCCTGCAATGTATAATCTTTTAGTACTAATCCACTAGACAACTTACCAATAGTTTTAGGTTTGCGATAAACACTCTTGGTGTATTTACCAAACAACTTACCTTTACCATTAATACCGTAATGAGCCCAATGCCCTCGTCTAGTATGTTGTGCTATTTCTCTAATGCTAGGTGTTCTTTCTATACCATTACTATCTACAACTTTGATACTAGGTCTTACAACAAGAGTTTTGTAAACAATAGACTTTTTGTTTTTACGTTTCTTGTTATATTTTTTAAGTTTTTTCTGAACACTATTGCTAATAGGTAGTTCTGCTACTTCAAGTAAATCATTGTCGCTATTCCACCATTGAAATACTTTTTCTATAGCAGTCATATTAAAAGTGTCTGAGTGAGACATCTCTGTTTCTCCACCAAGACGAGCACTCTCATTGCCTAATACATCCCAAGACTTAGCGGTTTTAGGACTACCATGCTTATCATAGAAATTGACAATGGTACTTTCATAGAACACATCACTACCCATTCTGTTAAAAGTATCTACAACTGTAATAAATTGTACGCCCTCTCTGTTTAGAAACTGTATAATATCAACTTCTTGGTCGTCGTAGCTAAATTGAAAGTCTATTTGGTCTTGACCAATTATTGTATCTTTCAATTCATAACCCCAAAAGTCATCGTCTTTAGCGTCAAACCTACCACCTAAGTGTAAATATTCAATGTAATCATTTACACTATACTGTTGAATAATTGCAAAGGTTTCTCCCCACCTTTCATCTTCGCGTCTTGGGTTATCCTCAAACTGAGCATATTTTTCCTTAAAAAGCTCATACTCTTCATCAGTATCTATACCATAAAGTTTTCCAAACCTATTTTTTTCCATCATGCGTTTTATATCCTCGTCCATTATTAGTCCCATAGTTTTACCATAGGTCATTGGACTTTGAAGTTGTACAACACATATGTTGTATGGTGCAGTAGAAAAAACTGGATGACTTGTATCAGTAAAGAAGTCAAGTAATGTACCGTCATCTCTATCTAATAAATCGTTTTCATTTTTTTCTATTACATCTTTATAAGTACTTACAATATTATCTATATCAAGATTGTGGTCGTGTATATCCCAAGCATTGATATGAATAGGAAGTCCTTTGTTAGCATCAATAAGTCGCTCAATACTTTTTTTATAAATATTACTAAATCGATTTTGTTGTCTTTTGATTACTTCAGATTGATGAAGTAATTCTAGAACATCTTTCTGCTTATCTTCCGGTAAGTCTAAGACACTAACTTCCTCAGAAATATCTAATTCATTTTCTATCTTCCTAATTTTTGCATAGATACCTAACTCTACCTGTGCTAATTTTGCACTCATTATAGGTTTATCAAGTAGTTCTAATAGTGTCAAAGGTTTGTACTTCATCTTAAAGTTCTCCCATTTCTTCCATTAGCTCTCTTGTGTCAGCAGTAGGATAGATACTTACATTATCAACAGGTATATTTACAAAGTTGCAAACATCTGCCTCTCTTATGTAATACTTTTTATTTATCCAATCTCTAGCTTGCTCAACATCTTTAGCAAGAACTGATACGTCAAAGTCAATAGTAAATCTATAATTATTCACTTTCAACATCTCCTAAGAAACCATCTTCACTTTGAAACTTTTCAAGTAGTGACTTAGCTTGTTCATCTAAATCATCACTATAAAATTTGTCATACATATAATTTCCAAAATGATTTGAATACGCAACCATAAAGTCTAGGTCATCCATTTGATACATAGCTTGAACTAAAAGAGCTAACTTAGTGTTAGTGTCATCTTCTATATCAAGTTCTTTCATTCCTGTGTTTGTCAAAGCCATAGCACCTATTCGTGTCATCCAACTTCTATCAAGTGATTGGTCTTTAACTGTTTCATATTTAAAATCATCAGTATGACTGTCTTTAAAAAACATTTTACCAATATCATCTCTTCCATACTCTTGTGTATGAACAATACCTCTGTCCTTTGACATACCTAATATCATTAATGCCTCAACAGAGTTTGGGTCTTGACTTGGCGAAACATAATCATCACTATTAAGAACTTCTTCTTGACTTCTACCATCTTTTTCATGCTTAGAAACAAAGACATCATTAACCATTGTTATATAGTCTGCGTCTATAAATCCTGCAACAGAAGTAGCCATCATGTAAGCTATTCTTTTTGTCTTCTCGTGCATTGCCTCATTAGGTAATATGATTTGAAACAAAGGTGCGTCTACATCTTTGCTATACATAGTAACAAAAGGATTTAAATCAAAGTCCTCGTGTTCATTATCAAAGTGATGTTTCATTGACATAGCACTACCTTTAGCAAAATCTACTGCACTTTCTAAAGTCAATTTCATGATATATCCTCCATATAACCTAAAGTCCACATATCTGCAGTCCATAGAATATTGCTATCACTTAATATTTTGTCTACTTTTTCTAAAGCAGTTGATAAATCAACCTTTCTATCAAAATAAACTGTCATAGATAATTCATTACTTGTTACTTTTGGATTATCTGTTTGGTCGTATTTATACACTTCCCATGTGTCATAATCGTTAGACATTTGCCCAATCTCCATTGTCAATCTTTTGTAAACCTTTTGCCTTATCTTCGGTAAAGAAGTAAGCTATAACATCCTCATAGCCATCAACTTCTACAATACCTTTCTTATACAACTGAGGTACACCCTCAATCATATCTAATCTCCGCAAGGTTGGTAGGTCTACTTTGTATATCTCTCCTACAATACTTGTGTCTCCACTTTCTGTAATGCAGGGGAATGCGCCAACTGAATACATTGTGTATTTTGGCTTTGTTTGTACATCATCTATAAACTCACTTGAACTAAGAACTGGACTAAGTCCAAAACCTTTTCTAAGAGAGCCATAAACGAAAACTAATCTTGTTTCCATAAATTAGTGCCTCCATTGTCGAAATAAATTGTATGTACTAAATATAGTGGATTGCTGATATTGTGCAAGTTATATTGAAGTTTTTTCGCAAAACAGGTAGATAATTAGGGCACTTTGGTATGAAGTATTACCTACCTGTCTTACTAATATGCTACCACTAAACAAAGTAGCACACTTGTGGACGAGGAGGGAGTTGAACCCTCGTTAGCTCAATAAAATTAAGGAAAAATTATGAACTCTACACCTGTCTCGCCCTAGTTATCCGTGACCTGCAGGGGTGACGGACACTAAACCCTATGTTTATTGACTATTCTTCCTCTAGTGCAATCATAAAATCTTCTAATAACATTAATGGCTCTATCAACTCGGCAATGTCTTTTGCAACAGTTTGCCTAGTAGTAGAGTTCCAATCTTGCTTAGAACTTTCATACATAAGGTTCATTTCTTGCAATGAGTATCTTAAATTACTCCTAGCGTCAGTTAATAATGTTTCTAAATCAATCATTATTATTCGCCATCTTTCTTTAATTGCTCATCTAAAAAGTATTCACTTTGACCGTCAAATTGTGACCAAAGATGTAATCCTACACCCATAGCCATAGCACATCTTTTAACTGCGTCGCTGACTGCGTCTTTCAGTCTTGCTCCATCAGTTCTCCAATTAAAAGGTTGCTCGACATCTCCTGCCTCTTCTACTGTGACAAGTTCGCCATCAATTTCAACTGTTAGTGCAAGTATCACACCTGTGATTACTTCCATTTCTTTACCCTGTTTATCAGTAAGTGTTTCACGGATTATGTGTTTTACCTCTTGCGAATAAGCACCAACAACACTAAGTAATCTTTGTCTAATTACTGAATGTTGGATATAATCGCCAAATCCTGTTGGATTTTTATGGATAAATTTATCCGGAAAAACTCTACTCAATTCATAAAGTTGTGACATAAAGTACCCCCTCTCTTTGCTTACTTTTCAATACTATCATCATCAGCCCACTCTGTCAAAGAGTTAGCAGTTCTCAATGATGTTTGTAATTTGTTTAATTCGTCGGGACTTAGTTTAGGTTGTGGTGTAACCATACTTGCCCAATGCTTTACAAGTGCAATAGGTGTAGGTTTCCAACCAAAACTCAAAGCAAAATTTCTTGCTCTAACTTCTATATCGTGAGGTGTAGCACCAACTTCAGCTAGTTCTTTACTAGCTTTGTTAAGCTGACCTCTTGCGCTAGTAGTAAGCCCATTAGTATCATATTCTAAAACTCTACATAAGGCACTAAAAACAGTTTTATGATTTGTTTTTTCATTATTTACTGTTTGTTGCAATTCATTAGAATTGCTAATAGTCTCCTCTTGTCTAGTCTTCTCTAGTCTAGTCTTGTCTACGGCAGACGGGCTAGGGATGTCCTCCGGACGTCCTGCGGACGCACCACTAGGACTAGTAGTATCTTTTGGGGAACTAGTCTCCCAACTATCACGATTTGCTGAAGTTTTTGCGTTTTTTGATTGTCTATATTTACGCTTTCTTTCTGCGTCTTTTTCTCTAGTTTCAATCAATGCACCGGTATAATCCAACCAATCATGTATTACTAATTTACCCTCAACCTCATCAATCCAATTATGTTTGATAAGACTAGTAATAAACAAGTCTTCGTCTCCTACCCATTGACTAGCACTAGGAATAAAATCTCTGTATCTAGTTAAGTTACCATCATCAGCATAATCTAGAGCCCACCACCATAATAAATGCAAGTGCCCTACTGCTTGGGGAACACTAATCCCCAAATCTTTAGCTAATAAATGTACTTTGGGATGTGACGCAAGTGCTTGTTCACTTTTTATCCAAGCCATTGTCTTTCTCCTTTGTCCATATAGCTTTTAGTTCGTTCACAATCTCTTCAATTTGTGAAAGTCTGCAAATAAATAATCCATCTCTTGTACCATTTGGCATAGCCATTAGACTAAATAATTCTTTAGGATTATCTTTACTTACCTCATAATCCCAAGATTGTGTTTCAGCTTTCTCAAATAATGAGAATGTGTTACTTACTTGTTTACCACTTTTAACTTCCAAACGCAAATTTCCACTATTCCAAAACTCTTCATCGCTATCTTTACCTAGCTTACTGTCCGGAATACCCAACAACTTCTTAGCTCTATCTTGACTTGCTCTGCCCTCTACTCTGTTATGAGAGTTTTGTTGCCTAACCAACTCTTTCCTTAGCTTGTCTAGTCGTTTCTTTGTGTCGTTATCCATAGTTTTCAAGTAAATCCTTTAATAAATCTTCATCAATAATGTATAAAGTTGGAACACCATCTGGGCTCCTACGGGCATTAGACCCTTTGTTTACTAGCTTTTTCCATGCAAGCACCAACGGTTTATCTCCTGCTTTTTGTTTTGCTTTGAAATATGTTTGGTGGATATTTAGATTTTGCCTAGCTTTGCATTCAAATATAATTTCTTTAGGAAGTTCTACTTGAACATCTCCCTCATCTTTAAGACCCCCCTCTGCTAATCTGTATGCTTTGTAACCCCAAGACTTTAATAGGTTTACTGTTCCAGTTTCAAATCTAGTCCCCTGTATTTTTGGTTTGTTTACCAACTTGTTTCCTCTCCCATACTTCTTTTTTATATAATTCAAAAGTTTCATCATCTTCATTAATAGGTCTGCTTAGTTCTAGCCAAAGTAAATAATATTGACTATATTTATCGGGATATTTCATCAAGTAAAGCATATCCTCAACATTTAAAATCAACCCAACACTCCACAAACTTTCAGCAAAATCACTAAGTTCTAAATAGTCTTGTTGAAACTGTTCTACTCTTTCTGTTAAAATTTTATCTTCATTTTTGCCGTGAACATATTCTGTATATTGAGCACCTGCAATAGCTATTGCATGTGAAATCCATTGCAACATATCCTCATTTACAACAAACATTTCTTCTACTTCTTCTTCCCCTGTATAGACTTCATCGTTCTGTCCTATAGGGCAACTAGGATGATGTAATTGATTAGACCAAGTTCCACAAACTCTACATCTTTGCTTTTTATAATCTCTCATAAAAATATCCTAGCACTATTCCTCCTCGACAGGCACCATTTCAAAATCTTCATAATTCAATTCTCTAAATTCATCTTGAATAATTTCACAATCTGAATTAAAACTTATTAACCCCTCGTTCATATTGTCCAAAGACCAAAAAGATAATGTTACTTCTCTTTCAAGCATTTCGTTTATTCTTTCAGCAAGAGTTATTAATGGTGCCCAAGCACTATCAAATACATAGATAGCTTTATTGCTCCTATACATATGTTTAGTGCTTGTGTACCAATCTCCCCACTTTCCGCCATAATTCTGTATTGTCCAAGTGTATTCATCTTCCACATCTTTTGGTGGAGGAAACAATGAATAAGCCAATGAATTAAAGGTTTCGTCTCCTGCGCTTTGGCTCGCGTCAATGCGTTTCTCAAAATCTTTAAATTCTTTTTCATCATTAAATTGAATTGATAAGGAGTTATGAACTATATTAGGCATTACTTTAAATCCTTTGGATGTACACGACCTCTAACTCTTGGTTGTTTAAACTTGTAGTGTGCGTAGCACTCAGTCCTAGCATTATACTTAGATAGAGTAACATCGCACTTTTTTTCACTACAAGTTCTCCCCTCATCAAAAACTTTATTTTTCCTGTTTGAATAATTAGTTTTACTACCTTTTACATAAACACTAGACAAATGTGTCCTCCTCATCTAATATCACAAAGCAACAATCAGTAACATATCTCATGTCATCCATTTGTGAATAATCACTATAACTATTACACTTTGGGCAAAATTTTGACCAAATGGGTTGTCCCTCTCTTGTGTAATCAACGATAAATGGATAATGATGTTGCATTAGTTCATCTCCTCTACAAGTTTCATTACATCATGAACACTTACATTTTTCTTTATATCTTTTTTTGATGCACGATATACATTACATTGAAACTCACTTAAATCTTCAGAAAAAGTATTTACAATAATCATATGGTCGCCATCATCGTAATAATTCCAATTATCAACTTCCATTAGAAAGGTTTCTCCAAAAGTTTTTCTTTACTTCTCCACTCTCTTTTGTCTGAGTGATATTCAAGTTGTAATCTATTTTTAACTAGATTATCTGCTAAATCCGAAAGCTTATCAAAGATTTCTGTACCTTTTTCAGTAAATGTATCGCCGTGTTCTAAATCATAATCAATTAACTGTTCTTTTTCTTTTGTGCTTTCTAAAACAGTATCAAACAAAGCCCAAGCTATTTCTTCCACTAAGTTCATGTAGTCATATTGTTCTATGATTGTTTTATGTTCAAACTTATTCATTACTTACTCTTTTCTATTAAAGGTAAATTAGTAATGTTATCTAACGAGGGATACAAGTGTGCGTCTTTTATATGAGTAATGCTTTCGCCATTACAATCTCCACACCAAACTGAACCTGCAGTCCAATCAGTAATCTTGTCATTTTCATTAACGGATACAATTACAGTATCTAATATGTATTTACTTTGACAGTCAATACAAATGTAATAATCTTTATCTTGTTCCATTATTCTTCTTCCCCTGCTACCCAAAGGTGTTCGTTTCTTTTTTGCTTATCATACATATACATTTCTCTCATATATGTAAATCTATAAGCTAGTTCTCTCCATAATTTAAATTCGTGTTTCATAAATTAGTGCCTCCATTGTTTTCATAAATTGTATTGTTATAAATATAGTGATTTAATTTTCACTTGTCCACCTTAAATGCCATTTTTTTTCATCTTCCCAACACCACTTGCTACTGTTCCAATCTCTCCATTGAGTTCTACCATATATGTCCTCTGCAAGAAGTGATGCCATATAAATGTTGTAATAAGGAGTAAATTGTACTTGTGTTTGTTCAAACCCAATATCATGAGGATAAGTTTTGTTTTCTGTATAAGGTCTACCCCAACGCATAATTACCCACTCGTTCCACATTGGTATATCGTATTCTTCAGCTACCCAATTCCAAGTCCAACTTACAAACTGCATAACACCACTATCTCCGTTATCTTTTCGATGTGCAGTGGATTTACCACGACTTTCACACCAACCAATTCGAACTGCAGTATTTATATTTTCTTCATTAAAATGTTCATAGTAGTAGGGTGCATATTCCCACATAGATACAGGTACATTATCCCTACAATTAAAATAATTATCTAAATAGTAAGTGTCAGTATCTCCTGTTGGCGTACCGAAAGTAGCCAAGAATATTATACAACTTGTTATCATAAATAAACCCCCTTTGTTAGATTAAATAAAGTCTAACAAATAGGTTATATTAGGTCAAGTTCTTTGTAATTTACCTAGAATTATCTGTCTTGCACTCATAGACGCACTTTTAGGAGACTTTCCACCTGTTGTAGTGTAATGGATTAACTCTCCGTCCATAGTTTGTCTATAAATATTTGCGTCATAGCCGAGTACTAATTCGTTGAATGAAACAACAACATAATACTCATCAAACCAAAAAGATACTTCTTCTTTTTGATTGACGCTTGTCAATGTATCTCGCATATAATAATTATATAGCACCTAAAAATAAAAAAAAGGTATTTTGTACATATAAACTTGACAATATAAATAAGATAGGTAATATAAATAGTGATTTGGTTTACAAGTCAGGAAGTCACGCAAGTGACGAAAGGTAGTATAAACAGATTTACTTTCCTGTTCTACCCGCCAAATCTCTACCGATTTAAAAATGTGCGGAGCTGGTCGGTAGGTAGCACACTAGGTTTGGTGTCCTAGATAATGATAAAAAATGCTAGGGCGGTTTTATAGTATTTCCCGCATTGAGCACCAAGTCTAGTGTGGTACTTACCCCTGTAAGTACTTTAAAGAGCGAGGATTATCATTCATACCCTGTTTGTACCTCGCTCTTTTTTTATATGTGTTAGTATTCACTTATGTATAATCCGGAATTGACACCTTTAGGTGTAAGTGAAATAGCAAAAATATTAAATGTAAAACCGGATACAGTTTCAACTTGGCAACTTCGCAATAACTTACCTAAACCCGATTGGTATATCAATGATATGAAAACAAGAATTTGGACACTCAAAACTATTATTGATTGGGCTAATGCAACAGGTAGAAACAAAAAAAATCTTTCTTATGAAAACGCAAAAAAATCTCTACTTGGTCTGGAGGTTCAGCCGACTGTGTCATCAAACCCTATGTTTATTGAGGATTTAGGGTCTTATAACGACACAGAATTAGAATATAAATAATTACATCTATTTATTTGCATATAATCTAAATATTGTATAGTTAATCTTATTAGTACAACCTATTGAAAGGGGGTGGTGTTTATGAAAGATGAAACAACACTCAATAGTGTAGATAATATTATTGATACTGTTAAGGAGATTACAGAGTATCAATATATAGAGGAGGACACTAGAGATGAAAGTATGGAGGAGATTAAACAAAGATTTCCTCAAAGTACTGAGGAGCAAGTAGAACTTCTTTACAAAGTTAAAAGTGTAAAGAGAGCAGTTGCTCAACTAGAAACCGAACTTAAAAATACTCTTGCATATGAAATGCAGGGTAAGGCAAAAAAGGTCGGTAACGAAGTCGTAATAGGTAAGGGTACAAACTCTTACAAACCTTACGATGTAAACAAAGTGCTTGATTACTTGGGAGATGATTGGAGAGAGGCAGTAAGACCTGCTTTTAGAACAACTGCAATTAGGGCTATTGCTAAAGAAAGAGGAGATAATCCTTTTGTTATTTTTGATAGCTTATTTGAAACAGTTACAACAGGAGATATTTCAATCGTTCCAACTATGAAAGCACCTAAAAAGTATCAGTCATTAGATGACGGAGAGGAAATGGAAATATGATGATGAAAGTTCATAAGGATATCCAAACTCAACTGTTAAAAGTGAAAGATATACTTAAAAGCAGATACGGTGTAGAGGGCAACATTGTAACTAACAAGACAACAAAAACTTCTGTTGAATGCCAAAGTGCTTTCGATGAGGGAGTTATGGTCGGCTCTGCTGATGGATTGTCTTGGGCTTTACAAAGAATAGAACAAGAGAGTGAAGAGTATATGTCTGAGGAGGAATTCTAATGCCACATGCAGTAGAAACAATGTTTAGTGCAAATGTTCCTGCATGGCACCAATTAGGTGTAGTAACTAAAGGAGCATTGACATCAGCTGAAGCTATAGAAAAAGCAGGATTGGATTGGACAGTATCCTTAAACCCTATATTTGTAGGGGGTATAGACGCAGGTGGAGAAGTGTACGAAAAAGAAGTACCTAACTTTTTTGCGACCATGAGAGATACAGACAATAGTGTTCTTGGTGTTGTAGGTAACAGATACACACCTATCCAAAACATAGAATGCTTTGATTTTATGGATACAGTTGTTGATGATAGTGACGCAAAGTATGAAACTGCCGGTAGTTTACACAACGGCAGGATTGTATGGATGTTATTAAACCTTAATAAATCTGTACAAGTAGATGAAGATGTCACTCATAATTACTTGTTATTAACAAACTCTCATGATGGAAGTTCAAGCTTAAAAGGTTTGACTACTCCTATCAGAGTTGTTTGTGCAAACACTTTACGCATGGCTTTGGGAGATATGAGAAATAGTTTTTCTTTTAGACACACAAAGAACTTGCAGGGTAAAGTAGCACAAGCTAGAAGTATATTGACACAAAGCTACAACTATGTAGATGCATTTCAGTTAGAAATGGAGAAGTTATTAGATACAGAGGTAACCAATGATAGATTTAAAGAAATCATGGATACAGTATTACCAATACCGGAACCAACAACTGAAAATGTTAAAGCAGTTACTAGGATAACTAATATCAGAGGAGAGATTAATAGTTTATTTAATAATCCCGAATTTGATACACAAAAGAATACTGCTTGGGCTCTTATTAATGCAACTTCTAATTACGAACAATGGAAAGCAAGTATAAGAGGTAAATCAAGTAGGTCTGAGAAATTGGCTCAAAAAACTCTTACAGGGACTGAAAACCCTATAACAAATAGAGTTCATCAGTTGGTAGGTAATTAAATGATTATGGAGCCGATTGATAAATTTGTAAAAAGTCAAAGGTTATCTACAAATGCACGTACTTTAAATGCAAGTATTCATGTTGCAATGGTTTGTGCATTACTAGATTTAGATGAAGATGAAAGCTCTAAAGTTGCTGAGGCAAGTGCAAGGGTTTTTAGACTTCTTAAAAAAGAATTACCATTAGATAGTAAATATAGAAAGGGTTATCGTATGGGTACATTTATGCGTAATGTTGAGGAAATACAGTCTTACATTAGTGCAAATTTAACTTTCGGTAGCGATGAAAATGTATTTAAACTAATGGAAATTGAAAGGAAAAAAATAGCAGGAGAGAGTGTATGACAAAAGTTAATAACTATGGACACTATCAAAAGGTCAAACCGGAATGGATTAACCTTGATGATTTGGAAGTAGGAACCGTTTTAGACGAGGAAGACATTGAGAGCTTACCAACAGGCAGAGGTAGAAAGTGGATGTTAAATGAAAATCCGCTTTGGATAAGTGCAATGAACAAAGCCAACGGTAAGTTTGTTGTTTTGGAAAAATTACCTTTAACACCTACTACTAAAAGCAGAATTGCTAACAGAGTTGTAAAGTACAACAAAACTTTTAATGATTATAAGTTTAAATCTAAAAGTGGCGGAGAATATATTTATTTCTTTGGAGCAAGTTGTTGATATTACTAGGAGGGCTAATAATGGATATATCCCAATTAATAAAGGGTTACATGTCCATTGTACTTCGCATATCAACAGAGGTAGGTAATTCATGAATTTAGAAGATGGTATATCCAAGAAACAATGGATAGAAG
>MDTE01171679.1_pt1 | contig 13761 bp, 12 predicted proteins | sample 811231 | NCBI WGS metagenome assembly MDTE01 (sample SAMN05326651, study PRJNA326480) | marine metagenome | isolation source: seawater | place: Indian Ocean: Red Sea | collected 2010
AACAATTTCCGTAAATGACATTTTATTTAAATTTATTATTAATTCAACTACTTCCCTTACAAATGCATCGCCTCCATCCTTATTAATTACAAAATCAGCTAATTTAATTACAAGAGGATGAGCATCCTTAGGCGCGATAGAAAGACCTACCTTGTTCATTATTTCTAAATCATTTAAATCGTTCCCTAGATAAATAACCTTAGACAAATTATTTTCATTAAAATTCTTTTTAAAGTAGTCACGAATAAATTTATATTTATTTGAAATACCTTGGAAACAATTGATGTTCAGCTTGTTTGCTCTTGCCTTAACTACTGGATTTTCTTCAGTAGATAAGATAAATATATCTAATTGCCAATTATTCTTTTTTGCATAATTTTTTAACATCTTAATTCCAAGTCCATCGCTTCTATTACATGAGACAAACTCTTTCATATCTTCTCCTACGTAAACTAAGTTATTAGTAAAAACTCCGTCAAAATCGAAAATTATAGTATGAAAATCATGCCATGTTGTCGTTTCTATTGTTTTAGTCAATTCCTAACTCCATTTCCAACAATTCAACAATTATATGTCCTATTGTGATATGCATTTCTTGAATTCTTGCTGTTGATGATGATGGAATAACTAAAGCTTTATCAGCATATTTTATTGCTTCTCCCCCATCATTTCCAGTCAGGCAAATAGAAAAAGAACTTTTTGCTCTTGCAGTTTTCAAAGCTGAGATAATATTCTTACTATTGCCAGAAGTTGTAAGAGCAAATAGCAAATCTCTTTTACATAGTAACCCTTGTAATTGACGAGAATAAACATCTTCATAAGAATAATCATTACTTATACAAGTCAAAACTGAAGTATCGGTATTTAGTGAAATTGCTTTCAAAGGCTTCCTATCTTTTTTGTATCTTCCTATTAGTTCAGCGGCTATATGTTGACTATCACTTGCACTTCCTCCATTTCCACAAAAATAAATTGTACCTCCTTGATTTATACAATTTTTGAGCTTTAGAACTATTGGTAAAATATGCTCTTTACATAAAAGAGAAGTTTCATTTAATACATTTTTATGTTCATCAAGAAACAACCTTATTTTATCTTGATAAAATTCATAACCTAAACTATTTAAATGAGATGAATTCATAATTACAAACCTTTTTAAAGGTGAAATAATTTTAATTTAATATTATTTTATAATCTTATCTTTTTTATATTTTCCATTAATTTTGAGGAGAGATTTTTCTTTATTTACGAAATCAATAATATCAATTAATTGGAAATTTTGTTTTCCATTTAAATTTTCTACAATTTTAAGTATAAATTCGTAATCTTCTAAGTAATCAACACATAATCTAAGCGCATCTGGAAAATCATAATTTTTTAAAAGAGATTTACACCTAAAAATATTTTTATTTTTATAAAAAATAGGAGTCAAATGTTCTTTCTCTTGATTCTTTAGTTCTAAATTTGAAGCTTTTTCGAATGCTTCAAAAGAAAATATTTCGACATGCTCTCCAAGAGGATAAGATTCATCCATAATTGTTGAGGCATAATCAATTTTTTGTTCTTCAAAAAATAAAATCAAATCATCTATTGTAGAGGAAGAAATCAAAGGACAATCACCATTGACTCTTATAACATTTTTGGATTTAAAACTTTCTGCACATTCAAAGAACCTTTGAAAAAGGTTTTCCTCTGATCCTCTAAAAAAAGGAACATTAAAATCATTTAAAGTATCAACTAGTTTTTTATTGTTTATATTTTCTGGTACGGCAACCAATGCATGATCAATTAATTTTGAGTTATTTATTCTTTGATATTGATAAACTATTGAGGGTAATCCATCAATTTTTTTTAATACTTTATTTGGAAATCTGCTTGATGTCTGCCTTGCAGCAATTATTAACAAATTATTAATATCTTCAGACACAAGTCCAACCTCCATCCATAGATATGACTGATCCAGTTATGTATTTCGAATCATTATTCAATAAAAAATTTATAACCCCACAAATATCATCGCCTTCTGCCATCCTACCTAATAAAGTATTTTTAGTGTAATTAGACACGAATTTTTTTGGTTGATTATTAAAAAAACCGCCAGGAGCGATAATATTAGCTCTAATGTTATTTTTTGAATAATATGATGCAATATATTTTGTAAATCCAACTGCTGCAAATTTATTATATGAGTAATCTGGCTCAGATTCAAAATCCATTTCATTATAAATATCAAATCTGGGCGCAACAATTCCGTAGATGGATGATATTGTAATAATTGAGCCCTCAACTTTATTCTTGATCATATTTTTAATACAAATTCTTGTAGGGACAAATAATGAAAGGGAATTTTGCAGAATAGAATCTTTCCATTTAGATATGTGATCATCCATACTTTTATTCATTGGTCTGTATGAACAACAATTTATTAATCCAGTAACTGGGCCAAATCTTTTGTTTTGAATACAAATTAAATCCTCAAAGTCTTTTTCTTTAGTAACATCTAACTTTACCTCATTTAGTTCTTGAAATATTTCATTAGTAAAAACTTTTTTTCCTGAGCGAGAAATAGAAGTCACATTATAATTTTTATCCAATAAACTTCTTACTATATGGCTTCCGACTTTCCCACTACCCCCTGTAATTACTATGTGACTCATTGAACTAATTTACAAAAGTTGAAAGTTTTGGATAAGACTTCTTTCTGTTTGATACCATCTATATTCTTTTATTAAACTGTAATTTTTTACATAAGTTGAAAATCTATAGTTTTTTTGAGTGAATAAAGCATATTCTCTTAACTTTTTGAGAACATTAAACTCAACTGGACCTAAAATACGACCTAGGGGAACATGAGCCCAAGAAGATTGTTTAGTTGGCATTTCTTTAATATCCTTCATCATATATTTCCTATGATTTCTCATCGTGCTATTTGAGTCAATGCACCTTAATATTATTGCTCCATCTTTGTGAAACTGAAATCCAAAACTTGAAAGTTTAAATTTTTTCAACTCAAAACCACCTAAATAAGTAATAGTTTTATTAATAATATCTTCAGAAAAATTATTATCAGGCCACTTCAAAACTATGCACTCTGTAGCTAAATTTTCTGGATCAACTAAGTAGTGAGGTATATTTTCTAAAATGGCTGAAATTTTTAATTGAATGGATGTTATCTCATTAACAAATTCTTTTTCAAATGGAAGACCGCCAACAAGGCAAACAAGGTTTAGCTTTTTAGGAGTAGGTTTTTTTTTAATCAAAGATTCCACTTCGAATAAATTTTTAGAGGGACTAATATCTGAATCATCTAAAAATTTAAGAGATTCTACATCTAAGAATTTATTGTCATAACTTTTCAAAAGCTCCTCATTATAGTTCATTTAATTTTCTTATATATTTTTTACTAGATTAATAGGATCTATTAAATTAACTTTTTGATCAGAGACGAGGGCAGATTTCCCTTCTAAAAAATTGAATTTTGGATTATTTTTCCAGAAATTTATGCATTTATTCAAATATATATTTTCAGGTAAAACAATTAAATACCCGTCATAAGATCCAACTCTCGTTGCTTCTTGCTCTGTGTAGAGTTCTTCATATAACTTTTCTCCAGGCTGTATCCCTATTAATTTAATATTACTTTTTGAAGAGTAATAATTTATAAAAGAGTTAGCTAAGTCGCATATATTTAAGGTGCCCATGTTTGCAATAAAGATCTCACCTCCTACCATGTTTTTCATCGCAAATTCACATAATTGGAGAGACTTCTCCATAGTTATAAAAAAACGAGTCATATCTTTGGAAGTTAGAGTTATATCTTTATTATCTAAACATTGACTTTTAAAAATTGGCCCAACAGAACCAGCTGAGTTCCATATATTACCAAATCTAACTACAGAAATTTTAATCTTATTATTTCCTACTGATGAGTTAGCGTCAATTGAGACTCTTTCTGCTAAGAGTTTTGTAGCACCCATGGTACTTGAAGGATTTACAGCCTTATCACTGCTTGTAACTACTACTGCCTTTATATCGCATGAAATAGCTGCATTTAAAACATTATTAGTCCCATCAACATTGGTCTTAATTGCCTCAAATGGATTGTATTCACTTAGTTTTACATGTTTTAGAGCTGCACAATGATAAACATATTCAACATTATTCATTGCTTTTAATATTCTTTGAAAATCTCTTATATCTCCAATAAAAGGCTTATATTTATTTGGATAAATGTTACTAAGCATTTGACTTTGTAAAAATAATCCATTCTCATTAATATCCAAAGAACAAACAGTATTACCTTCCTTTAATAATTTCTCTACCAAAGCGGAACCAACTGAACCGCAACCTCCTGTTACTAGATATCTACTAACCATTAGGCAAATCTCTAAATAAATGTATAAGTGTTATATTTACTATACGACTTAAGATGCCTAAAACTAACAATGATTTATCTTAAGAGAAAAATAAAGATATAAAATTTATTTAGCTATTATTCTTTAGTTTTGGAAGTTTCTTTAGACTTGTTTCTTTGTTGAGGGTATTTTGCAAGTTTGAGAACTATTTCTTTTGTTATAACTTGAATTTGTGCCGCTAAATCCAAATGAAATTATGTCAGTTATGATTTAGCACTTCTGGGTTGAGATCCAAAAAGTTTATGGAATTTACTTCTAATAATATAGAATCCACTATTTTTTTAAAAAGTCTGAAATCTAAGTTGAAAGTGCCATCCTCTTTTATATCGATTGGAATATCTTTTTTAGTTACATAATTTGGCTATTTCTAAGGAGCAAGACCCATTATTTATATCCATCATAATTAAAACCTTGAATCCACAGTAAGTAAGTAACCGCAGAATAGATAAGTAATGAAATGAGAGGAAAACTGATTTCGAATAAAGATTTTATTTCATTATCTGTACCTATCCAAGTTGAAGGTTTTCCCATTACCTAACTCCATCCATATAAAGCACATTCGGCTCTTAAAATGGAATTAAAATAAAATTGAGAAGATGCATGAAAATGATGATATTCAGAGAAAATAAGTTTTAAAGCTCAATTTTTTTCTGGAACAAATTTTTCTCATAACGATTCAAATTGATTCTTAAGTATATATTTTAAAAATAATTTTTCTTTTAACCAAACTTGCGTTGGAGCTATAAATGATCAAAAACTTCTTGGTGTAACCCTCAAATATGTCTTCAGTAAAGGATTAAATTTTAAAAGTGATTTCTCATAATAATTAATTTATTCAATTTCTCTAAAGTCAAAAAATTGTGACTGAAGACAGTATCCAATTGCATTCAGTGGAAATCTACAATAGTGCTTCTTTCTGGACAATCATTCTTCCTTTGCATCATCAACAACCTTTCAGTAACAAAATTAGGCCGCCGCACTGCCAAGTTAGTAGTAAGAAATATCAAGACCATAATTTCTATAGTGTAAACAAAACATTTATTTTTAAGGATAATTTGATAAAAAAGGACTAATTTAGTCAAAGTTTATTAATTAGTGGTCTAAATCAAATAAAATCTGTAAAAATAAAAAAATTGTTTTGAAAAAAAAAGAATTTATAAATAAAAACTGGTAAAAGAATAGATAAATCAAAGATAGATTTGAATTAAATTTTTCAAGAACTTTGAGGAAGAATAATTCACATAGAAAAATCCTTTTAGTCTTAAAAGTTCGTTATTTATGATCCCCTTTTAATTGCGACGGAACATAAATCTAATCCATTCTTGTAAAGTACTTTTAGAGTAGTATATTGATGTATAAACAAATAATCTAAATTTAAGTTTAAGAAATGAACAATGATAATAGTCTTGAATTAAAAAATGATGAAGCATTAAATAATGATCAAATAAATTTAAATTTTATATTGAATTTTTTTATAAGAAACAAAATACTTATTTCTATTTCTTCAATCACTTGTTTTATTTTTGCAGCATTAATTTCCTTAACTTTTAAAAGAGTATGGGAGGGCCAATTTCAAATAGTTTTAAATACAGAATCTAAAGAAAGTTTGTCATTTAGCAACCCACTTGCAAATCTTATATCAACTTCAGATAAAAATAGTATCAAAACAGAAGTTGGCATTCTTAAAAGTCCATCAGTTTTGCTACCAATATTTGAATTCGTATCTGATAGAAAGGAAAAACCTCTTGAAGAATTTTCTTTTTCTAATTGGAAGAAAAATTTAAAAATTGAGTTGGAGAAGGGGACTTCTATCTTAAATATTGCTTATCGTGATAAAGACAAAACAATTATTATTCCAGTATTAGAAAAAATAAGTAAAACCTATCAGGGATATTCAGGAAGAAACAAAAAAAGAATGCAACAATTACAAAAAGATTATTTAATAAATCAGATTGCAAGTTTTAAAAAAAAGAGTTCAGAATCTTTAAAGGCAGCACAAGAATTTGGTCTCGAGGAAGATCTTTTTTATTTTAATTATAAAACACCCTCAACTAAAATAACCTTACAAGATAAGGATCAAATTAAAAGTTCCTCCGCACCGCCTAATATGGGAATTTTTCCTAATAATAGAATTTTGCCTAATATAGAACTTGAATCAATACGTGTTCAGGCAGCGAATGAAGTCAGAAAGATTAATTTACAGATTGATAAAATTAAACAATTAGGAGACGATACGAAAAGTCTTCAATACATTGGCTCTACAATTCCTGCTTTAGTTGAAGAAGGATTACCTCAAAAATTAGCAGAGCTTGAGGAAAAGTTAAGTTATTCTAGAACCATCTATTCAGAAAAGGATATATCCATAAAAGAAATTAGAAAAGAAATAGATTTGTTCGTCAAATTACTCAAAAATAGAGCTATAGGTATTTTAAATGCGAGAAAATTGGAATCAGAGGCAATAATGGAAGCTGCTATGCGTCCAAAAGGAGTTATGTTAAGGTACAAAGAATTAATAAGAGAAGCCGCTAGGGATGAGTCAACTTTAATAAATTTAGAAAATAATTTAAGAATTTCAGAATTAGAAGCGGCAAAAACACAAGACCCTTGGGAATTAATTACGAATCCAACTTTACTAAAGTATCCTGTTGGAACCCCAAAAAAATTTATAGCATTAGTTGGTTTGCTTCTGGGCTTTTTGGGTGGATCCTTTTATACATTTTATAGAGAAAAGAAATCCGGATTAATATTTGAATATGAAATTTTTAAAGAAATTTTTCCATTAAAATTTTCTGAAAGTATTGAACAAATTGATTTGGAAGGTGAAACAAAAAAAATACTTTTGCTTAAGGAGTACATAAATAAAAAAGCTAATAAAAATAAATTTATTTTCTTAGGCAAAATAGATAAAGATAAAATCAAAAAACTTTTAGATCTTTTAATTGATAAAAATAATGATAAATTTAATTTTGATCAAATCTTTAAATTGGAAGATCTAAAATATTCATTTAGAAATCAACCATTTCTATTGATTGTAAATATGAATTCTTTAAAATATTCTGAGATAAATACACTAAAAAAATATTTTGAGGAATTCGAACTTGAAATATCAGGAGCAATATTTCTTAATTTAAAAAATTAAAAATTTAAATTATGAAGTTTTATTTTTAATAAATAGATTTCTTTGAAAAATGATAATTATTTGATTTTCAATGTAAAGTTATTAATTATAAAAAAATTATGGATTTGTTAAATAGGATTGGTTTTATGCAGGGACGTCTATCTCCCAAAATTAATAATCTTATTCAAGCTTTTCCCATTGATAATTGGAGACAAGAATTTGTAGAAGCCAATTCTATTGGGATGAAGTTAATGGAGTGGACCCTTGATTATAAGGATATATACCTTAATCCCATAATGCATGAGCAGGGGAGAGATGAAATAATCGAATTATCCAAAAAACATAAAATATCTATACCATCGCTTACTGGTGATTGTTTTATGCAAATGCCATTCTGGAAAGAATCAAATGTAGATAAAATTACTTTAAAGAAAATTTTTATTGATGTTTTAAAAGCTGCCTCGAAATTGGGAATACAACATGTCGTAATACCAATAGTGGATAATGGAAAATTAGAAAGTAAAGCTCAGGAGGAACTTTTATTAAGTTTCTTATTAGAAAATATTCAACTAATAAAAAGTCTCTCTTTAAATATTCTTTTTGAATCTGATCTGGATCCAATAAACCTTCAAAAATTTATTGAGCAATTTCCACAAGAATCTTTTGGTATAAATTACGATATAGGAAATTCAGCCTCTTTAGGATATGATCCAAAAAAGGAATTTGAATACTTTGGTCATTACGTTAGAAACGTGCATGTAAAAGATCGTAAATTCAAAGGTGATACTGTTTTTTTAGGAAGAGGTGATGCAAATTTTAAACTTGTATATGAAAACTTAAAAAAAATTTCATACAAAGGAAATTTTATTCTTCAAACCGCAAGAGCAGAAAATAATGATCATAAATCTGTTTTAGAGGAATTTAGAGATATGACTTTTGATTTATTATCTAGAAATTTTATATAATGATTAAAAACTGTTTTGGATTTAAATTTAAGTGGTAAAAAAGCCTTAGTAACAGGCTCATCCAAAGGTATAGGAAAAAATATCGCGGAGGCACTAGCAAAGGAAGGTTGTTATGTTGCAATAAATAGCAGAGATAAAAAAAATTTGAATGAAATAAACGCTAAATTAGAAAACTCTATTGCAATTCCTGGTGATGTTACTAATCCAATTGAAGCAAAAAAAATAATCAATAAAACAATAAGTCATTTTGAATCATTAGATATATTAGTTTGCAATGTTGGGAGTGGAAAATCAGTTAAGCCTGGATTAGAGGATTATTTTGAATGGGAAAATGTTATTAAAAAAAATCTTTTTAGCTCTACAAATATTATTGAGGAATCGAAAGAATATTTATCTCTATCTAAAGGCTCAATAATTTGCATTTCTTCTATTTGCGGATTAGAAAATATTTTTGGTGCTCCAGTTACATATTCAGTTGCAAAATCTGCCTTGAATAGTTATGTTAAATTATCTTCAAGACATCTTGGTAAAGAGGGTATTAGGATAAACGCTATAGCACCAGGAAATATTTATTTTAATGGATCAGTTTGGTGTGAAAAGATGAAAGAGGATAGTGAAGCTGTGAAGGCTATGTTGAAGAAAGAAGTATCTTTGGGCAAACTAGGTACTCCAGAAGATATATCTTCATTAACTTGTTTTTTAGCTTCTCCGGTATCAAACTTTATTACAGGATCTATTTTCAAAGTAGATGGAGGCCAAGTAAGATCCTAATTAAATGTTTGTATAATTTAAAATTTGATGAATTATTTACCCAATTCGAAATTTGATCTCTCTGGGAAAACAGCTTTAATAACGGGAGCTGGGGGGTTACTGGGTTTTGAACATGCTCATGCTTTATTAGAAACTGGATGTAGTGTTGTTTTATCTGACGTAAATCAGATCAAATTGGATGAAATAGCAGAAAATTTTAAAAAAAAATTTCCTAAGTCGAAAATTTATGGTGAGTTTTTAGATGTGTCAGATTTAAAGTCAGTTTCAAAGTTATATGAAAAATTAAAAAATCAAAAAGTAGAGATTGACATCCTAATAAATAATGCCGCAATAAATCCACTTGTTAAAAATGATTCTTTAATAGAATCTTCAAGGTTAGAGTCATTTTCAAATGATCAATGGGATATTGAAATAAAAGTAGGTTTAACGGGAGCTTTTAATTGCTCCAAAATTTTTGGAGCACATATGGCTTCAAGAAATTCGGGAAATATAGTTAATATAGCCTCAGATTTAGGAATAATTGCTCCAGATCAAAGATTATATAAGAAAAATAATAGGCCTAAAAATTTGCAACCCGTTAAACCTGTTTCTTACTCAGTAATTAAACATGGCTTAATTGGATTAACTAAATATCTCTCTACTTATTGGTCTGACGAGGGAGTGAGGTGTAATTCTTTATCACCAGGAGGTGTAAAAAATAATCAAGGAAATGAATTCTTGGGAAGAATTAATAATTTAATACCCTTAGGACGTATGGCTAATAAGGATGAGTATAGAGGAGCTATACAGTTTTTATGTTCAGATGCATCCTCTTATATGAATGGTCATAATCTTGTAATTGATGGAGGAAGATCTGTTTGGTAATATCATCTGATCAACTAATTAAAAATTTTTTAATAAATAAAAAAATAAATTAAGATTCAAAAAACCTATTTTTATTATGATTAATCACTATTCCACTCAAGTAAGTAATATTTTAGTTATAGGAAGCGGTGGTGCAGGATTAAGAGCTGCAATACAAGCAAAAATATCGGGTTTAGATGTGGTTGTTATTGGTAAAAGAAATAAAGTCGACGTTCATACTTGTCTCGCGGCGGGTGGAATAAACGCAGCCTTTGGAAATATTGATTGCGATGATAATTGGGAGCATCATTTCGCAGATACTTACAACGAGGGATATGGGTTGGGTGAGCCTGATCAAATAGAATTAATGGCAAAGGAATCACCAATCCTTGTGAAAGAAATAGACGAATGGGGAGCTAATTTTGCGAAATTAAAGGATGGAAAATTGGATCAAAGATTTTTTGGGGCTCATAGTTATAGAAGAACATGCTATTCAGGAGACTATACTGGTCGGTCAATATTACTTACCCTTTTAAAAAAAGTAAAAGAATTAAAAATACCAATATATGATTCGCAATTTGTGTATGAGTTATTAGTTAAAGATAATGTTTGCTTTGGAGCTATGTCCTTTAATATGCAAAATGGGGAGAGAACTATACATTATTCTGATGCAGTAATTATTTGTACTGGAGGCCATACACGCCTATGGAAGAAAAGCACCTCAAGAAAAAATGAAAATACTGGAGATGGTTATTATCTCGCTTTAAAAGCAGGTTGTAAATTAAAGGACATGGAAATGGTACAGTTTCATCCTACTGGGATGCTTTTTCCTGAGGAAATATCAGGAACATTAGTAACTGAAGCAGTAAGGGGGGAAGGTGGGCAACTATTTAATAACAAAGGGGAGAGGTTTATGAAAAATTATGATTCTCAAAGAATGGAACTCTCTACAAGAGATAGGGTCGCAATTGCTAACTATACCGAAATAGTTGAAGGAAGGGGGACCGTTAATGGAGGAGTTTTGCTTGATATTAGTCACAAGCAAAAAAGTTTTATATTAGATAAGCTACCTCAAATTTACATGCAATTTATTGAAAATCAAATGTTAGATATTTCGCAAGAACCCATGGAGGTTGCCCCAACTGCCCATTATTCAATGGGAGGGATATGCGTCGAACCAGAAACTCACTCCACTTCAGTTTTTGGTTTATTTGCAGCTGGTGAATCAGCCGGGGGATTGCATGGGGCAAATAGGCTTGGAGGCAATTCTCTAGCTGAAATATTAATTTTCGGTAAAAGAGTAGGAAATGCTGCGGTTAATTATTCTAGAAATATAAATTCACAATATAGGTGTTTAAAAACTGTAAATAAGTCTTTTGATATTTTAGAAAGAAAACTTGTATCAGGTAAACAAATAGCTACAAAAATGATTTATGAATTAAGATCAATTATGTGGGAATATTGTGGAGTTGTTAGAGATGAAAAAAAGCTAGAAAAAGGTATTAAAAAAATTAAAGACTTAATAAATCAATCTGACGATATTCATGCAAAAGTTAATTTATATTCACAAGCAGATTTGATAAATAAGTTTGAACTTGAGTCATCTTTAATAACTTCATTGGCTACTGCAAAATCTGCCTTAGAAAGAAGAGAGAGTAGAGGTGCCCATCAAAGGAGTGATTATACGGAAATAAGTAATTCTGGGAATTGTAATTTTTATGTTGAATATAAAAATAATAAAATTCTGATAACAAAAAAAGAAACTAAAGATTTAGAGTTGCATCTAAAGGTAATATTGGGAAAGTCTCCTAAAGTCATGAGTCTAAAAGGCAGATTACTTGAATAATATTATTATTTAAATGATAAAATTATTGAAAATTTTAAATCAAAAAATTGTTGAAATAAGATTTGCAAAATGAAAATAAAAATAAATTCTAGCTCTATTGAATCAATCTCAATAATACTAAAATCTTTAAGTAGAAAGGCTAAATTAAGTCTATTATATGCTTCTTTTCTAATTTTATTTTCTGCAATTTTCGAAGTTCTTGTAATCTACTATTTGCAACTTATTATAGAAAGCTTTAGTGTTGAAAGTAATTCCTTAAGAGTAGGCAATTTATCAAATATATTTATCTTTTTTATAGTTTTAATTTTCTCAACTGTTTTAAATTCATTTACTCTTTTTAAAACTGGACGAATATCCTCTTCAATAGGCAGTGAATGGAGTGATAAATGCTTTAAAAATATATTTACAAAATCATATGATTATGGTCATTCAAATAAAATTGACTCGACTATAAACCTTCTAGTTATTGATCTTGGTTTAGGAGTTATTTCAATATCAAGCTTTCTTAATGCAGTTGCATACTCACTTATTTCTATCGCGATAGTAATTTACTTGCTTCTTCAGGAGCCCATTATTTTATCGGTTACTATCATTTCAATAATATTGTCATATTCCTTATGCCTTATTTCAACAAGATCTATACTACAGAAAATGAGTCTTAATGTTCAAAAGGGAAAAAAAAGACTAATTGATAGGATAAACAACACTATCAAATATTATCCATACATAAATTTAGAAGATTCAATAGATGAAGTATTAAAAAAATATTTAAAAGACGACATTATCGTTTGGAGACAAAGCCAAGATATGAAGTTTTATGCACAAACACCAAGAAATATTGCTGAATTTGTTGGCTTATCAATAATATTAATATTTTTATTTTTTTTATTTGATGGTTCAAATCAACAAGCTTCATCACTAGCAAGAATTGGAATAATAGTTGCGGGGCTTCAAAGAATATTACCCGCAATAAATAAAATTTATTATGCGTGGTCAACATTAGCTTCATATAAAGCATCATTAACTAAAATTGATGAAATTATTAATCAATCTAATCAAACAAACATCAATATTGATAAAGAAGTTTTTCTCAACAACTCTTCTCATTTAAGTTTCCAAAACGTCTGGTTTATTTCAAAAGATAATCAAAATATTTTGAAAAATGTTTCAATTGATTTACCCTTACATGGAAGTATGGCTATTACTGGTCCAAGCGGATCAGGTAAAACAACTTTACTTTTAATTGCTTCTGGTTTATATCAACCAAACAAGGGTGAAATCAAGATTAATAATTTTCTTGAGAAAAATCTAAATCAAAATATTAGTAATAATCATTTATGGAGAAATCAGATTTCTTTAGTAATGCAAAATATATACTATGAAAATGGAATTATTATAGATCTTTTTAAAAATAAAAATAATCCAAAACCTGATTTTGAAAAGATTTATGAATGTCTTAGAAAAGTTGATATGCTAGACAAAATAAAATCTCTTGAAAAAAATGTTTACTCTAATTTAAGTGATCCTGATTGCAAGTTTAGCGGAGGCCAACTCCAAAGATTAACTATTGCGAGAGCTTTATATCAAGACAAAAAAGTTATTTTGCTTGATGAACCAACTTCTGCATTAGATAAAAAGACAAAAAATTTATTAATTAACAACCTCATGTCTTTAAAAGATAAAGTTATATGGATCGTTACTCATGATGAGAAAATTGTAGATAAATGTAATTATCATTTAATTGTTAATAAAAATTTGAAATTAAAAAAAAATATTGAGGCTTCTTAGATTAGAATTTTATAA
>MDTE01001468.1_pt1 | contig 13760 bp, 10 predicted proteins | sample 811231 | NCBI WGS metagenome assembly MDTE01 (sample SAMN05326651, study PRJNA326480) | marine metagenome | isolation source: seawater | place: Indian Ocean: Red Sea | collected 2010
TATTTTATAATTGCTAACGAAAGTTACGCACTTGCTGCTTAATTAACTTTGTTAATTAGGTAAACGGGGTCTGGGGCACCTGGCAACAGAACGCCCCTACTCATTTGTAAATAAGTTTGAGTTACCAACGTAGATATAAAAATACAACCTCATTGGACGACTATAGGACGTAATTTACATGAATATTTTAGTATAATTTTTATTTTCTTTTAATATATCTTTAAACAAATCGTCTTTTTTAAATCTTTTCCAAAATACATTTATTTGATTTTTTGAAAGTTTTGTAAATTTATTTATTGTCTTTAAGAATGTTTCTGGCATTCCATTCCATTTTTTCCATTTGAATTCAACTATTTTAATTTTATTTAGTTTTGCCAACCTTTTCTTTTCTTTGTCATTTTTTTTTACAGTCTCAAATTGTTTTATTGATTGTATACCCTTCTTATAATGTAGCTCACCTTGATATTCTAAGCCAAGCTTTAAACGTGGTATCCAAATATCAAGTTCTAATCTTCGACCTGAAAATCTTGATTTAAAAATATTCAATTTTTTATTTTGTTCTATATTTTTATTTCCAAACAAACATTTAGCATAACATCTTAATCTAAATTCATATTTAGAAGAAAAATCAAATTTAGTTTTATCAAAATTATAATGTGGAAGTAACTTTACAACTGTTTCACCTGGCGAATGATTATATGGCTTTAATAATTGATAAAAGGAAAGGTTTTCAAAATCTTCGTACTTGATACCGTACCAATCATCCTTTTTTTTAAACCCAAGTTTTTTACCTAGGTATAATAATGCCTCTTTTTGATTTTTTTTATCTAGCCAAAAATTACGTCCAATATTTGGAAATTTAAATTTATCTAATTTTCTTTCAGGGAACATCTTTTTAATAAAATCAAAATATGTTGGATAATATCCTGAAATAGCTCTCCCTCCATAATCACTTAATGTTTTAAATGAAATTTGATATATATCATCTGTATTTACGTTTATTTTTTCTTGTTTTATAACGTACTTAAAAAATTCTCTTTGGTTGGCTATATCTTCCCATGATTTAGTTGGAGCTTGAAAGAATAACCAAAATTTCCAACTATAATTAGGGTATGTTTCTTTAAGCAATGAAATCATGTTATATTTTTTTTCATAAGTTTTACTTTTCTTATCCTTTTTAACGCGTAAAATGCTTCCATAATGTTTGAAGAGAATGTCATTATGTTTCATCTTATAAAAATCTGACAGTTTCTTTATTTTTAACCTTTTTCTAAGCCATTTTATGTAATTAATTCTGTTTTCTTTTATGTCCCATACTCCTTTGGGTATTGTTGAAAATTTCCAAGGTAAAAAATTATGTTTTGGATAAATATTTTTAAGAAAAAAATCAACTGGTACATGTTTCCTTTTAAAATATGCCCTTAAGACTCTAGCTATCTCACTGAAAGGTACCTTATACCAATCTTCTATTTTTCTTATTTTTTTTTTATTTTCAAATAACTTTAACTTCTGAATTACTTCTTCCTTAACTTTTTTAATGTTTTTTTTTCTTGAACTAGAAAGATTTTTCACTGAAATAATATTAACAAAACCAAAGCTCTGAGACGACTCTATTTTAGGACGTCATACGGACGACTAGACATGTAAAATTTATGTGATTTTGGAAAATAATTGGCTATAATCAAACAAAGTTAAGGGCACCTGGCAACAGAACGCCCCTTCCTATTTTAAAATAAGTTTTGATTTCAAAATATAATTTTAACTATTTACTAAAAATAAATATACTCATTTTTTCACCATCATTCTTTAAATATTTTTCTCTGTTAATCTCAAGAGTAAATAATTCTTTGAAATCATAATTTAATAATTTTTTGAGTTTTAAATCAGTCAAAAATTTATTTGAATAACTTTTTTTTTTTAAGTTATAAGAGATAACCAATAATCCATTTTTTTTTAAGTATTTTTTAAAATTATTTAATACAACCTTAATATCATCAGATACATAATAAATTGTTTTTAAACAAAAAATTAAATCATATTTATTTATAAATGAATTATTTAGAACTCTTATATCGTCAAAAATTACATTTTTATTCTTATTTTTAAAAATATCAGTACCTGTATACTTAAAATTTTTATTTAGATACTTTTTTAGAATACCAGAACCAGCACCAATATCTAAAACAGAAATCTTTTTTTTATTTTTATTAATACGATTTAATAAACCTGAAATGCAAAAAATAAATTGTTCACTAAATTCAAAGTTTTTTTTTTGATTCCAAGGATCATCAATGTTTTTATATAATTTATCAAAATCTCTAATGAATTTATTATTTTTAATTATGTATTTATTGGGGTTTTTGTATTTTTGATACTTCAATTTTAACAATGACATTATTTAATAGATTTAACAATTATTAATCTTTTGTCTATTCACTTAATGAATTTATTCAGGTCAGGCTTAAAATATTTAGGTCCCTTCATAACTTTTCCATTATTATTAAAGATTGGTTTTCCATTTTCATCTAATTTACTCATATTCGAATTTTGGACTTCCTCAAAACACTTGTCCAAATTTATACCAAATGCATGTCCTGCCCCATAAGTTACATAGAGTATATCAGTCAATGCATCGGCTACTTCTAATAAATCATTAGTATTAATTGCTGATTTAAGCTCCTCTAACTCTTCCTCAATTAATTCAATTCTAAGTTTATTGATTTTTTCAGAACTTAAAGATGGTTTTTCCTTTACTTCTTGACCAAAGGTTTTCATAAAGTTTCCAACTTTTTCAAAGTTTGTCATTTTGCTCCTATTAGTTATCTAATTTTTAATATATAAGTGATAAACAATTATCAATGAAATTTCGAAAAGAATTTGACAGCATAGGATCAATAAATGTGCCTAATGATAAATATTGGGGTGCTTCTACACAAAGATCAAAAAAATATTTTGATATAGGGGATTTTTTAGTAAGACCAATTTTAATTAAATCTATAGCAATTATAAAAAAAAGTGCAGCAACAGTACACTTAAAAGAAAAACAAATTTTACCTAAAATTTCAAAAGCAATAATTTCTGCAGCTGATGAAGTAATTAAAGGCAAACTTGATGATCACTTTCCATTAAAAGTTTGGCAAACAGGATCAGGCACGCAGACTAACATGAATGTCAATGAAGTAATATCTAATAGAGCTATAGAAATATTAGGGGGTAAAAAGGGCTCAAAAAAACCAGTTCACCCAAATGATCACGTAAATAAATCTCAGTCAACCAATGATGTATTCCCCACTGCAATGCATATTGCAATAGCACTAGAAACAAAAAATAAATTGTTGCCATCTCTTAACTTATTAAATAAAGAACTTAAGAAAAAAACATCTGTTTTTAGGAGTATTGTTAAAGTTGGAAGAACACATTTGCAAGATGCAACTCCACTTTCTTTAGGTCAAGAATTTTCAGGCTATCAATCTCAAATTGAAGATTGTATTAAAAGAATAAATGAAGCGTTGAAGGAAATTTACTATCTAGCACAGGGTGGCACAGCTGTTGGTACCGGCATTAATAGTAAAAAAAACTTTGATAAAAAAGTAATCAATGAAATAAAAAAAATTACAAAACTACCCTTTAAACCAACAAAAAATAAATTTGCAGCTCTTGCAGCCCACGATGAAATTGTTAATTTTTCTGGAACTTTAAATACTACAGCTGTTAGCTTAATGAAAATAGCTAACGATATAAGATTTCTGGGTTCAGGGCCCAGAGCGGGTTATGGAGAGTTAATCTTACCAGCTAATGAACCAGGTTCCTCAATTATGCCTGGTAAAGTAAATCCAACACAGTCAGAAGCAGTCACAATGGTTTGTGTAAAAGTTATTGGTAATCATAACGGAATTACCATGGCTGGCTCTCACGGTCATTTTGAATTAAATGTTTTCAAACCTTTAATTGCCCATAATATCCTGCAGTCAATTAATTTATTAGCAGACAGTATTAAAAATTTTTCACTTTATTGTATTAAAGGATTAAAAGCAGATAAAATCAAAATCAAAGAATATTTAGATAATTCCTTGATGTTGATTACGGCACTCGCCCCTCATATCGGATATGATAATTGTGCAAAAATTGCAAAATCAGCGCTTAAAAATAAAACTACTTTGAAACATGAGGCAATAAGGTCAAAACTAATTAATGAAAAGGATTATGATAAAATTGTCGACCCAAAAAAAATGATTTATCCTGCATAAGCTTGAAAGAATTCTTTAACAAAATTTCTAAATATAACTTTATTAAATAAATTCTTATTTTCTTTATTTATATTATCTATTATTTCATTAAGACTCTGATATGATTTATCATCTATTTTTAAATTATTTATGATTAATTTATTTGATTCAAAATCATAATTAATATCAGCTTTAATTTGATCAAATACATTTCTATAATTTCTTTTTATCTGAAAATATCTAAAAAATCTCTCTATATCATTAAAATTAAATAAAATTTCACCAATCAATCTTTTTCCATCTTCGTTGTTTATGAATTCAATATCATTTGAATTGATTGAAACTGAGTTATTCCATTTTGTATCAAAATCATTAATCAAAATTTTTCCATCATCAAATTCTAATTTGAAGGCGTAATCCTCTAAATACTCAAATTTATCAATCTTCTTTATAAAGATATTTATAACTGCACTTAAATTTGGGTTATTTAACAATTCAGAATTAAATAAATCTAATAACAAAGACTCTCTTTGAAATATTTTTCTTTGGTTTATGTAATCAAAGTTTAAGTTAGATGAAAAGTAAAATGGTTTAAAATTTAATTCTCCATTAATATTTTTATCTTTTGATGAAAAAATAAGCGCATTTTCTTTTATTGTGTAATTAAATAAACTATTTTTATTCAATAATTCTAATATAAAAAAACCACTAATTTCAGAATTGCTGTGTTCAATTGAAGTTTCAATATTTAATCGAATTTTTTTTGATAACAATTTTAAATTTTTACTTTCACTGTTGATATTTTTGGAAATATCTAATTTAAATGGAACATTGAAAATTTCAAAATTTGATTTAACTTTTTGTGACTCATTTTTATCATCAAAGAAAAATTTCAAATTTTCTATCTTTGATAAAAACAATAACTCTTCCTCCTTATTCTTATAAAAAAACTTAGATTTTTTAAAAAGGACCTTGTTTACTTTTTCTGGGTTATTGAGAGTTTTTTTAAAAAAATTAATATTTTCTGAATGAACTTGAAATTCTGTATTCTTAAATAATATATCTTGAATCTTAATTTTTTCTAAAGAGAAAAGATTTGATAATGAAATATAAAATTTTACATAATCTGAATTGGCTAAAATCTTTTCCTTATGAATAATATCTAAATTTTTTGTATAAAAAAAAGGTTTAGGCAACAAACTGTAGCCAATAGTTTCATTAAAACTCACATCTATTTCATATTTATCTGATACTTGATTTTTTAATAATTTTTTTATCTGGTTTTTGTTATAAAAAGAGGGCAAAATGAAGTAAGTTGAGGAGAATAAGAAAATTATTACTAAAATTAATGATTTTTTATACTCAAAAACATTTAATATTTTCTTGCTCTGATTGAATTTTTTAAACTCTTTAAATTTATTGAAAAAACTTTCAATTTTTTGATCTAAATGAATAAATTTTTTTTTAATAGGTGCTTGCTTGCTTTTTGTATATTTTGACCTACCTAATTCATCAAAAAAACTTTCTATAATCTTATTTATTGATAATAATAATTTTCGAAATTTTTTTTTGAATAAATTTAAATTAAACATAATTTTTTAAACTTATAATAAAATTACTCAAATGGTAAACTCTGATTATTTAAATAATCTTAATGAAGCACAAAAAGAGGCGGTATTATCCTTAGACGGACCGTTGTTGATTGTAGCCGGTGCTGGTTCTGGCAAAACCAAAGTCTTAACTAGCAGAATAGCTCATATTATAAAAAATAAGAAAGCTTTTCCAAATCAAATCCTTGCAGTTACATTCACTAATAAAGCTGCGAAAGAAATGCAGAACAGAGTAAGTAAAATTTTAGGATCATAAGCAGTTGGACTATCTTGGCTTGGAACCTTCCACTCTATTTGCGCTAAACTTCTAAGAAAACACGCATCTGCAGCTAATTTGAAATCTAATTTCACAATTGTCGATACTGATGATCAAATCAGGCTTATTAAAAATATTTGTAAAGCCGAGAATATTGATGTTAAACAACTCTCTCCAAGATATGTAATAGCAATAATAGATAGATGGAAAAATAAAGGTCTATACCCCAATGAAGTAAAAATAAATATTAAAGATATTTATGAAAAAACAATATTACCAGTCTATAAAATCTACCAACAAAAACTAATTGAATTAAATGCCTGTGATTTTGGAGATTTAATTTTACATTCAGTCAAAATTTTAGAGAAAAACGAAGATATAAGAAAAATTTACTCTAAAAATTTTAAATATATTCTAGTGGATGAATATCAAGATACTAATTTTATACAAAGCAAATGGCTAAATCTTCTAGCAGAGAAAAATAAAAATATTTGCTGTGTGGGTGATGACGACCAATCAATTTATAGTTGGAGAGGTGCAGAGATAAAAAATTTTTTAGAATTTGATAAAATTTATAACGATACTAAAGTAATAAGACTCGAACAAAATTATAGATCTACAGAAAATATTCTTAAAGTTGCCTCTGCTTTAATTTCAAATAACCAAAATAGAGTTGGTAAAACATTGAAGTCAACAATGGAAGAAGGTGATTTGATTAGTTTAAATTGTTTCAAAAATGGAAAAGATGAAGCGACAGGTGTATCAGATATAATTGAAAAAATTAAAAAAGATTTTTCACTCAATAATGTTGCAATTTTAGTAAGAGCAATTTTTCAAACCAGAGAATTTGAAGAAAGATTTTTAAAAATTGGTTTACCTTATAGAATTTTAGGTGGAATAAAATTTTATGAAAGAGCTGAAATTAAAGATTGTGTTGCATATTTAAGATTAATTTATCAAGAACAAGATGATTTAGCTTTTGAAAGAATAGTTAATAATCCTAAAAGATCAATTGGAGAAAACACTATTAAAAATATACATGAATTTTCGAAGAAAAATAAAATTAGTTTAGAAACCTCTTCAAGAAAAATGATAGTCGAAAATTTGATAAAACCAAAGGCAAAATTAGGCCTAAACTTTTTCTTAGATTTAGTGTTGAAATGGAGAAATGATCTAAAGGTAAAAAAATTTGATCATGTAAAGTTACTACAAATTATTTTGGATGAGTCTGGTTATTCCGCGATGTTAAAAAATAAAAAAGATCTTGAGAATGAAAATCGTTTGGAAAATATAAAAGAATTATTAAGTGCAATGAAAGAATTTGATAATTTAGAAAGTTTTTTGGATCATGTTTCTCTTGCAACATCAATTGATCAAGATTGGGAAGGTGAAAAGATTAATATGATGACAATGCACGCAGCTAAGGGCCTAGAGTTTGATATTGTCTTTTTACCTGGATGGGAAGAAGGATTATTTCCACACCAAAAATCAATTGAAGAAAAGGGTCATGATGGTTTAGAAGAGGAGAGAAGATTAGCCTATGTTGGTATTACCAGAGCAAAAAAAAAAGCGATTATTTCTTTTTCAATGAATAGATTTTACCAAGGCGATTGGATCGATAGTATGGCATCAAGATTTATAGATGAACTTCCAGAGGAAAATTTAGAAAAAAACTCCTTTTATGATGAAGGTAACGACACATTTGATGAATTTGAATTTAATCAGGATCTTGAACTAGATAATGATTCTAAAAGAAGTCCTGGATGGATTAGATATCAAAAAAGAATTAAATGATAAGTAAAAATATTCAAAAACTAAGAGAACAATTTAAAAATTACAATATTGATGGTTATGTCATTCCCAAAAATGATGAATTCTTTTCGGAACATACAAATAAAGATCGACTTAAGTTCATATCTAATTTTACAGGTTCTGCGGGGTATGCGATAATTTTAAAGAAAAAAAACTATTTATTTGTTGATGGTAGATACACAATTCAGGCAAAAATTGAGAGTAGTAAAAATTTTAGAATAATTGATTATAAAAAAATTATAAATACAAAATTTTCGAAAAAATTGAATTTAGGAATAGATCCAAAATTATTTACGTCAGATCAAATTAAAAAATTTTTTTTAAAGAATAACAAAGTAACAATTGTAAATGAAAATCTAATAGATAATATTTTTAAAACAAAAGATAAAAAATCAAAACCTTTTTACTCTCTTAATGAAAAAGTTGTAGGTGAAAATTATTCTAGAAAAATAAATAAAATAATAAAATTTTTAAGAATAAATAGATTGGATTACATATTTATCTCTGCTCCAGAAAATGTAGCGTGGTTATTAAATATCAGAGGATATGATAGTCCCTCAAGTCCAATACCAAATTGTCATTTGTTAATAGGTAAAAAAAAAGAAACTTATCTAATTGTTAATAAAAAAAAAACAAAAAATATTTTAAAAAAAAGAAAAATAAAAAAAAATCAAATTATTGATCCAAAAAATATAACAAATTTTTTAAAAAAATTAAAAGGTGAAAATATTCTAATAGATAAAAAAACATGCTCTATATATTTTGAAAAAATCCTAGCAAAAAAGTTGCGGATAATTAAAAAAGAAGATCCAATTTATTTTTTAAAATCAATTAAGAACAAAATTGAACTTGACAATATGATTAATGCACACTTAATTGATGGGGTTGCACTTACAAAGTTTATTTTTTGGTTAAAGCAAAAAAAAAAGCTAAATATTACTGAGGTAGATGCTCAAAATAAATTGGAGTACTTTAGAAAACAAAATCCAAAATACTTATTTCCAAGTTTTAATACAATAGCTGGTAGTGGAAAAAATGGGGCGATAGTGCATTATAGAGCAGATAAAAATAACACAAAATTTCTAAAAAAAAATGAAATATTTTTATGTGACTCTGGTGGACAATATAAATTTGGTACAACAGATGTTACAAGAACTATCTGTTTCACAAAACAAAATCAAAAAATACAAAATATTTTCACGAATGTTTTGAAAGGACACATAGCTGTTGTCCAAACTAATCTTAATAAAAAAAAAACTGGAAAATTAATAGATATTGAAGCAAGAAAGTTTTTAAAGAAAAAAGGTCTAGATTATAACCATGGTACTGGACATGGTGTTGGCTTTTTCTTAAATGTTCACGAAGGTCCACAAGCTATATCTAAACAAAATTCAGTAAAAATTCAAAGTGGTATGATATTAAGTAACGAACCTGGTTATTACAGACAGGGTAAATTTGGAATAAGAATTGAAAATTTAATATACGCAAAAAAAGTCAGCAATAATTTAATTTTTAAGAATCTTACTTTAGTACCAATAGAAAAAGATTTAATCAATTTTGAACTGTTAACAAAAAAAGAAAAAGATTACATTTTTAATTATCATTTAGAAGTTTATTGCAAATTATCTCCCTTTCTTAATAAAAAAGAAAAAAAATGGTTAGCTAGTTTTATTTAAGCATTTTTAGCCAAGAAGACTGATCCAAAATTTTCACTCTTAAATTTTTTGCAGCATCAATTTTTCTGTTTGTTGGTTTTTCTCCAACTATTAAATAATCAAGTTTTTTTGTAACATTGCTAACTATAGATCCAGAATTTTGTTCTATTAAAGCTTTTGCTTCAGAACGACTCATATTTAAAAGTTTTCCAGTGAACATGAAAGTTTTATTATTTAATATTCCATCTGCTCTTTGATTTTCAACATTTTTTACAATGAGTAATTTTTCCAAATTTTTTAAGACATATAAATTAGTACTATTTTCAAAAAAATTTTTTATTGAATTAATCTGGGTTTGACCTATCCCATCAATATTAATTAAATTATCAAAATTTTTTTTTTTTGATAAGTTAATAAAATTTTTTAGTGATTTTAAATTTTTTGATATAATCTTAGCATTTTCTAGGCCTATATGTCTGATACCTAATGCGTATATAAATTTCTCAAGAGGAATTTTTTTTTTTTGATTTATCGAATATTTTAAATTTGCAACAGATTGTTTGCCCCATCCCTCTAAACTTTCAATTTTTGTATAATCAAGTTTAAATATATCTTGAGGTAGTTTTATCAAATTTAATTTCCAAAAATTTTCAACAATTTTTTTTCCAAAACCATCAATATTAAATGCCTCTTTCGAAACAAAATGTTTTATTTTTTCTATAGCCATTTTTTCACATTCATAGCCTTCTTTTGAGCATCTTCTGACAGCATCTTCTTTTTTTGTTGATGAATTAAAATCTTTGACTGTTTTAGATCCACAAGATGGACAATTTTTTGGAAAATTAAATTTTTTTGAATCGTTGCTTCTTAACTTTAAGTCAACAGAAATTACATGAGGTATAACATCCCCAGCTCTTTCAATTATAACTGTATCTCCAATCCTAATATCTTTTCGATTTATTTCTTCCTCGTTATGTAAAGTTGCATTCGAAACAACAACACCTCCAATGTTTACTGGTTTTATTTTTGCTACAGGTGTTAAGGCACCGGTTCTTCCGATTTGAATTTCAATGCTCTCTATTTTCGAAATACCACTGTTAGCAGAAAATTTATGAGCGATAGCCCACCTTGGAGCATTTGCGACATTTCCTAATCTTTTTTGTAGTGCAAAACTATTTACTTTATAAACGATTCCATCAATATCAAAATTTATTTGATCTCTTTTTTTCTCAATTTCATTATAATTTTTCATTAAATCTTCTATCGATTTAATTTTTTTATTTAAAGGATTTGTTTTGAAACCCCAATCCTTTAATTTTTTTAAATAGTCCTCTTGAGAGGATACTTTTAAACCTTTTTCGTAACCAAATGTGTAAGCAATAAATTTTAATGGAATTTTTTCGGTTTCTTTAGAATCTTTTTGTCTAAGAGAGCCAGAGGCAGCATTTCTTGGGTTTGCAAATTTATTTGTTAAATTTTTAAAATCACTATTTTGAATAAATACTTCGCCTCTTATATCAATTTCTTCTGGAAAATCTTTTTTTATAATATTTTGGGGTATATCTTTTATTGTTTTTAAATTTTCTGTTATTTCCTCACCCTCTTTTCCATCACCTCTGGATAAACCAGTTACAAATTTACCATCTTTATATAATAAGGAAGCTGATATTCCATCTATTTTAGGCTCAGCACTATATTCGATATTTAATCCTGGTTCATTGTTGAGAAAATTTAAGATTTTTTTTTCAAAGTTAAGCAGATCCTGCTGACTAAATGCATTACCAAGAGACAACATCGCCGTTTTATGCTTTACTTTTTTAAAGATTTTAGATGGTTTGAAACCAACTGAATTTGATGGTGAGTCTTTGTGATTTAAAAAATTATTTTTTTTTTCTAGGTTAATTATTTCTAACTTTAGTTTATCAAATTCATGGTCATCAATTATTGGCTTATTAAGGTCATAATAATGTTTATTATATTTTTTAAATAATTTTATCTTTTCTAGATATTTTTGACTAATTTTTTCATCAATCATATTTAAAAAAGATTTTTTATTTTACTTAAAATTTTACTTTTTTGTTTTTTATTTTTTGGCACTGAAACTTTATATTTTTTATTAAAAATTCTATAAGTTTCTTTGTACCATTCTCCTGAATTATAATTATAGCCCAATAATGAAGCATATTTAAGAGACTCCTGCTCCATACCTAATTTATAATATATTTCTACTAACCTATGGATTGCTTCCTCTACGTGAACAGTAGTATCATATTCATTCAATACATTTTTAAATCTATTTAAAGCTGGAATCCATTTTTTCTTTTTAATATAGTGTCTTCCTAAGTAAACTTCCTTCGCAGCAAGCGTTTCATTTATTAAATCAATTTTAAATCTTGCATCATATGCAAAGTCAGTATCAGGATAATTTTTTATAATAAAATTTAATTCTTTTTTAGATAGTACTAAAGGTGCTAAATCTTTTTTTTCTCCCTCAATAGTTTCATAATAACACATTGCTAAAAGATAATGAGCATAGGGTTTGTTTTTATCTTTTGGATAAGTTTTTAAGTATCTTTTTACATTCTCAATCGCTAATGTGTAGTAACCTTGTAAAAAATAAGAGTAAGATGCCATCAATACAGATTTAGGTGCCCACTTTGATTGTGGAAATAAAATTTCTGCTTCTAAAAATTTTTTACTAGCAGCAAAATAGTCTCGAATTTCCAATAATTCTACACCTGCCTTATAACTTGAAATCATTTCTTCTTCTTGATTTTTCTCTTTAATTAATTTGATATTTTGAGTGTCTGAACTACAGGCAGTTAAAATTATTAAAGGAATTAATATTAATATGATTTTATATTTAGACATTATACAAATTATATATTCCTTAAAAAAAATTATAAAGATGAATATTGAACTAGGCTATTGATCTAAGAAGACTTTTATTTATTAATGTGTGCGGAAGTGTTCTCTCTTGGATTTCAATAATAGAAAAATTATCTTTATTTTCAAAGAGTTTTCTCAATAGGCTATTAGTAAGATAATGACCACCCTGAGAACATTTTATACTAGCTATCATTCTGTATCCAGACGTATAAAGATCACCAATGCAATCTAGTATCTTATGATTAACGAATTCTTTTGAATTTCTTAAACCTTCTGAGTTTAATACTTCTTCACCCTTTACAACAACAGCATTTTCTAGACTTCCACCTTTGGCAAGGCCGTTTTTTTTTATTTTATCTATGTCTTCATAAAGACAGAAAGTTCTTGACTCAAAAATTTCTGTAAGTTCGTCTTCATAAACATTTTTTTTGTTTCTTTGATTTCCTATAATCTGATTTTGATATTTTAATTGAAAATCTATGTCCAAACTTAATTTTGAAGGCTCAATCGAAATAAATTTATCATCATTTTTAAATTCAATTTTTTTGTTAATCTTAATTATTTTAATAGGTTTATTACTTAACTCTAAACCTGCTTTTAATATTTCCTCGATAAAAATTTTAGCTGACCCATCTAAAATTGGTACTTCCTCATTATCAATTTCAACCAATGCATTATCGATTCCGATTCCAAACAAAGCCCCCATTAAATGCTCAATAGTTGAAACTTTCACACCACTGCTATTACTGATAGTAGTATTTAAAGCTGTGTTACTCACGTTCATAAAATTTGGGTAAACTAGATTATTGTCTTTTAAGTCTATTCTTTTAAATACAATGCCCGTATCTGGACTTGATGGTCTGACGCAAATCTTAACTGGTTTTCCAGAGTGAAGACCTATCCCTCTAAAATTTACAGATTTTTTGATAGTTTTTTGGTTTAATAAAGACACGTAGAACTTTTAATCTGCAAATGTCTAAATTTGAAAACAACTAATATTACAGGAAAATACGAATTAATCGAAAAAATTAAAAAATCTCTCAAAAAATCCTAATTTTTTTGAGTATTTATTTGTGATATATACCTCATTTTCATTAAAACCATTTAAAATTTTTTGCGCCATTAGGTACAAATTATCATTTTTATCATCTAAAAAGCTATTTAAGTAATCATGGCTCAATATTTTATCCAAAGATATTTGGTATTTTTTTAGAATATCTTCAATAGTTTTTGAGATCCTTTTAGGTATGCATATAAAACTGACTTCAATAGAAAGATTATTACAATTTTTTTTTTCTGGTAAAGTTTCAAA
>MDTE01090263.1_pt1 | contig 13760 bp, 14 predicted proteins | sample 811231 | NCBI WGS metagenome assembly MDTE01 (sample SAMN05326651, study PRJNA326480) | marine metagenome | isolation source: seawater | place: Indian Ocean: Red Sea | collected 2010
TGCGCGCAATCCGCCCCAACAAAATCTAATTTACAGCAATATTCGATTATCTTGGTTGATGATCAAAATATCCGTGACCAACTAGCACCCTGGTGTCCTAGAACAAATGGCCTTGAGGAAAAACCCTTACTTATAGTTTTTTGTGCCGATATCCGTCGCAATCAACGGATAGGAGAGTTCCGGAAGAGGGAAAACGTTAATAATAACTTAGACACATTTTTAAATGCTACAGTTGATACTGCCCTAGCTCTTGGATATTTCGTTACAGCGGCCGAGGCATCTGGACTTGGAACAGCCCCATTAAGCAGTCTCCGTGACAATATTCATGCAGTCTCAAAAATATTAGGACTGCCTCACGGCGTCTTCCCCGTCGCCGGGGTCATGGCTGGCTGGCCCGCGAACGACGGCTATATTAATCAACGCCTGCCACAATCAGTAGTGATCCACCGCGACCAATATGAGGACATAAACCTTGAAGAAGAAATTAATGAGTATGACCAAACCCGAGATCGCATCTTCCCGATTCCAGAAGAAAGACAAACCCGTACCGATTTATGGGGAGTTGCCGAATTTTATGGGTGGTCGGAACACATATCACGTCAACTGGGCAAACCCGAGAGACCAGAATTTAAAGCATTCCTTAAAAACCATGGGTTTGACTTGAGTTAAACAGAATTTCCATCCGCTTTAAAAGCCCTAAAACTATTTAAAATACTAGAGTGAATAAGCCGGTAAGAATTAAAATTATAAGCGCAACCCTTCTAAAATAATCTTTTGGAGCCAGCATAAAGAAATAGGAACCAAGCCACACGCCGGACATATATATCGGCACAAGGAGAAGAGCGCGAATTATGACGTCAATTGAATAAGCGCCACCGATGGCACTTGCAATAACCATTGAAACAGTTAGAACAGCGATACAAAACACAATATTCGCACGTTGTATTTCTACCGAATAAGGCGAAGATAAAAAGTAAAGCCCAAGTGGAGGGCCGCCTACTCCAGTCAAGCCATTAACACTACCTGCGACTGCACCTACAAATGAACTCGAACATAAACCACGATCCCCGCGATAATTCCAACCGCTAAGCAAAATTAAAGCGAATAATAAAATAAACCCGCCCATGGACCTCCTTACAATCTCCGCATCGATATGATAAAGGAACCACGCACCTAATGGAGTAAAGGCCGCGATGCCAAAACAGATAGGAATTATTTCACCCCATTTTGTTTGATGCGCTGTTTTACGTGCCAATTGCACGGCACCAAACATGGTAACCAACCCAACAATAGCTATCGCTTCAATTGGACCAAATAGAAATGTTAACACCGGTATTATTATCAGAGCTCCGCCAAACCCGGTATAGCCGTGAATCATCCCGTTAGAAACTGCTACAAATGCGCTAACAGCAAATGCAAAATTAAAAAAATCTGCTAAAATGAGTTGACCCATTCTAACGAACTTCGCCGCCAGAGGTTACCCTTTTGTCAATGAAACGAACGGCTTTGGTTTGTTCCCCCACACGATAGATCTCTCCTCGATCCACAAATTCAATCCGCGGGGTAACATGAATCGCCTTATTTACCTGGTCTTTAATTCTTTTAGAAAAATCAATGTCACGCTCTGAATTTAGTTCTACACGTATTAACATTTCATCCATAGACAAGGCGTCCTTTTGATTTTCTTTCTGTATAACAATTTGAAACTCTGCAATAAATTTTAACGACTGGATTGCCTCCAGCAATACGTCTGGATTAATCAACATCCCCTTTACCTTAATGAGATCTTTTGTCCGGACCACCGGCCCAACAATACGCTCACTGGTTCGCCCACAGTGAGGACAAGGAGTTCGATCAAGCGATACTATATCTCCAACAAGGAAACGAATCAGCACGGTGCCACGACGGTCAAGGTGGGTTACTGCCAAGGATCCACGCTCTCCATCGGGTAGTCGGCGCCCGGTAATTGGATCAACTATTTCATGGTATTGTAAATCGGGCGTAGGATTATGCCAGTCCCATTCTTCCTTGCACTGGGCAAAAGCTCCGAGCTCCGTGGATCCATAACGATTAAATATTAATGGGTTTTCCACACCCATATCACGCAAGCAACGACGTATGTCTTCTCGTAGCGCCGGTGAAGTTGCCTCTCCAGTAATCGCGCACATGCGAATAGAAGATAAATCAACACATAGTTCTAGGGCTCGGATGAGTAAGCGACGAATGTAGCTTGGAACTCCCCACAATACCGTCGCACGATGTTTCTCAACCCGGGACACGACTTGATCGAGAGAATTTTGCAAATCAAACGGACTAAAAGCACCACCGGACAAGGCCGCAAAAATCTTAGCTCCAACTGCATAGGCATTTCCAGCGGACCGGACAAATGCGCCCATTGGGGCCGGTGTTAGTGGAAACAGATTGGCAATGATATCAGAATCATTAATACCTGATATTTCAGCAACGGCTTTGGATTGATATAAATAAGCGTGATAATCATAAGTCGTATTAAAAATTGGAACCGGATCCGCCGTACTCCCTGTCGTATACAGAACTTCCCAAAGAGCACGCTCATGTAAAGGGTAATTTGACGACAAATTAAGACGAAAATCATTGGGTGCTTCCATCAAATCTTGCTTTTGAGTCAGCGGTAAACTCTCAAGATCACCGACACTTTTAATTTCCCCAATATTATGACCTTTTGTCTCCCACAACCTTTGATAAAACTTATGTCCAATCTGGCAAAGTTTAAGCATATGCTTAAGTTTGTCGCCCTGAATTTTTTCAATTTCAGAAAGGGGTAAACTTTGCACCGAATCCAAAGCTATGCTCCCATTTTTCGGCAACGAATCAGGGTGATTTTATCCACCTTAAATACTTCAACACCGTGTTGATTAAATACGTGGTCCCGGAAGATTATTATGCCGCGTCCGGCTTTTGAAGTTAGGCGTTTTTCAATTACTTCCACTTCTGTCGACAACGTATCACCAGGCAAAACAGGTTCCATAAACTTGCCGTTATCTATTCCTAAAAGGCCAAGTAGACTGTCCTTAAAAAGTCGGCCTGTCATGGCAGTCGCAATAGACATAATTAAATGGCTGGGACAAATGCGCCGAGGGTACAAAGTTTCCTGTGCCTGGCTATCATCAACAAATAATGGAGCATCATAACCTACCAGCCTGCAGAAATGATCTTGGTCCTCTTCAGTAATAGTTCGAGTGCTTGTTGAATAACGCTCACCAACAACAAAATCTTCCCAAAAACGTTTGCAGTTAGTCATCTTTTTCTGGCCGCTCACAAGAGGTTTCATGGAGCACCGCCACGGCTGAAATTTCTATTAATGCATCTTTCCTCAGGAGTTTTGACACCACAACACCAGTGGATGCAGGAAATTGTCCTTTGAAAAACTCACGCCGAACCTCCGCAGTCCCACTATAATTTTCTGTAGTTGTAATAAAGTCTGTTGTCTCAACAATATTGGAACACGAGCCCCCCTCTTTTTTCAGTAAGGCCTCAAACTTTCTAAATATTTGGCGGGTCTGCTCAACAATGTCGCCCGGCGCAGTAATAGTACCAGAACTATCAGTCCCTGTGGTCCCCGATAACCAGATTGTATTTCCGACACGCAATGCAGTAACATAGGTATATTTTTCTGGCCAATTCTCTTTTGTATGAATTGGCCTCCGCAATTTAGCCATCTTAATCTTTACCTGACTTTGGAACAAACTGGTAAACATGAAATCCCTTAGCCATTACTTCACCAACATGATTCAAAAGGTTAGTCTCGAGGCGACAGAACGAACGATTATTTTCGTCGTCCCATACATCTTCAACCTCGAATGCAGCATGAACGGTATCGCCCACCTTAACCGGTTTTAGGAACGTTGTTCCTTGTTCTATCATTGGCATATTATCAAGCTCCTCCTTCGCATCAGATGACCCAAGAGCCATCAAACCTGAAAGAAGAAGTCCATGCGCTACAGGGGCTCCAAATATTGTTTTACGGGCATATTCAATATCGTAATGAATAGGGTGGACATCACCTGTTATCGCTGAAAACATTAAAAAATGTGCATCGGTTAATGTTTTAGATGGTCCATAAAAACGACGACCAATATCAGATTTAGATAATTGTACCATGGAACCTAAGTCACTTTTTGTTTTTTCGGATTAGCCACTCTAAAAGAATTATTTCCTGGATCATAATAATGTCTTTCCAGACTATAAGGGTTACCTACTATTGTAACTGACCAAGTATCATCGGTTTTAGCACAAAAACTATGTATTTCAGCGGGTGGCGCCACCATGGAAATATCCCCCGGCTTAAGTACCCGATCATCAACTACCTCTAATTCAGCGTAACCATCGATGCATCCATCATCCATACGTTCATAGACAGTGTGATGCAAGCTTCCGCTATAAAGCACAAGCGCCTCCCAAGTTCCATGATCGTGAGCGGGAATTTTTTTACCATGTGGTAAATGATCCAAGGTTATGGACATTTCACCATCGTAATACAGGTATCGAGATTCCTCGATATGATTGCCTTCTCGCATTACACCTATCTCGCTAAGGTCCTTCATAAGAAACTTGGAAATCGACCCTCTTAATCCTTCAAGAATATTATACGCGTCCTCACCATGTATGCTCATTTGCGTCTGTACAGCATTCGCCAAGTCACGAACTTTAAATTGATTGGTCACACTATCTCTACTCCCAACACCACACCTAATCCCGAAAAGAGGGATCTATTCGTTCCATCCATCTCATCAGGGCCGGCCATCGAAGTTCGCCGGCATTCCGTCCATCAAGATTAGTCTGCGCTCTAGCATTTTTGCGAACGCCCTCCGAGGGAAATATATGGACATTGTCATCTTCTGTAGTCGCCCCCGCCATAATTTGGGCTTCACAAGATCGTTCTAAATGATACATCAAAACAAACGCCTCTGAAATTGTACGCCCACACGTTAATAACCCATGATTGCGAAGTATTAATACGTTTTTATCACCTAAGCTCTCGACCAATCGCTCTCGTTCGTCAAGCTCAAGGGAAACACCTTCATAGGCATGATATCCAATACCGCCGTAGAACCTTAGCGCCTCCTGATGAAGGGGAAGCAAACCACATTTGAGCGTAGAAACGGCTATTCCGGCTGGCGTATGAGTGTGGAGAACACATGCAACATTTGAACGAGCCGCATGGATAGCACTATGTATCGTGTAACCCGCTTTATTGATATTATATGGTGTTTGGTCTAACACGTTACCGTCGAGATCAACCTTTACTAAATTACTTGCAGTAACCTCATTATACATTGGACCATATGGGTTTAGGAGGACCTGATCATCTTCTCCTGGTATGCGTGCGGATATGTGATTGAGATTAAGGTGATGCCACCCGTATTCCCACACCATACGATAACAGGCCGCCAAGTTAACTCTTATCTCCCACTCCTCTGTACTAACTCTGTCTCTAACACCTGGCACCTCAACCAATTCATCATAGGTTTCACCCATTCTTGTTACCATATGTTAGTCCTCCAGTAGTATCCTGCGCTGTTGAACGCTAGCCTATTTTAAGCGGAATGGAAAATATTCACGCGCTTGTATTTAAAATTTTACACGCTCTGATGTCTTTAAGCACATCGCCACCCTTTTTAATATAGAAAAACCCCGTTCAGAATACTGAACGGGGTTTTAAGCTATGCATATAGAAGATAAAAGCTACTCAACAGTCATCTCATATCCATGGATACGTTTATCAGGGCGAATAGCTATATTCACACCATTAGCAACACCATAATGAATTTTCTGGTGCCACAAGAAATGAGCAGGAACTTCTTCCATAAGAGCGTTGATCGCCTGATTCATGTATTTTTTCCTCTTAGCGAGATCAAAGGTTTCACGTTCTTTCTGCAATAAACCATCTACCTTTTTGCTAGAGAACTTAATACGCGGCGCAATTCCTGTCTCGAAGTATTGAGACAACGCTGCTGATGGGTCCACCATTCCACCGCGCCCCATGTAAAAGAATGGAACCTTACCCTTCCGAACATTAGACCATAGTGTTGACCACTCGGGAGTTTTAAGCTTAGCCCTGATCCCTACAGCCTTGAGCATCGGAATCATTGCTTGGGTAACCTGTTTATCATTAACATAACGACCAACAGGGGTGTAAAGTTCAACGTCTATACCATTGGGGTAGCCAGCTTGTTTTACAAGTTCACGAGCTTTCGCCGGATTATATTCGTAGGTGGGTTTAACATTCTTGCTATATCCAAACTGCAGAGGTCCTATCGGCCCTGTGAGTTTGATGGCCTCACCCTTCAATACGTTCTTGATAATAGACTCTCTATCAATTGCATATGCGACAGCCTTTCTAAGCAGTTCATTATCCCATGGTTTGAACGCTGGATTCATTAATAACATCATTAATTCTACAGAACCCATCTCCTCTATCCTGGCATTCTTTGATTTACGAACTTTACTAAGAAGATGGGGTGGAACAAATTGTGCTATTTGTATTTCGCCATTCAATAAAGCGGTGACCCTTTGCTCAGGCTCACGCATAATCCGGAAAATTACTTCATCCGGCCACTCACTTTTTACGCCCGGCCAGTGTGGATTCTTTTCAATAACGACTGATTCACCTGTTCGCAAACGCTTCAACATATAAGGCCCATACCCATAGTGGTATTTTCTATCCGCTTTACGCGCCCCATGTTTTTCATACAGATCCTTACTTGTAATCATCACACGATCAAATACATATCCGAGTAAGGGGGCTGTAGGGTTTTTGGTAACAATTTTTACAGTGTATTTATCCAAAGCTGTTGCAGATTTAATCTTTTTTACATTCTGCCTCTGGCTGCTGCGTTTATCAGTTCCAATTCGTTTTATAGAATGAACAACGTCAGCCGCAGTCAATTCTGCTTTTCCGTCATGACGCTTAATGCCCTTCCGAAGCTTGAAAATCCAAGTATTAGGATCTGGAATAGTCCAGCTTTCAGCCAAAACCCCAACATCTTTTGCTTTGGTAAAGTCCCACGAGCCCAGACAACCATATACCTGACACCAGACCGCATACATTAGAGCAACGCTGTCTGAGTGAGGGTTATAAGCACCTACAGTTTCCGTAACACCTACGGTGACCCGTGTTTTTTTTCTGGCCTCAGCGGGAACCGTCAACCCTGCTATTATCAAAACCGAACCTGCAAAGGTAACAATTCGCCTCAATAAACGAAAATTTATCATTATTTCCTCCCTAGTTAGTTGTCTTCATTAATAATTTATCGAAGACATACACCTTGATTTAACCACACAAAAAAAAAGTATACACGCGTAAATTTCAAATTTTTACTCATTTAGCAGCAACTTCTTGACCAAACTACAAACGGTGACTGATACTGAGGGAAGGAAAGGTTATCATTCTAAATGGCTAAAAAAGACCCGATTATCATTTCAGGAGCCGGACCAGTAGCGATGGTTTTGGCAGTGGCATTGTTGCGTCAAGGTGTACCCTTTATAGCATTAGAAAAACTTACCAAACCATTTGTGGACCAAAGAGCTGCTTCTCACCATCCGCCAACCGTAGAAATGTTGGATAACCTTGGGCTCGCAAAACACATGATAAACGAAGGCCTAAAATCGCCGGTATACCGATTCCATGACCGAGTAAATCATGACGTAATCGCCGAGTTTGACCTAGGTTTACTGGCTGATGAAGTACCTTTCCCATTTGTAGTGCAATATGAGCAATACAAGCTCGTTAGAAAAGTTCTAGAGTTATTTGGTAGTAACGCTGATTTCAATGTTCACTTCGCCCGCACCGTGACCGGCTTTATTCAATATGACGATCATGTCATGGTAGAAATTAGAAATGCCGATGGCTCAACACAGAAGATGCGAGGTTCTTTTTTGATCGGTTGTGATGGAGGTCGCTCAACTGTCCGAAAGGCCGCCAACATTGCTTTCGAAGGTTTCACATATCCAGAAAAGTTCATCAAAATAGGTACCTATTTTGACCTCACCGCATATGATAACCGAATTGCTATACGCAATTATTTTTCTCATCCGGAGGAATGGTGTAATCTTTTCCGTGTCAAGGGGGAGCCGGATAAACCCGACATATGGCGTTTCGTCGTTCCCATGCGGGTAGGAGAATCTGAAGATGAAGCTAAGGACCCGGATGCTATGCAAAACCGTCTAAAACGTTTTTTTCCAAGAAATGAAGACTATGAAATAGCCTACGCTAACGTTTATACAGTCAGCCAATGTGTTGCCAGTACTTTCAACAGCGGACGTATACTGCTGGCCGGAGATTCTGCCCATGTCAACAATCCCATCGGTGGAATGGGGTTGAACGGCGGGATACATGACGCGGTTAACCTTGCGGGCAAACTTGCACCCGTATGGAAGGGCGAACTTGGAATGGAAGCCCTCGACCTATACACAAGGCAACGTCACAAAGCTTCAACAGACTTTACCCAAGCGCAGACAATAGCAAATAAAAAACAACTAGAAGAACGAGATCCTACAAAACGAAAATTAAGGCTCGATGAAATGCGGGCGATGAGCGAGGACCCGATTAGAGCCAAGGCTTACATGAGACGCGCCCAATTGATTGATAGTGTCAAAGCTGCAGACGCTATTGCCTAATCAACAAACATCCGGAATTGGTACATTATATTTTTTGGCCGTTTCAACAACTTTGTTCCATACTTTTAGTGGCACAAGGTAACCGTTTTTCAGCCGTTCTCTATAAATTGCATCACTTTTCTCACCAGGCATCAAAATTTCCTCAACATCATCTGCCTTCGGTAAAGTTTTTATTATCCTAGCAAGTGCCTCCACCTCAATACAATATTCCTGTAAATCAATAAATTGGGCTATGTCAATCGCAGCGAGCAAAGCACTTTGATGATGGCGTTGGTTTTCTCCTTTGATCCAGGGCTCCAAGATAGCGCGACCGGCGATTAAACTAGTCATGCATTCAAACATTAAGGACAAACCTGACCCCTTTGGGCCGCCAAGGGGGGTAGGTAAACTAGCCTTATGCGGGTCAATAGTTGCATTACCCTCGCTGTCGAGCGCCCACCCTTCACCAAAGGGCTCATTATTGACCTTGTGCTGTAATAACTTGCCTACTCCAGCTATTGCCGTCGATAAATCCAGGGACAATACTTTTCCTTTCTCTCGCGGCACCGCCATTGCAATAGGACTTGTCGAAACACCCCCTGCCTTTGCCCCGTAATAGGCCATATTGGGTTGGCTCGCACCCATGTACAATGCTGCCATTCCTCTCTTTGCAACTTCCCTAGTGTACATCCCAACGGCCCCCGTATGTGTTGTATCACCAATAATTACCCAACCAATACTGACCTTCTTGGCCTTCTGAAGCGCTTTCTCAATGGCAAAATTAAGTGCGATTTGTCCATGCCCGTGATCTCCATCAATTATGACAGCGGCTTCGGTTTCCTTAATGATTTTAAGTTGGGGTCTTGTATTTACGACTCCTTTATCTATCCGAAGCATATATTGAGGTATTCGAACCAGACCGTGGGATTCGATTCCATTAAGATCAGCCCAAACCAAGCCTTCTGATACCAGTAAAGCCTCATCAGGCGGCAAATCCCGAGCCTCAAAAATTCCAACTAACAGTTCTATTGCCACCTCTCGGGTTATCCTTATGCCTTCTGTCATTATTTACTCCCTTTATTGCTCCTTTGTATTCTGGCGAGGTGAAGTTAATTCGTCCACCTCACCTTGCGCTTCTGCCCTTTGGGCAATTATAAACTTTATAAGGGAAATTAAGGAGACCATCATGGAAGACAAAATTAAATTCTCCTCAGGGAAACTTACTCTTTCCGGTACACTGCACACGCCGGAGGGTTATGAGGGAAAAAAATTACCGTGCATTATTGTATTACATGGCTTCGGCAGCAACAGCAGCAGTAATAATGTCATGGGACCGTGCAAAATGCTAAACGATTGGGGTTACGCTGCATTTCGCTTCGATATGCGAGGCTGTGGCGAGAGCGACGGGGAATTTGGCCGTGTTATTTGTCAAGAACAAGTCGAAGATACCCAAGCGGCGATGGATTATCTTCAAGGACGTAAAGAAGTGGATAGCAACCGCGTTGGGGTTTTGGGTTCCTCCTTTGGTGCTGCCGTAGCAATTTACACCGGTGGAATTGACGATCGTTTTGCATGTGTGATTTCATCGGGTGGTTGGGGACATGGCGAAAGGAAATTTCGTGGTCAACATCCATCAAAGGAGGGATGGCTCAAGTTTACCGATATGCTGGAACAAGGGAGACGTCACAGAGAAAAAACCGGAGAATCAATGATGGTCGATCGTTATGATATTGTTCCGATTCCTGAGCATCTTCGTAACAACCTAGCCCAGCAATCTGTTATCAAATTTCCTGCAGAGGTACCCCAAAGCATGTATAACTTTTGTGCAGAAGACGTTGTCGCGAATATCTCACCGCGCCCACTATTGCTTTTACATTCGTCGGATGATTCCGTTACACCGACCGAGCAGTCAGTAGCCCTTTTTCAAAAGGCTGGACAACCTTGTGATTTGCACCTCTTTGCGGAGACTGACCATTTTATGTTTGCGGAAGACAATACTCGTGTCCGTGAAATCGTCAAAAGCTGGATGGACAGCTTTTTTCCAGTATTGGTTTAAATTTTTATGAAAATTAATAGGCATATCAGAGACCAGCTAACTCCTGACGGTATATTACGAGTTGGTCTCAATATGGCAAATAAACTGCTAGTTAGCGGTACAACTTCTGCAGGAAATCCGGACGGTGTAGCTCCCGATTTAGCTCGGGAACTTGCCAAACAGTTAAGTGTAGATATTTCATTAATAAAATTTTCTTCTCCAGGAGAGGTGGCTGATATGACGGGAAAGAATTACTGGGATATCGGTATGATTGGTGATGAACCAGAACGTGCGAAGATTATTGATTTTTCCAAATCCTATGTTGAAATTGAGGCTACTTATATGGTTACTGATGAATCGTCTTTTTTGAATGCTGCCGATATTGACCAGAAACATGTAAGGATAGCCGTCTCAAGTCGTAGCGCTTATGATTTATACCTTTCCCGCCATTTAAAGAATGCTACTCTGGTTCGAGCAAAAGGCGTGCCTGCCGCGGTATCAATTTTTAAAAATGACGGATTGGATGCCCTCGCCGGACTGCGTCCCGCATTAACAGCCGAGGCAAAAAATATTTCAGGAACGAGGGTTGTCGATGGAAAATTTACCTCCGTGCAACAGGCTATAGGTGTTGAAAAGGGTAAATCTCAGGCTGCGAAATTTATTAATCAGTTTGTTGAAAAAGCTAGAAGTAGTGGTTTAATTCATAAGCTAATAGATAAACATGGCTTAACCGACCGTCTATCAGTTGGAACGTCATAGTTGCAATATTAGATGGAAAACTGACCTTAATAACTAGTAAAAACTAGCTCAGCGTATTAGATAAACTGGCTGGAAGAGGGTCAACACCTACCACTGTGGTTCGCCGCAAAAGACGTCGTTCCCCCTCTGAAAAATCGGTTCGGGCATGGTTTAAACACCTATTATCCCATATGACAAAATCTTTAGGAGCCCACACATGTTCATAGACGAATTCTGATTTTTCAGAATGGTCTAATAACTGAGCTAGAATCTCTTCATTTTCTGTATCAGACAATTCAACAATTTTATGTGTCATGAGCCGACTGACATAAAGTGCCGTACGATGTGTTTCTTCATGAGAAATAAAAACCGGGTGTTGTCTTATCCCACTCAAAGAGCGATTTGGCGATTGGGCTCCATTATTAGCGTAATATAGGTGTTCTGCGTGACATTCCTGTAGTTTGTTCTTTAATAAAGTTGGCAGCATTTCAAAAGCCTTATACATGTTGGCAAACAAAGTGTTGCCGCCATATGAAGGGACTTCAATTGCATATAATAATGTGTACCTGAAAGGCTTTTTTGCAAAAGCACCATCGGAGTGAAACATCATCTCACCATCGGGCAAAGAACCAATTGGCTTGCCATCTTTACGTATATTACTAATCAACATTGTGCCGGGGTGGCTAACACGATCACTCTCTGGAGCAGCAGTTTTCCGAAGGCGTTGACCAGGTTCCCCAAACCAACGAGTAAATCGCACCTGATCTCCCTCGCTCAATTCCTGTTCAGGAAAAACCAGAACCTGATAATCCAGCCAAGCACGATGGATCTCAGAATATTGTTCTTACGTTAATTGTTTTCCTAAGTCAACGCCGGTAATCCGGGCGCCAACGGCATCTGAAATTTTTTCTATATGCATTTTTTTACCCGAGTTCACAAAATACTATGCAGTGCTATAAGTTGCTGGTGCCGGATCATTACCCAATACCGTGGTTCGTCTCAAAAGACGGCGTTCACCACCTGAAAAATCGGTTCGTGCATGATTAAGGCAACGATTATCCCATACTACAAAATCTCCAGGTGTCCAAATATGCTCATAAACAAATTCGTCTCTTTCCGATATTTCAAAAATTTGTTCTAGGGCTTCATCACTCTCCTGTCTGCTTAATTTTTCTATTCGAGTGGTAATTAGACGACTCGCATAAATTGCGGTCCGCCCTGTTTCTTCATGTTTTATAAATAAGGGGTGAATCCTGCTTCCCGTAAGTGATTCAGATGGTTTATCTTTTTTCACACTACCAGCGTAATAAACCTGCTCAGCATGGCAGTTTGAGAACCGTTTTTTAAAATCCTCTGGCAGAGCATCATAAGCCTTATACATGTTGGAAAACTTCGTATTGCCACCAAATGATGGCACCTCAATTGCGTAAAGTAATGTGTATCGAAAAGGTCGTTTAGCGTAAGCACCATCCGAGTGAAACATCATCTCACCATCCGGCAAAGAACCGATTGGCTTACCATCCTTTCGAATATTGCTTATGAGCATAATACCCGGATGAGATACACTATTCCCTTCTGCAGTTGGTACCTTACGATTCCGCCCACCCACCTCTCCAAAATTCGCGGTGAAACGGATTTGATCTTCTTCGTCTAGCTGTTGTTCCGGAAAGACAAGGACTTGATAATCGAGCCACGCTTGATGCACCTCCCGTAAAACATCGGGTGTCATCTCTTTTCCAACATCTATGTTGGTTATCTTTGCTCCTACAGCATCAGAAATTGGTTCTACTTTTATACTCACCATATACCCCTATTGCACAACTCGCACATGACCTCGGTTGGGCCTTTTCCCCTGAATAACATTTCTCCGGAGCAGCCTCCGTTCACTGGTTGAAAAGTCAGTTCGCGCATGGTTTAAGCACCGATTGTCCCACATCACTAAATCACCAAGCGACCACCTATGTTCATATATAAATTCCGGTTTTTCAGAATGGTCAAAAAGAAATTCTAAGATTTCTTCACTTTCCTCTTTCGATAATTCATTAATACAGAGTGTTAACAGCCGACTGATAAACAAAGCAGTACGGCCGGTTTCGTTATGTTCGATAAAGACAGGATGCGAAAACTCACCATTCAAATGCCCTACCGGCTGCCCTCGTTGGACTGTACCGGAATAATAACCATGATGCGCGGTGCAATTAGAAAGCTTAAGCTTCATTTGATCTGACAAAGTCTCATATGCTGCATACATATTTGCGAATAGCGTATTGCCACCAGTTTCCGGAAGTTCGAGAGCATGAAGCATCGTGTAGTTATAGGGATGTTCATCGTAGGCACCATCCGTATGAAA
>MDTE01129749.1_pt1 | contig 13756 bp, 19 predicted proteins | sample 811231 | NCBI WGS metagenome assembly MDTE01 (sample SAMN05326651, study PRJNA326480) | marine metagenome | isolation source: seawater | place: Indian Ocean: Red Sea | collected 2010
ACGGGTTTTTTATTAAAGCTTCCCTAAATTCGTTCATATAAAAACTACTAATGTTTTTGTTTTTATTATTAGAAAGAATTGGAAACACCCAGTGTAGATCTGGATGAATCATTTTTTTAACCTGCAAACAAGATGCACAAGTGCCGCAAGCATTCTCATCGTTATTTTTACAAAGTAAAATCTTAGCATAGGCCCAAGCTAATGGTAAAATAGGCGTGTCTTCGTCTCCAAAAATTAGTTGAGCGTGCGGGATTCTTTTACTTTTTTTAGCTGATAAAAAAAGTGTTTTTATTTTTTCATTAGATTGTATTTGATTAAGCTCCATTCGTATTATTAGCTTTCAATCAAAGGTAAGGAATTATATTCTTTTTATTTCTACTCATATTAAACTACTTTTGGTGTTCAATTATATAAAATGATAGATCTTAATAATTATTCTTTTAGAGGAAAAAACGTATTAATACGTGTAGATTTTAATGTTCCCGTCAACGAAAAACAAAACGTTACTGATGATAGCCGAATTGTGGCAGCTATTCCAACCATTAAATCTGTTATTGATAGCGGTGGATCGGCAATACTAATCTCTCACAGGGGAAGGCCAAAAAATAATTTAGACAAAGATCTTTCAATGAGGCCAATTTCAAAACATCTTGAAAAGTTAATCAAAAAAGATGTTGTTTTTATAAATAATTGTTGCGGTGGAATCGTAGAAAAAAAAATAATGAGTATTCCTAAGGGAAGTGTCGTTATGTTGGAAAACCTGCGTTTTCATAAAGGCGAAACAATGGGTGATATAGATTTTGCAAAAAAATTATCTCTTTTGGGCGATTTTTTTATTAATGATGCTTTTGGAACAGCTCACAGAGCTCATGCTTCGACTTTTCATATTACAAAGTTTTTTAAAAACAAATGTCTGTTTGGACATTTAATGAATCGTGAGATTAAAATGATTAATAAAGCCTTAAATTCTCCTCAAAAACCGTTTACAGCAATTGTTGGTGGAGCTAAAATTTCTAGTAAAATAGGCGTGCTAACATCGCTAATAAAAAAGGTTGATAATTTAATAGTAGGTGGGGCAATGGCTTATACTTTTATTAAATCAATGGGTGGAAATGTTGGTGCTTCTTTGGTTGAAGATGACAAACTAGATTTAGCTCTAAAAATAATTAAAGATGCTAGCAGCTCAAATTGTACCCTTCACCTTCCGGTTGATTCTTTAAACACCTTAAGTTTAAACGACGAGTCTAATGTTTATAGCTCTGACATAAAAGAAATTAAAAATAATTTAATTGGTGTAGATATAGGGCCTAAAACCATAAAAATATTTTCTGATATTATTAGTGCTTCAAAAACAATTTTATGGAATGGCCCAATGGGGGTGTTTGAAAAAGCTGCTTTTTCAAAAGGAACTTCTAAAATTACAAATTCTGTTTCTTCTGCAACAAAAAATGGTGCTTTTTCTTTAGTTGGTGGAGGTGACTCTGTAGCTGCAATTAAGCTGTTTTCTAAAGAAAGTTCTGTTAGTTATATTTCAACTGGAGGAGGAGCAACACTAGAGTATATAGAAAATTTTTCTTTACCGGGAATAGACGCTGTAATGAAAAGTTTTTAATCTATATAATTCTTAATTGGGTTTATAATTTTTGGCTCATTAAACAGTTCGTTTGAAAAATTAACGGCGTCATAGTAAAAGAAGGACTCTTCTTTTTGCGTCACGGGTATTATTCCCAACTTTGAATCTATTGTGTTAATAACAAATAATATGATACTTAAAATAACTGCCATTTTTATTGTGCCAAAAACAGCTCCAAAAATTCTATTTACCAAACTAAGTTGAGCAGCTTTAACTAATTTGTTTACAATTGTTGCAACTGTTGTGACCAATAATAATATCGCTATAAAAGTTAACACAAAAGATATTATTGGTGTTAGTGCTTCGTTAATTATTTGATAGTTTTTAATGAGCTCCTCTGTTTTTGATGAAAACTTGTTAGCACCATATATTCCAAAAAATAAAACCGCTAAAGATGTTATTTGTTTTATTAAACCAGAAGAATAGCCTTTGTAAAAAGACCACAACAACACAATGCATAAAAATAAATCTATATAATTCATCTAAGTTCAAAAATACTATTTTTGTTTTATGACGATCAATATGGATTTTAAATGGTATAAAATAAAGAAAAGACTAGAAGATAATTATGGTCAAAAACTAGATCTTAATTCAATATTATTTTTAATTGGGCTTCAAGAGGTCGGCATTGTACACAAAAAATTGTCTAAAAAACAAAAATTAGAAATCATTCATGTTGCTGTTTGTAAATTGTTAAGCTTTTGGGGGTATTACGAATTTGAAGGTAATGATGCTGATGGTTGGCCGCATTACAAAAAAACTAATTTAACTCCTTGTTTAACTATATTGGAGCAAGAAAAACTAATTAAAGATGGTATTATTGAGTATTTCTCCTAATAAGGAGTTATTTCGATGTCTTTACTTATTGTTCTGCCTCCAAACAAACGAACAGTAGTAGCCCCAGCCATTAAGGTGTCTCCTAATTGTGACAACATATATGCGTTAACATTCATTATTGCTTCTAAGTCTAAAACATGTTCGGTTTGACCATTAGAATCAGATATTTGAGTGCTTGTTAAATTGGTTTGGTTAACGCTCGGCCCTAGTTGCTCTTGAGATAATATTACCGTTACTCCAGGAACTGTATTTCCATTAATGTCATAAACAGTAATAATAGCTTTTGTTAAGCTTTCTTTTTTACAAGAGGCTAACGTTAAAACACAAAATAATAAAAGTAAAGAGATTCTTATCATTATTATTTGTTAATTTGCTGTTAATTACATTATTCACAAATATAGTAATTCTTATGAGACTTTTGTTGTTAACTAATTTGATGTTATTGTTTTGGATTAATGGATATTCGGAACAAAAAACACGTGTTTTATTAGAAACAAAATACGGAGAGGTCGTTATATTGCTTTATAACGAAACGCCTAAACACAAAGAGAATTTTATTAAATTAATTAATGAGGGTTTTTACAACAATACATTGTTTCATCGAGTCATACCAGACTTTATGATTCAGGGGGGTGATCCCAACTCTAGGAATGGTACAAGCGAAGATGTTGTTTTAGGTAAGGGCGGTCCTGGATATACCCTGCCTGCTGAATTTGTTGATGGTCTTTTTCACAAAAAAGGTGCTCTTGCGGCAGCAAGAATGGGTGATGCAATAAACCCTAAAAAAGAATCTTCTGGATCACAATTTTACCTTGTTGAAGGTAAGGTGCATAGTGTTGAAGAACTTCTAGTTCTTTCAGAAAGATTTAACAAAAATTTCACTGATGAACAAATTAAAATATATACTTCTGTTGGAGGAACACCTCATTTAGATGGAGATTATACTGTTTTTGGTGAGGTCATTTCTGGTTTTGATGTGATAACAAAAATTTCTTCTCTTAAAAGAAGTTCTTCGAACCGTCCTTTAGATGATGTTTTTATAACCTTAACTATTTTAAAATAATGCAAAAAGATATTAAATCTTATCATGATGAGGTGAACAAGTTTGAGGCAAAAAATGTTAATGATGTTGAGTTGTTTCGCATAAAGTTTTTTAGCAAAAAAGGAATTTTTTCACTACTTTTTGAAAAGTTTAAAACTCTTCCCAACAATGAAAAAAAAATTATTGGGAAGGCTATAAACGACTTAAAGGTAGAGGCAAAAAATAAAATTGATTATTTTAAAACAAAATTTAAAGACCTTAATTTTAGTGGAGAAGAGCTTGATTTAAGCCGTAATATTATTTCTAATTCTATTGGAAGCAGACACCCTATCTCTATTGTTAAAAATCAAATTGTAGAAATTTTTAATCGTATTGGATTTGTTATTTCTGAAGGTCCAGAAATAGAAGATGATTGGCATAATTTTAGTGCATTAAATCTACCAGAAGAACATCCTGCTAGAGACATGCAAGACACGTTTTTTATTAAAAACCCAGAAACACTTCTTCGAACACACACTTCGTCAGTACAGGTTAGGTTTATGGAAAATAATACACCGCCAATTAGAACTATTTCTCCTGGAAGAGTTTATAGAAATGAAGCTATTTCATCTAGGGCTCACTGTATTTTTCATCAGATAGAAGGCTTGTATGTGGATCAAAATGTCTCCTTTGCAGATCTAAAACAAGTTTTACTTTATTTTGCAAAAGAAATGTTTGGAGAGGATTCTAAAATTAGACTAAGGCCTTCTTACTTTCCTTTTACAGAACCTAGTGCTGAAGTAGATGTTTATTGGGGTTTAAAAAACGATGATGACTATAAAATAACAAAAGGTACGGGGTGGTTGGAAATAATGGGTTGTGGAATGGTAGATCCCGCTGTATTAAAAAATTGTGGAATAGATCCTGATGTTTACTCTGGTTATGCTTTTGGAATGGGTGTAGAAAGAATTGCGATGTTAAAATATGGTGTCACTGACCTGCGTATGTTTTTTGAAAACGATGTAAGGTTTTTAAAACAATTTTCCTCAGCCCTCTAAGTTTTATTGTTTCCAATTAAAGTCTGACAATTCTTCTATACAATGTTTCAGCAGTTTTATTGACCCCTCAATGTCTTTTTTGTCTGCCATCTCTATTACTTGATGAATGTGTCTTGTTGGAATAGAGACCGCTCCCGCTATAGACCCTCCCGGTGTAAACCTTTGTATTCCAGAAGTATCTGTTCCTCCACCTGTTAATATTTCTAATTGATATTTTATTTTATGTTTGTCGGCTGTTGCCTTCATGTATTTAACCATTCTCGTGTCACAAATGGTTGATGAATCCATGATTTTTATTGCGGTTCCTTCACCTAATTTTGTGATTTGCTCATGTGGAGAAGATCCTGGGACGTCAAAAGCAATTGTTGTGTCAAGACCAAAACCAAAATCAGGTTGTATTTCTTGAGCTGCAACATTTGCACCTCTTATACCAACCTCCTCCTGAACAGTAAATACAGCATATAGATCAAACGGAGGTGTTTTTAATTTTTTTAAAACCTCAATAAGAATAAATACCGAAACCCTATTGTCTATAGATTTACAATTAACACAATTACCCATTTCAATTAACTTTCTTTCCCTAGTTACAGAATCGCCAACAGTTATATATTTTTCAACATCTTTTTTTGACATGCCTAGATCAATGAAAAAGTCTTTTGTTTTTGGAGGTTTATTTCTTTCTTCTGCGGACATAACATGTATAGGTTTACTGCCCATAACACCTACTAAGTCTTTTTTTCCATGTACAATAACTCTTTGAGCTGTTAGTGTTTTTGGATCAAAACCTCCTAAGGTGTGAAATCTTAAAAATCCATTTTCATCTATGTGTGTAACTATGAAGCCTATTTCATCCATGTGAGCTCCAACCATTATTTTTTTATTTTTCTTGCCTTTTTTAATGGCTGTTAAATTGCCGAGGTTATCAATTCTTATTTCATCAACAAAGGAGTTTATTTCTCTTTTTACAATTTCTCTTATTTTATCTTCGTGGCCAGGTGCCCCTGAAGCCTCACATATTTCAGATAATAGTTTAATGTTTATCGCCATTTTTTAATTGTTTTTATTCAACATAACTTAGTTTCATCATGTTTGTCATGCCTTTTTCTTTCATTGGCATGCTTGCAATATTTATTACTAATTGACCTTTTTTTAGTCTTTTGTTGAGTTTTAAAATGTTTTTTGTTTCTTTTATTGTGTCATCCGTAGTGTTTTCACTATCAAAATAAAACCCTGTCACACCCCAAACTAAACTAAGCGTGTTTAATATCGAATGATTATTTGTAAATGCAAATATTTTACAAGGGGGTCTATAGCTAGAAATTTCAAAAGTGTTGTATCCAGAATGTGTGAGCGTAATAATGGCTTCTGCTGAAACTTGCTCTGCTAAAACACATGAGTGAAAACAAATTGAGTTTGATATATACCTTGCTCCTGATTTTGGAGTGGTATTTTTATCTTTTATTTTTTGGTGTCCCTGCTCTACATCTGCAATTATTTTGTGCATTACCTTTATCGTTTCCACCGGATGAGTCCCCGTAGAAGTTTCTGCGCTTAACATTAATGCGTCTGCTCCATCCATTACAGAATTTGCAACATCGTTAACTTCTGCTCGGGTTGGCGTGATGTTTTCTATCATGCTTTCAAGCATTTGTGTAGCAATAATTACTGGTTTAGATGATTTTAAACATTGTTTAACTATCTTTTTTTGTAAAACAGGAACTCTTTGTATTGGAATTTCAACACCTAAATCACCCCTTGCAACCATTACAGCGTCTGATTCTTCAATAATTTCGTTTAACGCAAGTATTGCTTCCGGTTTTTCAATTTTTGCTATAACCTTAGCGTTGTGTTTATTCGCTTTTATTATTTTTTTCAACCTTATTAGATCGTTTTTACTTCTTACAAAAGATAGACCCACCCATTCTATTGGCTGAGCTAAAATAAACTCCAGATCATTTAAGTCTTTTTCGGTTAGACAAGGTTGAGATATTTGTGTATTTGGCAAATTAACTCCCTTTCTACTGTGTAAGGGCCCTCCGTGAACAATTAAAGCCTCTAGCCTATCTTTTTTATTTGTAGAAATAACTGAAAGATGTATTTTCCCATCATCAATCTTAATGATTTCCCCCTTTTTAACATCTTTTGGGAGTTGTTTATAATTAGTGCTTATTAACTTATTGTCTCCTAAACAATCTTTTGTTGTAATGATAACTTTATTATTTTTTTCTAGTATAACCCCGTCTTTTACGTCTCCAATTCTAATTTTAGGGCCCTGAAGATCAGCCATTATTGCAGTGTGTACATGAAGCTCCCTGTTTATTTCTTTAACAAGCTGAATGATTTTTAAGTGTTCCTCGTGTGTGGAGTGTGAAAAGTTTAGCCTACAAACATTAACTCCCGACATTATCATTTTTTTCAGTGTGTTTTTATTGCATGACCTTGGGCCAATAGTTGCTATTATTTTTGTGTTATTTTTCATTAAGCCAGGAATTGTTCTTTTATTTTTTTATTTTCTTCTGTATAAACTATTAATACATGGGGTATTCTTTTTATTTCCTCACACCAAAATTTTACTGTTTGAGACCCCTCAACATCATAAACTTTTAACCAAAAATCTATTTCGGGTCTGTTGTTTATCATTATGTTTTCTTCAGTTCTATTAACATATATGTGTGCTGAAGAAGATTCCATTACAAACTCATAACTTGGATAAACATTTTCATTGTTGTGGGTTTTTGTTTTTATAAAGTTTGTATTTAAAGTATTATTTACACCCCAAACAAAACGATAGTCTTTTAAGTGGCAGCTTACCGCTAACAAAGAAAAATCTAATTCTAAATCAACATAAAACTTTTGCTTCTTCATTTCTTTGTGCTAAATTAATATTTTCTTTATGTTATTCATGTTGATATATGCATTTTTTGCTGCTTTTTCTTGTGCCTGCTTTATTGTTCTGCCTTTAGCTTCAGAAATGACTGTGTCTGAGACAATCAATTCCACAAAATGTGTTCTATCATGATCTTTGCCTACAACGTTTTTTAAGTTAAACCTAGCTGGTTTTTTTTGTTTTTGAAATAGTTCTAAAATTTCACTTTTATAACTTATTTTATTAGACACTAATATTTCTAAATCTATTAAGGGAAAGACGGTTTTTTTTATGATACTTTTTTCTACAATAATATAACCCCTATCTAAATACATCGCCCCAATTAATGCCTCAAAAGCATCCCCCGCTACAGATTTTGTGTGTTTTTTTTGCTTGTGTTTCATTAGCTTATCAACCCCTAGTTTTAGAGCTATTTTTTGTAATGTTTTTCTATTGACAATTTTTGCTCTATTTTTTGATAAAAAGCCTTCTGGTCTGTTTGTGAACTTTTTATACAACCGTGAAGAAACTACTTGATTTAACACTGAGTCTCCTAAAAACTCTAGCATTTCATTGTGTTTTTTGGAAACGGATTTATGGGTTAGTGCTTGTTGATATATTTTTAAATTAAAAGGATAATAGCCTAGGAGTTTTTTTATTTCAAAAACAAATTTTATTTTTTTAAAAATCTTTCTAGCTGTTTCTTTAATCAACACTATGTTTTTTAACCATTATACAAGCGTTATGTCCGCCAAAACCAAAAGTATTTGATATTGCTGCTCTAACTGTTTTTTTCTGACTTTTTCCGAATGTATAATTTAATGATGGGTCTAATGATGGATCTAAATTGAACTGATTAATTGTTGGGGGTATTATATTGTTTTTAACTGTTAGTATTGAGGCAATTCCCTCTACTGCACCAGCCGCCCCTAAAAGATGCCCTGTCATTGATTTTGTTGCACTTATATTAAGTTTTTTTGTGTTTGAACCGAAAACATGGTTAATTGCTTTAATTTCAGCAACGTCGCCGAGTGGTGTAGATGTACCGTGAACATTTATGTAGTCGACTGAGTCCGGTGTGCTTTTGGCGTCCTCTATGGTAAGTCGCATTACATTTTTTGCACCCAAACCATCTGGGTGAGGTGCTGTTATGTGATAGGCGTCTGCAGTCATTGCTCCTCCAACTACTTCCGCATATATTTTTGCTCCTCTATTTTTTGCATGCTCATACTCTTCAAAAACTAAGGCTCCAGCGCCCTCTCCTAGAACAAAACCATCGCGATCTTTGTCAAAAGGTCTTGAGGCTTTTTTAGGGTCGTCGTTCCTTGTTGAAAGAGCGTGCATTGCGTTAAACCCCCCAACACCAGCAGCATTAATGGAGGCCTCAGAACCACCTGTAATAAATAAATCAGCCTTCCCCCAGCGTATATAATTAAAAGCATCAATCATAGCGTGAGTAGATGAAGCACAAGCTGAAACTGTGGCATAATTAGGTCCCCTAAAACCATACTTTATTGATATGTGGCCAGCAGCTATATCAGCAATCATTTTAGGAATAAAAAAAGGATTAAACCTGTGTCTTTCGGGGTTTTTTGCATAGTCCCCGCACTCTTTTAAAAAGGTGTCTAAGCCGCCTATTCCTGAGGCCCATATAACACCTGACCTGTCTAAATTAATTTTTGACAAGTCAATTTTTGAATCAGTAACTGCTTCAGCGGCAGCTACAAGAGCATATATTGAATAAAAATCTAGCTTTCTAGCCTCTTTTCTGTCTAAATAATTTGTAGGCTCAAAGTTTTTTATTTCACAAGCAAACTGAGTTTTAAAGCTTGAAGCATCAAATCTTGTGATTTTGTCTGCACCACTCTCCCCGTTAACTAAGTTGTTCCAAAACTCAGAAACATTATTGCCAATTGGGGTTAATGCCCCAAGGCCTGTAACAACAACCCTTTTTTCTGGCATTATAATTTATGCTGTTTTTTCAATAAATGCTATTGCGTCTCCAACAGTAGAAATTCCTTCGGCTTGATCATCTGGAATATGGACATCAAATTCTTTTTCAAACTCCATGATTAACTCAACCGTGTCTAAAGAGTCGGCGCCTAGATCGTTGGTGAAGCTTGCTTCAGGTGTTACCTCTGCTTGGTCAACACCTAGTTTATCAACAATGATCGCTTTTACTTTTGTAGCTATATCTGACATTTTTTATAGTTTTAATTATTATATCGCAGACAAAGAAAAATACTTTTTGAATATAATGCAAATTAATTTTGTTTTCTCTACTTAATTAAGAAATTCTTTTTTGGCATGATTTCACTACATTTGTAAAAAGCTAAAAAATGAAAAAACGTATTTGTGTTTTTGCGTCTGGAAACGGAAGTAACACAGAGGTTTTAATTAAGTATTTTAATAAAACTGATGAGGCCAAGGTGGCTCTTGTTGTGAGCAACAATGCTAATGCTAAGGTTGTTTTAAAAGCTAAAAACCTTGGCGTTAACACATTTGTTTTCAACAAAGCAGAGTTAAAAAGTTCTTTTGTTCTAAACAAGCTTAAAGAGTTACGGGTTGATTTTATTGTTCTAGCTGGTTTTTTACTGCTTATTCCTAATAATATAATAAAAGAATATAATAAAAGAATCGTAAATGTTCACCCCTCATTGTTGCCAAGTTTTGGCGGAAAAGGAATGTATGGAAACAATGTGCATGAGGCCGTGTTAAGATCTGGCGTTTCTAAAAGCGGTATTACTATTCATTTTGTTAACGAAAAATATGATGATGGTGATATTTATTTTCAGGCTGTGTGTAATGTCTCTGCTGAAGATAATACAAAAAGTCTTGCTAAAAAAATACAATCCCTTGAACACAAACACCTTCCTGTTGTGGTTAAAAAAATAATTAATTCATTATAGTTATATGAAAATAACCATATATACAGACGGATCATCTCAAGGAAATCCTGGACCGGGCGGATATGGAATAGTTATGTTAAGTAGTTCAGGTCATAGAAAAGAGTTTTCGGCAGGCTATAGAAAAACTACAAATAACAGAATGGAACTTCTGGCTGTTATTGTGGCTCTTGAAAGCATTAAGTTGTTAAACCAAGATGTTGTTGTATACTCTGACTCTAAATATGTAGTAAACGCTGTTGAAAAAAAATGGGTTTTTGGTTGGAAAAAATCAGGTTTTAAAAACAAGAAAAACCCTGATTTATGGAAGAGGTTTTTAAAAGTTTTTGAAAATCATCTTGTTTCTTTTGTGTGGGTTAAGGGGCATAATAACAACAAAGAAAATGAAAGGTGTGATCGTCTTGCTGTGTTAGCTGCTCAACAGGTAAAAAACCACTTGATTGACTCGTGGTATGAACAAGATCAAAAAAAGGATGTTGAGTTGTTCTAATTTTTTAATTTTGTTGTGTTTATGAAAGCAAGGGTTAATAATAGATGGGATTACGACTTAGAAAAAGACTTTTCATGTTTAGATTTTAAAAAACAGGGAGACGGGACCTTTAGTGTAATCTATAAAAAAAAGCACTATAACGCTGATGTTGTTAGTGTTGATTTTAAAAAAAAGGTGTTTATTTTGTGTATAAACAACACTAATTATGAGGTGTTGTTAACCGACAGGCATGATGAACTTTTAAAGTCTCTTGGCTTCAGCTCGTTTGATAAAGACGTGTCTCCTTCTATTGTGTCGCCTATGCCTGGAAAGGTTATAAACGTTTTGGTTTCAGAGGGTTCTAGTTTTTCGAAAGGGGATCCGTTAATTGTTTTAGAAGCAATGAAAATGGAAAACATTATAAAGGCCGAAGGACAGGGTGTTGTTGGAAAAATTAAAGTTAAAACGGGTGATGTTGTAGAAAAAAATGCTGTGCTTATTTCTGTTAAAAAAGATTAATTTTTTCGTGTTTAGTTATTTTTGAAAGCTCTTGCACTCTTTCGTTAATTTTATCTTTTGTTGCATTTTTTACCCCCTCTATGCCAAACTTCTCCACACAAAAAGAAGCCATTGCTGAGCCAATAATTGTGGCTTTTTTTATATTTTCAAAAGAATAATCTTTAGTTTTAGATAAGTGTCCCACAAAACCTCCCGCAAAACTATCTCCTGCACCTGTTGGGTCACAAACGTTTTCTAACAAAAGTGCTGGACAATAAAACTTTTTGTCTTTATTAAATAAAAAAGCTCCGTGCTCTCCTTTTTTAATTACTAGATTTTTTGGCCCTAAAGAAATTATTTTTTTTGCCGCCTTTAATAGTGTTTTTTCTCCTGAGAGTTGTTCTGCCTCTTCATCATTTATTGTTAAAACATCTACACTTTTTAATGCCTCTGTTAAATCTTCTAAATAATGGTCCATCCAAAAGTTCATGGTGTCTAAAACAATCATTTTTGGTCTTTGTTTAAGCTGTTCTAATACTTGATTTTGAACAGAGGGCATTAAATTACCTAGCATTAAGCATTCTGGTTTTTTATTTTTTTCAGGTACGTGAGGATAAAATGACTCTAGCACATTTAGCTGTGTATCTATTGTCTCTCTTGTGTTCATGTTTTTGTGATATTTTCCCGACCAAAAAAAAGTTTTTTCTTTTTCTTTAACTTGAAGTCCATCAACAGAAATATTGTTGTTTTTAAACATTTCTATTGTTTCCTTAGGAAAGTCTCCGCCCACTACTGATATTAATGATATTTTATCAAAAAGTTTTGATGCTGACAGGCCTATATATGTTGCTGCACCTCCAATAATTTTGTCTGTTTTACCAAACGGTGTTTCTATTGCGTCAAAAGCAACCGTTCCAACTACTAATAAACTCATATATTTTTTTTATTAGTGCAAATGTATTGCATATTTATGAGTATTGTATTAATATTGCATGCTAATATTCCTCCTTAGCTCAGTTGGTTAGAGCATCTGACTGTTAATCAGAGGGTCCTTGGTTCGAGTCCAAGAGGGGGAGCTCTAAAAACGTCTTTTAATGGCGTTTTTTTATTTATTTTCTAATATTACAATTGCTATGGTTAGTTTTATCAACCAGCTTATTGTTCTTATCCAATTAGATTTTGTTAGCTTTTCTAAATTAATGTATTTTGAGTTTTTTATTTCATTATGAATAGGAACCTGAATTAAAAAAGTACTGGACCATATTATTAGTGTTAGTAATCCTGTAGTTTTAATTAAATTATCTTCATAATTATAAAACAACATTATTAAAACAATTGTAAGCTCAATTATCATAAGGGGAGCAACAACAAAACCCATTCTTTTTACATACTCCTTGTGAAATAAAGACAGGTCTTTTATGTTTTTAAACAACGGATAGTTTATAATTTGTGTAATTAAAATTACTCCTGTCAGCACTGCAGATAGTATTAAATTATATAAAAAAACATTCACAAATTATGCTTGTTTAATATTTTCTATTTTTTTTAACATGTCGTCTGCCTCTTTTTCTAACCTATCGCTTTCTTTCCTGTTTGTTTTTGAAAGTTTAAACGCTTTTTCTTTTAACTTTCTATAGCTTTCTTCAAGCTTTTCCTTTTCTGTTTTTCTTTTAAATAACCCAAACATTTTTAATTTGTTTTTTTTAGTATTTTTTCAGGAAACAATCCTTTTTGAGGTTGTTTTCTTGTTTTTGTTTTTTTCTTTATTTTAAAAAACTTTTGTTTTTTCTTTATTTTTTTAGGTTTTTCAACCACCGCACAACCTAAATTAGTGCAAATCTCATTTTGTTTACATGAAATAATAACTATTGTTAATAATATGAATATAATAGTTCGTTTCATGAATGTAAAATTATGTTTTTATTTCTATTTTAGTTAAGTGACAAAAATAATTCTGTTTTGGCTATTAAAAAATTTATTTACGAAGAGGTTTTTTCCATTTTTAAAAATAATCCTAAAAAGAAGTTTAATTACAAACAAATATCTAAAATTTTGGGATTTAAAAATAGTTCTGAAAAGTTAATTATTTCTTCTTTACTAGAAGAAATGTTAAAAAATAAAAAATTAAGTTCAACCAAATCTGGATCTTATGTTTATCGCTATAAAAAGTCTACTTGTGTTGGCATTGTAGATGTTTTGCTTAATGGGAATGCTTATGTATCTGTTGAAAACTTAGAAAAAGATGTTTTTATAAGAAAAAAAAATCTTCCCAACCTTGTTTCTGGAGATGAAGTACTTATCAGTTCTTTTTTTTCACACAAGAAAAAAAGAGTTGAGGGTGAAATTTTGGAAATTATTAAAAGATCAAAAAGCATATTTGTTGGAGACGTGGAAATTTCTGAAAGTGCTGCATTTGTTTTAGTTTTAGATAATAGACTTAATTTCGATATTTTCCTTCCAAATAAAGA
>MDTE01107767.1_pt1 | contig 13753 bp, 13 predicted proteins | sample 811231 | NCBI WGS metagenome assembly MDTE01 (sample SAMN05326651, study PRJNA326480) | marine metagenome | isolation source: seawater | place: Indian Ocean: Red Sea | collected 2010
ACTACACTCTAAAAAATTTCAAATAAATTTTGAAAATACAAAAATTATTGATTTTTTTTCTGGGTCAGGGTCTTTTGGTCTTGAATGTATTTCTAGAGGTAGTAAGAAAGTAGAGTTTATAGAAAACAATCCTAAAATACAAAACACCCTTTATAGAAATTTATCAAATAATTTTGATAAAAATAAATTTAATATTAATAAAAATGATTTTTTTAATATGGATAAAACTAGTTTGATTGAAAACTTCAAACCTAATCTTGTATTTCTTGATCCACCTTATGAAATTGAAAAATTTGATAAAATTTTTGATTTTATTAAGATATTATCAAAGTATAAAAATTTAATAATTATATTACATATTAGAAAAACTAAAAATCTTCACATTGAAAATTTTAAATATAGTTTACAAAAAATCTATGGTTATTCAAAAATAATTTTTTTAAAAACTAATTCTTAAATACTTTATCTTTTAATAACTGTACTTCGGGTTGCCCATAGGGGTTTATATTCATCATTTTACCTAATAAAATTGTCTCTAATATAAAATACGAAAATAATTCTATTATATTTATGGGATTTTGGTGATCTGAAATTTCAATTTTTCTATGTGGAATTTCTTTTTCAGTAAACACTGACACAACAGATTGATATTGGGTTTTTAATAGTTCATTAGGAGTAAAATTTTCAATATTATAAAATCCTTCATCAGTAAAATTATCATAAATATTGTTGTCCGGAGGAGAAAAAATATTGAAAAACTTATTCTTTGGCCCACCTAGATAAAGTTGCATCATACTATGGTGATCTTTGGGACAAATTGAAGTTGTGGGTGTTAAAGCATTATTAGATTTTCCTAAACTTTCGCCATGAAGTTGATGAAACCAATATGAAAAATGTTCTAATCTGGAATTATAAATTAAATTACAATATATACTCAATTTCATTTCAGTCATACAGGTAAGAATAATCGCTGCATTTTTTGTTGGACTAAGATCGTTATCTTTATTTAATAATTTAATAAATTTTTCAGAGCCATCCTCAACATTTAAATTTAAATCCACAAAGGGCAACATACCTGTTTCAGACAAAATCGAAAATCTGCCTCCTATATCTGGATTATGTTCAACGATTTTGATATTTTTTTTCGTAGAGAATGATTTAAGAATACTCTCTTTGTTTTCAGTTATAACTACCATTGAGTCAAAAATATTATAATCTTTAATTTTTTCACCTTCAATTATAAGCAAGTTAAGCAATGCTAAGGTTTCAAATGTATCTCCAGATTTTGAAATGATAAAAAAAACATAATCTCTTATTTTATTTTTTAAAAAAAAATTTTTAAAATACTCAAAATCAAGATTATCAAAATATGAAATATCATCTTTCATAAAAAAAGATAAGGCTCTTGCACCAGATGATGATCCGCCAATTCCAATTACAGCTTTTTTTTTACCTTTGAATTCTAGACCCTGCTCAAGGTCTCTAATTTTTTTTTGATATTTTGCTGTAAATGATTGCAAAATTTGATTTTTTCCTGAATAAAATTCTTTAGAAATTTCTTCTGACTTTTCATTTGCAAGTATTAAATTTTCTTTAAAATTTTTATTATGATTAAAGTCAAATTTATTTTTTTTAAAAAAAAAACTATTATCAAAATTTATCATTATTTTTTTATATTTTTTAAAATATCTTGCTCAATTTTATTTGTCTCTTTTGTCTCATTACTTGGTATATTAGATTTATTTTTTAAATTACTATCAATTATTTTTTTTGTATTATTTTTTGTACTTGATGATTTTTTAATTTTACTATCAGGAGGTATTAATTCAAAGTTTGGCGGTTTCTCGATTGGGTCAATTTTTTTTATTAAAAATTCATCTGGCACATCTTTTTCAATTCCTAATCCCTGCTTAATGGTTTTACAGCCGTATGTAAAAATAATTAGTGTTAATATATAAATAATCTTATTCATTTTCTACATTTTTAAATTTAAACATGTCAAAAATTAGATAAAATAATATTCCGATTGTAATGCACATATCAGCAACATTAAATGTAAACCAATGTAATTCTTTATAATGCAAATCAATAAAATCAGGTACAGCATTGTAGTAAATTCTGTCAATAAAATTACCTAGCGCACCCCCGGTTATCATCGAAAAATATATTATTTCCCATTTTTTTTCAGATTTTAAGATTAAAAAACATATAAAAAAAATGACTATAAATATGATGGCTGTTATTAAATGATAAAACATCTGTTCACTTTGAAATAAGCCAAAAGCAATCCCTTTATTCCATAAAAGTATAAAGTTCAAATGAGAATTAATATATATACTATCGTTAAAATTTGGTTGGGTAAAAAGGCTTATAACATAAACTTTAGAAACTCTATCTAGTATAAAACAAATTAATATTATAGAAAAACAAAGAGTAAATTTTTTACGTAATTGCACAATTTTTTCTTTCACAAGGAACGTTTGAAACTTTCCAACAATAATCACATTTTTTTCCAGATGCTTTTTCTACAGATACTAAAATATTATCAACTGATTTAAGTATTTGCATTTTTGTATTTTCTGCTTTGTCTTTAATAACCTGAACTTTAGAACAAACAAAAAAGTCTGCTAGATTAATTTTTTCAAAAATACTTAAATATTTGTCACCAAATTGAATTGTTATTGCTGTTTCTAAACCTGATTTTATTGTTTTGTTATTCCTCATATCTTCAAAAATTTGGTTAATCTCAGTCTTAATCTTTTGTAATACCTCCCAAGCTGATACATTGAAATTAATGTCATTTTGATTATTAATTCTTTTAAAATCAACTAAAAAAATACTTTCTTCAAATTTCTCTGTATTTTTTGAATTAGATTTTAAAATTTGAAATACCTCTTCAGTAGTGAACACTAAAATAGGGTGTAACCATTTTAAAAGAAAATAAAGTGAATATTTTAGAATATTAATAGAGTTTTTTCTCTTTTGACTGTCTTGATCATCACAGTACAAACAGTCTTTTCTGATATCAAAATATAAAGAAGATAAATCAATTGTACAAAAGTTTAATAAATCAACATATATCCTATGAAATTGATTGTTTTTTTCATAATTAGTAAAATTGTCATCTAATTCCGAAATTTTGTTTATTATAAAAGAATCAATTAAATCAAGTTTGTTGAAATTAAAATTTTGAAATTCTTTAAAAGAAAATTCATCTAAAATATTTCCAAGCAAAAACCTAAGAGTGTTTCTTATTTTTCTATATGATTCAGAATGTTGTGTAATAATTGATTGATCTATACGTAAGTCTTCTGAATAATCAGATGCAACAACCCAAAGACGTAAAATATCAGCACCATTTTTTTTTTATGATTTCCTCTGGAGCTATTACATTTCCAAGTGATTTTGACATTTTTTGACCTTTACCATCAACTACAAACCCATGAGTAAGAATACTTTTATAAGGCGCTTGTCCGCGTGTTCCAGATGAATGTAGAAGGGAAGAATGAAACCATCCACGATGCTGATCTGATCCCTCAAGGTACATATCAGCTGGCCAATCCAAATCTTTTCTATTTTCTAACACATATGAATGTGTTGAACCCGAGTCGAACCAAACTTCAACAATATCCTCTACTTTAGTGTAATTTTCAGCCTTATATTTATCACCTAAAAAATCTGAAATATTTCTTTTATACCACGCGTCACTTCCCTCCTTTTTAAAAATATCGTAAATTCTAGAATTTACTTCGTCATCCACAATTGGTTGATGAGTATTTTTGTCGATAAATATTGGCAATGGAACTCCCCAAAATCTTTGTCTTGAAATGCACCAATCAGGTCGAGTTTCTATCATACCTTGAATTCTATTTTTTCCTATAGGTGGGAAAAAATTTGTCTTATCAATATTTGCTAAAGCATTTTTCCTTAAGTCATTTTTAGTCATAGATATAAACCATTGTGGTGTCGCACGGTGAACCAGCGGAGCCTTGGATCTCCATGAGTGTGGATAGCTATGTTTGTATTCTTTGGTGAATAATAATTTTTTAAATTTTTTTAACTCATCTATTACTAATTTGTCGGCTTTAAAAATATGTGTGCCTTCAAAGTGTTTAATTATGTTTGTATAATAACCTTTATCATCAATTGTATTTTCTGCTTTAATTTCATTTTTGAGACCAAGCGCGAAATCGTCAGGGCCATGACTTGGCGCAATATGTACTATACCAGTACCTTGTTCTGTTGTTACAAAATCAGCACTTAATAATGGGACATCATAATCATATCCTAATTCTATGAATGGATGTACCGCGATCAATTTTTTAAGTTCTTTACCATTAAAAGTATCAATAAGCTTAATATGTAATTGGGTGACATCTGTAAAATTATCTATCAAATCTTTTGCTATTATAAATTTTTCATTATCTTTATTCTCATATATTCCATAATCTAAATCTGGATTATAAGCTAACGCTCTATTACACGGAATTGTCCAGGGTGTAGTTGTCCAAATTAATATTCCTAAATTTTTGTGTCCTCTAAATTCTGTCTTTAAATTAAAAATTACGTAAATTTGATTTGAAATGTGATCTTGATACTCAACTTCAGCATCAGATAATGCAGTAGACTCTACAACTGACCAAAGAACAGGTTTGTAGCCTTTGTACAAACCTCCATTTTTTAGAAATTTTAGTATTTCAAGTGCAATTTGAGCCTCAGCATCATTAGACATTGTTGCGTAATAATTTTCCCAATCACCCAAAACGCCCAGCCGCTCAAATTGTTCTTTTTGGACTGAAATCCATTTTTCAGCAAATTGCCTACATTGATTTCGAAAATCTAATAGTGAAATATTTTTTTTATCTTTACCTTTTTTTTTATTTTCTTCCTCAATTTTCCACTCAATAGGAAGCCCGTGGCAATCCCAACCAGGAACATAAGGGCAATCTCTTCCATTTATTGATTTAAATTTAACAACAATATCTTTTAAAATTTTATTTAATGCAGTACCAATATGAATATTTCCATTTGCATAAGGTGGGCCATCATGGAGAATGAATTTGTCTCTACCTTTCCTTTTAGATCTAATTTTTTTATATAACTCTATACCTGACCAAAAGTTAATTAATTCAGGTTCACGTTGAGGTAGGTTTCCCCTCATTGGAAAACTTGTTTTTGGTAAATTGACTTTATTATCTTGCATTTTTTAATACTTTCTTTGCACCTGTAATATCTTTTTTTATCTGATCTAAAAGATTTTTCTTTGATTTAAATTTTTTTTCTTTCCTCAAAAACTTTAAAAACTCAATTGTAATGTTTTTTTTATAAAGGTTTTTAATTGGTACAAATAAATGCGTTTCTAATACATCAGTTTTTTTTCTTCCAAATGTTGGCGCCACTCCATAATTGCTAATACCATTATAAATCATTTTATTAAGGTATACTCGAGTTACATAAACACCTCTGAGAGGAAGAATACAATCTTTCAAAAAAACGTTTGCAGTTCTGTAACCTAATTTTCTTCCAATTTTATCTCCACTGACAACTTTACCATTTATTGACCAATGTCGTCCAAGCAATTTTTTAACTTGAGAAACGTTACCCAAAGAAATTAATTTTCTAATTTGACTAGAAGATATTTTTTTACCATTAATTTTTTTTTGTAACGCAGTTTTAGTAAAAAAATATTTTTTTAATAAATTTGGACTCCCAGCTCTATTTTTTCCAAATTTAAACTCTTTGCCAACAATAATTTTAGATGGTCTGATTTTTTTTTTTAATATTTTTTCTATAAAATTTTCTGCAGTCATATTTCTCAAACTTTTATTAAATTTAAGAATTATTAAATAATCTATTTTCATTGCAGATAGGATTTTTTGTTTTTCTCTTAAACTTATAATTTTAAAATTTTTTAATTTAGAAAAAAATTCTTTAGGATTAGGATCAAAAGTTAAAAGACCTATTTTTCGCTTATTTTTTTTTGCAAATCTTGATGCCTCACTTAGTATTGAAACATGACCCTTGTGAAGTCCATCAAAATTACCGATCACAAGTATAGAATTATTTGTCACCTTTAAACTATACTTGTTTTTAAAAATTTTCATTTTACCAATTTAATTCCTGTTGAAATTTGTTAATTCTTAAGCTTTCCATTTCATTTGACTTTAATAACTTGTCAAAATTCAAGTTATTTTCTCTAAAAAAATCTTTATAAATTCCGTTTAATATTAGTAAAGAGTCTATATTAAAATTCTGAGCTCCGTGAATATCTGTCTTTAAATTATCTCCAATAGCCAAAATCCTTTTTTTTTCAACAATGTGTCCAATTTTTTTTTCAATATTTAATTTTGCAAACATATAAATTTCTTCATATGGCTTACCGAAATACAAAACCGTGCCACCAATTTTTTTATAATATTTAGCCAATGCTCCAGCACAAAATTCAATATTATTTCCTCTTGAAACTACTTCGTCAGGATTTGCGCAAACAAATGTTTTTTCTTTTGATATCCAGCTTTTGAAAAGATTTTGATAGTCTGAGATATTAGTTCCTATTTCATCAACGAGTCCAGTACATATAATTTCATGGGCTTGATTAATATCAGACGAAATATTGTTTATACCTTCAAATAGATCAATGTCTTTGTCTGGTCCTAAATGAAAATAAATTTTTTTATGATTTTTGTGTATATAATTTATTGTAACATCTCCAGAAGTTACGAGGAGATCAATTAAGTCAAGATTAAAATTCAATTTTTTTAAAAATTGCTTGACTGTATTACTAGGTCTTGGAGCGTTAGAAATTAAAACAATTTTTTTTTGTTGTTTTTTTAATTCATCTAAAACAGTAATGGCGTTTTCAAATAAATTTATACCATTGTGAATAACACCCCAAAGATCAACAAAGTAAACGTCATACATGTTTGTTATGTTCTGAAATTTTTTTAGTTCTTCAGGTAAATAATTTTGCATTATTTACTCAGTCTGTTGAAGTGTAGTTTTCAAATTATCAATTAATTGATCAATTTGATTTTTTTCGATTATTAAAGGTGGAGATAACGCGATTATATCTCCTGTAACTCTCAATAAAGTTTTCTGATTTACAAAAGCTTCACACAAAACGTTATAAGCTCTTCTCGTTGGCTTGCCGTCCATAGGCTCTAATTCAACAGCGCCTATTAATCCAAGATTTCTAATATCAATTATATTTTTTACTCCCTTAAGAGAATGAATTGCATCCTCCCAGTATTTTGATAATTCTTTTGCTCTTTTAAATAATCCCTCCTCTTCATATAGTTTTAAGGCAGCCAAAGATGCAGCGCATGCAAGAGGGTGTGCTGAGTATGTATATCCATGAAATAAATCTATCATTTTTTCATCCTTGTTCATAAAGGCATTGTATATTTCGTCTTGTACTAAAACTGCACCCATTGGAACTGTTCCACTGTTTATACCTTTAGCAAGACAAATTAAATCAGGTGTAATATCAAAATACTCACTTGCAAATGATGTACCCAAACGACCAAAACCTGTAATAACTTCATCAAAAATTAATAAAATTTTATTTTCTACACATTTTTCTTTAATTTTATTTAAATAATTTTTTGGTGGAATAAGTACACCAGTAGAACCTGCTACAGGCTCAACAATAACTGCTGCAATATTTTCTGGACGATATTTTTCTATCATAGTATCTAATTCATCTGCTAATTCCTCACCCCATTCAGGCTGTCCTTTTGAGAAAGCATTTTTTTTTAAATTATGAGTGTCAGAAAGATGATAAACCTCTGGAAGGAATTTATTGAATTGAGCTCTATTTTTTTCAATACCTCCAACAGAAACTCCTCCAAAATTAGTGCCATGATATCCTCTATTTCTTCCAATTAATATCTTTTTGCTTTCTTGACCTTTTTCTCTCCAATAAGACAAAGCAATTTTTAAAGCACTTTCCACTGCTTCAGATCCAGAATTCCCAAAAAAAACATGATTAAAACCTCGTGGCGCCATCTGTGATAATTTTGAACTTAACTCAAAAGACTTTGGATGACCCATGTTAAACGCTGGAGCAAAATCAAGTTCTTCTGCCTGCCTCTTTATGGCTTCAACAATTTGTTCTCTACCATGCCCTGCGTTACAACACCAAAGGCCAGCTACACCATCTAAAATTTGATCACCCGAAGGAGTATAATAATACATACCCTTGGCTCTTGAAATTATTCGGGGATTTTTTTTAAAATGTTTATTTGCAGAAAAGGGCATCCATAAAGACTCCAGATCATTTGGAAAATTTTGGGATCCACTTGATCTAAAAGCTTTTTTTAATGAACTTAGAACCGACATATTTGAGGGTATACTTCAGAATAATCAAAAAAACCACATAATCAGTGGTTTTTTAAGGTTTTGAAAACCCCTTGAAAATATCTGTTTAATTGTCATATCACCTTCATAACGTTAAAGGAGAAAATATGAAATTCAGACCATTACACGATAGAGTGTTAGTTGAATCGCTGGATAGCGAAGAAAAGACTTCTGGAGGAATAATTATTCCAGACACTGCGAAAGAAAAACCACAAGAAGGAAAAGTAATTGCAGTTGGTCCAGGGTCAAAATCAGAGGATGGAAAAATTACACCAATGGATGTTAAAGTAGGAGATCATGTATTATTTGGTAAGTGGTCTGGTACTGAAGTAAAGGTTGACGGAAAAGATTATTCAATCATGAAAGAAAGCGACATCATGGGAGTAATTGCAAAGAAATAATTTAGGAGGAAATTAAAATGGCAGGAAAAATAGTTAAATTTGAAACTGAAGCAAGAAATTCGATGCTTAAAGGTGTTGATGTTCTCGCTAACGCTGTAAAAGTAACTCTAGGACCAAAAGGAAGAAATGTAGTTATCGATAAATCTTTTGGTGCTCCAAGGATTACTAAAGACGGTGTTACTGTAGCAAAAGAAGTAGAGTTAGAAGATAAGTTTGAGAACATGGGTGCTCAAATGGTCAAAGAAGTAGCTAGCAAAACAAATGATGAGGCTGGCGATGGAACAACAACTGCTACTGTTTTAGCTCAAGCGATTGCTAGAGAAGGTTGTAAATATGTATCTGCAGGAATGAATCCTATGGATTTAAAAAGAGGTATTGATACAGCAATAGAGAAAGTGATTGAGGAAATTAAAAAAAATTCAAAAAAAGTTAAAACAAATGAAGAGATAGCACAAGTTGGAACAATATCAGCAAACGGTGAAAAGGAAATTGGAGATATGATTTCTCAAGCTATGCAAAAAGTTGGTAACGAGGGTGTTATTACTGTTGAAGAGGCTAAAGGTTTGCAAACTGAATTAGATGTTGTTGAGGGTATGCAATTTGATCGTGGGTTCTTATCACCTTACTTTATTACTAATTCAGATAAAATGACTGCTGAGTTAGAAAACCCTTTAATTCTTCTTTGTGAAAAAAAACTATCTAATTTACAAACATTGGTACCTTTGCTTGAGTCAGTTGTTCAAGCTGGAAGACCTTTATTAATTATTGCTGAAGAAGTAGAAGGTGAAGCTTTAGCTACCCTAGTGGTGAATAAACTAAGAGGTGGTTTAAAAGTTGTTGCTGTTAAAGCTCCAGGATTTGGTGATAGAAGAAAATCAATGTTAGAAGATATTGCTATTTTAACTGGAGGAACTGTAATTTCTGAAGATCTTGGTATCAAACTTGAGAACGTAAAAATTCAAGATTTAGGTTCGTGTAAAAAAATTAAAGTTGACAAAGATAATACAACTATTGTTGATGGTTCTGGTAAAAAAGGAGATATCGAAGCTAGATGTGGTTCAATCAGAAAACAAATTGAAGAGTCAACCTCTGATTACGATAAAGAGAAGCTTCAAGAAAGACTTGCTAAACTAGCTGGTGGTGTTGCAGTCATCAAAGTTGGTGGAGCGACTGAAGTTGAAGTTAAAGAACGAAAAGATAGAGTTGATGATGCACTTAACGCAACTAGAGCAGCCGTTGAAGAAGGTGTTGTAACTGGTGGTGGATGTGCCCTTTTATATGCTGCTTCTGTTTTAGATGGTGTCAAAGTAAAAGGCGACGACCAAAAAGCAGGTGTAGAAATAATTAAAAAAGCATTACAAGCACCAATTAGACAAATTACATCAAACGCAGGAGTAGATGGCTCTGTTATCGTTGGTAAGCTTTTGGAGGGAAAAAAAGGCTCGAATGGATATGATGCTCAGTCTGAAGAATACTGTGACATGATACAAAAGGGTATAATTGACCCTACAAAAGTTGTTAGAACCGCCCTTCAAGATGCAGCTTCAATTGCAAGTTTATTAATTACTACAGAAGCAATGATCGCCGATAAACCAGATGATAAAGATGCTGGTGGTGGCGGTGGAATGCCTCCAATGGGTGGCGGAATGCCTGGCATGGGCGGCATGGGAATGTAAATCTCATACTGAATTTAAAAAGCCCGGTTATAACCGGGCTTTTTTTTACAAAAAAATATTTAATTTTTTTTCGTCAAATTTTTTTGAAACAAGTAAGCAAGCTGAGCTGCTAAGTATTTTTCCATCAGAAATTATCCTTAGATTATTTTCTTTTAAAGTTGAACCTGTTGAAGTGATATCTGTGATTAACTCTGCTGAACCTGTAAAAGGATAGGACTCCGTTGCACCTAAACTTCCAACTATTTTAAACTCAGTCACCCCTCTTGATAAAAGGAAATTCTCTGTCAATTTTGGATATTTAGTAGCGACTCTCAATCTTCTATTATATTTTTCTTTAAACTCAAAACTTACCTCTTCTAAATCTGCAATATTTTGAACATCTAACCAATCATTTGGCACAGCTACAACTAAGTCAGCAAAACCAAAATTTAATTTTTTAAAAATTTTAACATTATTTTGATATTCATCAGGAAACTCCATTAAGAGATCTAAACCTGAAATACCTGCATCTAGCGTACTATCATTTATCCTTTCAATAATTTCTCTAGCATGCAAAAAAACTCCATCATAATGATGATCTTGATCAAAATTAAAAAAATAATTTCTAGAATTAGAATTTTGAATATTTAAGCCTTGAGAGGAAAAAAGTTTTATACTTTCATCTTTCAATCTTCCTTTACTGGGTAGTCCTATTTTTATTTTATTCATATTAATTGATTTAAATTTATTGCAGCTCCAAAAGCTGATGTTTGCTTCCCACCTAATGTTTTGATCAAATTGTTGTACTCTCCTCCTCTAGCAAGCTCTTTGTTTTGCTGACAAATTGAGAATGCTAAACCTGTATAATACTGAGTCTCTCTTCCAAACTTAGCGTCAAAAATGACATCTTGCTTGGTGCCTAATTTTTTATTTAATTTATTCAACTTTAATAAAGCCTGATTTAAATTTTTTATTTTTAAATCATTTTTTTTAATAAACTTTTTAATGATATCTGCTGATTTTTTCAAAGGAACTTTTAATTTTAAAAAATTTTTAATAATTTTTACGCTTTGGCTCCCGTTAAAATTATCTCTCGGATCTTTAATTTTCTTTTCAAATCTTTCAATGATCTCAGCAACTGTTCTGCCACCAATTACTTTGTTTGCATCCATTTTTTTTAAATCTTTTAATCTATTATAATCAATTTTAATCTTTTCATTATCGAGATCATAATTAGTTTCCAAACGATTTAAGAGTTCGTCAAAATATTCTTTTCTAGAATAATGTCTGATTAGTCTAAGTTTCCATCTTTGAGGTAAATTTAATGAGTTAATTAAATTGTCAAACAAACCGATATCGTTCAGAATAATTTGTTTTTTTTTAAGTCTCTTAAAAACTGGCAAAATCGTAGATAGAATTAAATACTCAGGTGAAGATTTGGAATTAATAATTTCACAACCTATTTGATCAAAAACCTTGAGTTCACCTTTTTTATTTAATCTAAAAGCTGATCCAAAATAAGACAGTTTTTCAGTTCCTTTTTTTTTTCTTTGAATATACTGAATAGCTGTTGCAATTGTTAAATCTGGCCTTAAACTGATTTCTTTTCCAGACTTATCCTTAAAATTCAAAGCATATTTTTTAAAAGCTTCTCCAGATCGTTGGGTAAGAAGATCTGTATCTATTACGATATCTAAATCTATAAAATTAAAACCTTTTTTTTGTAAAATGCTTAATATTTTTTTTGATATATTTTCTTTATTTTTTTTATTTTTAAGAGCTTTAGACATAACTATTTTTTTATTTCTTTTAATAAATCTGATAATGCAAAAGTTTTTTGCACATCTTTTGATTGTGTCCAGTCCTCTCTAGACTTAATATTCTCAGAAACTTTGCTACCAATGACTAAATTTTTAAGGGTCACCAATTGTTTTGAAACTTCATCATCACCGCAAATAATCACATATTTACAATTTTTTTTATCTGCATATTTTAATTGACCTTTAAAATTTGATGAACCTGAGTAAATTTCAGAGTTGATGTTATTTGATCTAAGCAAATTTAATATTTTAAAATAATATTCCATATATTTTTCATCCAAAACGCAAATTAAAACTGGACTCTTTTGGTTAAAATTAAAAATATTTTTTTGATTTAATGCATATAATAAACGATCAAGACCAATAGAAATGCCTGTAGCTGGACAGTCTTGATTTTTATATCTCTTTACAAGGTCATCATATCTCCCACCGCCGCCAATTGATCCAAACTCAATATCTACTCCCTTTTCATTTTTAACTTTAAATGTCAATTCTGCCTCAAAAATTGGTCCAGTATAATATTCAAGGCCTCGAACCACCGCTGGATCAATTTTGAAATTGCTAAATTCAAAAAACTTAAAGTTTTGAATTATTTGCTTTAATTCATTTAAACCTTCTTGAAATAATATATTTTTGCATGAAATTTTCTCTAATTGCTTTAAACCTTTTGAATTTAAAAATTCTATAATTTTGTTTATTTGATTTTTTTCTAATCGAGCACCTTCGGTAAAATCTCCTGATTTATCTTTCCTGCCTTTTCCTAATAATAATTTTACACCATCAATGCCAACACGGTCCAATTTATCGATTGCTCTAAGTGATATAGATTGTTGATTTTGGTCTTTAACCTTAAGATCTTCTAATAAACCTTTTGATAATTTTCGATTTGAAATTTTAATTTTAAAATCATTTTTTGCCAAACCACATTTTTCCAATATTTCTGATATTAAAACACATAATTCGCTATCAGCTAATAAATTGTTTGTTCCGACATAATCGGCATCAAATTGTAAAAACTCCCTGAAACGACCTGGGCCTGGTTTTTCATTTCTCCATACTGTACCTAATTGATACCTTTTAAAAGGCCTAGAGAGCTTATCAAAATTCTTAGCTGTAAATCGTGCAAGTGGCGCTGTTAAATCATATCTTAAAGACAACCATTTCTTACCATCTTCAAATGAGAATATTCCTTCTGACGGTCTATCTTTATCTGGTAAGAATTTTCCTAAACTTTCTGAATATTCAAAGCTTGGTGTTTCGAGAAACTCAAAGCCATACTTGGTCATAACCTCCTTAATCTGCTTGATTAAGAAATCTCTAATAACCAGTTCTTTTTCTTTTCTATCAATAAAACCACCGGGTAAATCAACAGGTGGTTTACTTATTTTTTTATTCATTGTTTTGGTACAGCTGGTTGGAGTTGCACCAACGACCTCCTGTTCCACAGACAGGCGCTCTAACTAACTGAGCTACAGCTGCATTCGTTAAAGTTTATATTATTATTTATTTGTTAAATATA
>MDTE01169443.1_pt1 | contig 13753 bp, 16 predicted proteins | sample 811231 | NCBI WGS metagenome assembly MDTE01 (sample SAMN05326651, study PRJNA326480) | marine metagenome | isolation source: seawater | place: Indian Ocean: Red Sea | collected 2010
ATGTTCTAGCAGGAGTAATGTGGATAGGTTTACTTTGGTATCTGAATTTTGTTCAAATACCAAGCATGCCAAAAATTCCAGATGAACAAAAACCTGCAATTGGTAAAGTAATAGCGCCAGCAGTTTTATTTTGGTTCAGATGGGCTGCTTTAGCAACAATTGTTACTGGTTTAATTGTAGCTTATCTAAATGGATACGTTCACCAAGCTCTGGCTTTGGGTATAGGTAGTGGTGGAGGTAAAAATACAGCTATTGGTATTGGAATGTGGTTAGGTTTAATTATGGCCTTTAATGTATGGTTTATTATTTGGCCAAATCAAAAAAAAGCTCTTGGTATAGTTGAGGCTTCTCCTGAAGAAAAGCCTAAAGCTGCAAAAACTGCGATGCTCACATCAAGAGTAAATACTCTGCTATCACTACCAATGTTATTATCAATGGTAATGGCTCAGAATTTATATTAATTTTTTTCGTTATTATCCTTTAAAATAGTTTCTTGATTTACGTTCGTATAGTTTAAAATTGGCGTAGCTACAAATATAGAAGAATATGTTCCGACTATTACACCAACAATCATTGCGAAAGAAAAACCTTTTAGTATTGATCCACCAAATATATATATGGATAAAAGTGCTAATAAAGTTGTAACTGATGTGATTAAAGTTCTTGATAGAGTTTCGTTTGTAGAAATATTAGAAATTTCAGATATTGGGATTTTAGAATATTTTTTCAGATTTTCTCTAATTCTATCAAATATAACCACGGTATCATTCATTGAATATCCCACAATAGTTAAAACGGCCGCCACTATGGATAAATTTATCTCATAACCTAAAAGAGAAAAAATGCCTATTGTTATTATGACATCATGAATTATAGCTACAATTGCACCTAAACTAAACTGCCACTCAAATCTTATCCATATATAAAATAACATTGATGCCAAAGCTAAACTAATAGCTAGCATTCCATCCTGAAATAATTCCTTACTAACTTTTGGCCCTACTTTTTCTACTCTTCTAAAATTTATTTCTGTAGCTAGATCTAATGTTAATTTATCATTTATTGACTTTATAAAATCTTCTTTATTTTTATAATTTTGTTCTATTTTGACTAAATAATCATTTTCTTTTCCAAATTTTTTTACATTAACGTCGCCTAAATTCATTTTTGTTATTGATTGCCTTAAATCAGAAATTTGGACATTAGGATTTTCTGATCTAATTTCAATTAATGTCCCCCCTTTGAAATCTACACCTAAATTTAAACCCTTAAAAAAAAGTATAACTATCGAGGAAATGACCAATATAATAGATATAAAATTTAAATTTCTATAAAAATTTGAAAATTTTATATTATTTGATATTTTAAAAATCATATTTTCACTTGCTTGTTTTTATTTTTCATAACGTAAACTGAAGACAAATGACGTGCAAAGAAATATGCGGAGAAAAGAGTGGTTATAATACCAATCCCTAATGTTACTGCAAAACCTTTGACAGGACCTGATCCTAAAAAGAAAAGAATTATAGCTGATATTAATGTTGTTACATTAGCATCTAAAACTGCTGTTTTTGCTTTAGTATAGCCCATATCAAAAGCGTGAATAATTGATTTTTCATTTTTCATTTCTTCTTTTATTCTTTCAAAAATAAGAACATTGGCATCTACTGCCATACCTACTGTTAAAATAATACCTGCAATACCTGGCAATGTTAAAGTTGCTTCTAAAATTGTTAAAATTCCTAATAGTAAAATTAAATTTATAATTAAAGCTAAGTTGGCTACGATTCCTAATAATTTATATTTAAAAATCATATAAAAAATTACCATTAAAAATCCTATTATTAGAGAAATAGTTCCTGCTTTAATAGAATCTTCACCAAGATCTGGACCCACAGTTCTTTCTTCAATAATATTTAGAGGAGCTGGTAATGCGCCAGATCTTAGTAGTAACGCAAGATCGGTGGCTGATTGAAAAGTAAAATCACCTGATATTTGTCCATTTCCACCAACTATAGGTTCTCTTATCTGAGGAGCACTTATAATTGTATTGTCTAAAATTATAGCTAATCTTTTTCCAACATGATTTGTAGTAACTCTTGCAAATTTTTTTGAACCCACCCTATCCAAAGTAAACGTAACTATAGTATCATTATTTCTATTATCAAATGACGGCCTAGCATTTACTAAATTATCACCGCTCATTATTACTCTTTTGCTAACTCTAAGTTCACCTTTTTCGTCCTCAAAAAATAATAATTCTGAACCAAAGCTGTCATCTTTATCAGTAACTAATCTGAAAGAAAGATTAGCTGTTTTTCCTAAAAGTTTTTTAATTCTAGCTGGATCATCTAATCCGGGTAACTCAATTAAAATTCTGTCATTACCTCTCTTTAAAATGGTAGGATCTTTTGTTCCAACTTCATCAATTCTTCTTCTAACAATTTCCATGGATTGATCTAAAGCGGTATTTTTAATTTCTATAATTCCAAATTTAGTAAAGGTAACTATAACAACATTATTATTAATCGAATAATCTAATTCATAAGATTTATATTGATTATAATATGAATTTATAAGATTTTCTTTATTAAAGAAAAATTTATCAAATTTTTCTTTTTCTGTAGATGGAAGAGAAAAACTTATATTTTGATTGTTTAGTATTAAATTTTTATATTTTATTTTTTCTTTTTTTAAAGATTTTTTTAATGAAATAAGTTTGTTTTGAAGTTTTTGTTTTACTATAGGGTTAGTATCAACTTCAAGCAATAAATAAGATCCACCCTGCAAATCGAGACCTAAATTAACTTTTTTAGATAAAAAAGAAATATTATTAGTATTAATAAAATTAGTTATAGCAAATATTGAAAAAAAAATTATTATTAAATAAATAAAAACTATTTTAAGTTTTGAAAAATATAACACGAAAGATTACTTTTTAACGTCAGACTTTTTTAACAAACTTTGTATTGTTGATTGAACTACTTGTACTGTAACATTCTCTGAAATTATTAAATCAACTTTATCATCACCCAAAACTCTTTCTATTTTTCCTACTATACCTCCTGAGGTAACAACTTCATCTCCTCTTTTTAAAGAGCCTACCATAGCCTTATGTTCTTTGATTTTTTTTTGTTGTGGTCTTATAAGAAAAAAATAGAAAATAACAAATATTAATATTAAAGGTATAAATTGTGCAAATCCTGAACCTGACATACGTCTCCTAAATTTTTAATATAACTATACTAAATAAAAATAATAAACAATAAGAATTATTTTATATATTTTTCACCCTGCATATAAGGTCGTAAAACATCTGGAATTATTATACTACCATCTTTTTGTTGATAGTTTTCCATAATCGCAATTAAAGTTCTTCCAACGGCTAATCCTGAGCCATTTAACGTGCCTAAATAATTTGACTTATTGTTTTCATCTTTAAACTTAGCGTTCATTCTTCTAGATTGAAATTGACCACATGATGAACAGCTTGAAATTTCTCTATACTTATTTTCAGAGGGAATCCACACTTCAAGATCATAAGTTTTTTCAGCGCTAAAACCCATATCTCCTGTTGAAAGCAAAACTTTTCTAAAAGGTAAATTTAATTCTTTTAAAATGCTTTGGGCACAATTTGTCATTCTTTCTAATTCCTCATTACAGCTATTTGGATTAACTATACTTACTAGCTCAACCTTATAAAACTGATGTTGCCTTATCATTCCTTTAGTGTCTTTTCCATAACTACCAGCTTCTTTTCTAAAACATGCGGTGGAAGCTACAAATCTCAATGGAAGTTCTTTAATATCTACAAAGGAATCTCTTACCATATTTGTTAAAACTACTTCGGCCGTAGGTATTAGAAATTTTTTATTTTTTTCATCATCTAGCTTTAATTGAAATTGGTCATTTTCAAATTTAGGAAGCTGTCCTGTTCCAAACATCGTGCTATCAGAAACTATTAATGGTGGCGATATTTCCTGGTATCCAAATTTTTTTGTATGACTATCTAACATAAAATTAGAAATTGCTCTTTCAAGTAAAGCTAATTTACCTTTGAGAAAAACAAACCTTGCTCCAGTAGTTTTTGTCGCATTATTAAAATCCATTAGATTTAGTTTTTTACCTAATTCATGGTGAGGCAAAGGAGTAAAATTAAATTTTATTATTTTTCCAAATTTTTCTATTTCCTTATTAGATTTATCATCAGTGCCGACGGGAACATCATCCAAAGCAATATTGGGAAGTGCTGCAATAATAGATTTAATATCTTCATTTATTTTATTTTGTAAATTTAATAATTTATCAATTTCTTCGGTAATCTCTTTAGATTTAGCAAATTGACTTTTATCTTTTTTTTTTGAAATTATTTTTTTTTCTTGTTCTAATCTTTCTTTTTTTTGAATAACTTCTCTATTTTTCTTATCTAATTCCAGTAATTTATTTAAATTAATATTAACATTTCTTTGATTTAATTTTTTTAAAAAAAAATCGTAATTATCTCTTATTAATTTTATATTATGCATTTCTTTTCTTTTTTTCTATAATTTTAACTGACAATATAGATAATTCATAAAGAATTAACAAAGGTATTCCAAGTCCAATTTGAGTAATAGGATCAGGCGGTGTCAATATGGCAGCAATAATAAAAATTAGAACGATTACATATTTTCTTCTTTCCTTTAAATATTGTGAATCTATAAATCCCACTCTAGCTAAAAGACTTAATAAAACAGGCAATTGAAAACTTAAACCAAAAGCAAAGATCAGTCTCATGATTAAAGAAAGGTACTCATTGACTTTTGCCTCCAATTGAATTGGTAAAGATCCTATTTGAGATGATGTTTCGAAGCTTAGAAAAAACTTTATTGCAAGAGGCATTACAAGATAATAAACCAGCATACCACCTAGTAAAAATAGTGTTGGTGTGGCAATCAAATATGGTAATAAAGCCGCCTTTTCGTTTTTATATAGTCCTGGGGCAACAAATTTCCAAATTTGCATTAAAATAATTGGGCTAGATATGAAAAATGAAGTAAAAAAAGCAACTTTTAAATATGTAATGAAAGTTTCATGTAAGGCCGTAAAAATTAATCTTCTATCAATTTGATCATCTTTAACAGCGTCAGCGTAAGGTTGAACTAAAAAAGCATAAATATTTTCAGCAAAAAAGTAAGATATGATGAAAAAAATAAATAAATATATAAAAGATTTTAATAGCCTTGATCTTAATTCGGTTAAATGTTCAACGAAACTAGATTTTTTATTTTTTTCTTCATTCATCTTTTTTTTCTTTTTTATTTTTTAATTTATTTTCATCTAATGAAATGTTTTCATCAAAAGTATCTTCTATATCGGACATGCTATTTTGAATTTCACTGAAGTACCTTTTTAATCCACCGATCCAATTTCCAATTTTATTTAATACTATAGGAAAATCTTTTGGACCTATAATTAATATAGACAGAACTACAATAAGTAGTATTTCAAACCATCCTATCTGTGGCATTGTAAACTATTTATTCTCTGTATCTTTTTCTTCGCTTGGACTATCTTGAGATGAAATTGTAGTAGATTGGTCAGAATTATCTGCCATGCCTTTTTTAAAACTCTTTATTCCTTTAGCAACATCACCCATTAAAGATGATATCTTTCCTCTTCCAAATAGAAGCACTACTAAGACAACAACTATTGCTATTTGCCAAAAACCTATACTCATAGTTAATTTATATACAATTTAATTGATTAATTAAAGAGGTCTTTTACTCATCTTCTGATTTAAGTGAGCTACTTAACATATCGTCAATATTTGAATAAATATCTTCTTTTTTATCCGTTATTTGTTCCTTGTAAAATTTGCCTGTTCCGAAAATTGAAGTATCTATATTACCGCTGTCAATCAAACCTGCTGAGGTTAGTTCTTCAACGCTTGGTAAATCTGATAATTTTTTAAGATTGAAATGATTTAAAAATTCGTCAGTCGTAACATATTGTATTGGTTTACCAGGTATATTTTTCCTACCTGAAGGTTTAACCCAATCTAATTCTAAAAGGATTTCTAAAGTATTGGTGCCAAAAGAAACTCCTCTTATTTCTTCTACTTCAGATCTAGTAACAGGTTGATGATAAACGATTATAGCTAAAGTTTCTAATGTGGCTTTAGAAAGTTTTTTTTGCGTAGAGGGTTGCAAGTTCATTAACTTAGAAAGATTTTCAGCAGTTCTAAAAGACCACTTTCCAGCAATACAAACCAAATTTATTCCTCTATTTTTATATTGATCAGAAAGTGAATTTAAAATTACATCTATCTTCGTGTTAACTTTTACTCTAGACTTAATAGTATCTAAATCTAATGGTTCTTCAGCAGCGAATAGGACAGCTTCAACTTGTCTCTCATTTTCGGTTAAATTTGTAGGAAATTTAATTATTTTCGAATTTTTTTTTTTATTCATTTTTTGCCTTAATTAATAATTTATCAGATTTATTTTTCTGCATTATATTTATTAAACCTTCTTTGGATAACTCAAGTGAAGCAGAAAAAAAACCGGCTACACCAGATTTTTTTAAATTTTTATTTTTTTTAAATTCTTTTGGAATTAAATGATATATATCTTTCCAAGAATTAAGTTTTTTTATATTTTTTTTAATTATTTCAATAGCTTGTTCAGTGGTACAAACTGGTAGTTTCGGAATATTTATTGATGAAAAGTTTTTTCTCATCATATATTCTGAATATGATTTGATTAACTCATACAAAGTTACTACATATTTTGAACTTTTATTTGATCTTATGCCGCCAGAAATTCCACGCACCCTTATATCTTTACCAAGTCTGTTTTTTTTTATTAGCTGATCTGATAAAAGTCTTATTAACTCTAATTTTTTAAGTTGAAGTTTTAATTTTTCAGCTACCTCAGATGCTTTAAATTCATCCTCCTCATCTTGAGGTAAAAGTAATTTAGATTTTAAATACGCTAACCAAGTAGCCATTAATAAATATTCGGACGCCAAGTCTAAATTAATTTTTTTTGCACTATTGATAAAATCAATAAACTGTTCAGCTAATTGAGTTATTGATATATTAGCCAAATCAACCTTTTGAGATTTTGCTAAATCGAGTAATAGCTCCAATGGTCCAGAATAATTATCTATTTTAATCTTTAAAGTTTCTTTATTTTCAATAACCATAAGATTAATTTTATCCTAAAAATTTATAAAAATGTGATGTTTTTTTTTGCGTAAATTTATCTATTTTAGGTACTTTTTTTACAACCTCTTTCATTTCTCTTATATTGCCATTGCAATGCAGAATTAAATTACAGCCAGCTTTTGATGCCTTAAAAGCATTGTTTTTTAATCCAAATTTAAGAGCTTTCATTGATATATCGTCAGAAATTAAAATTCCACTAAATCCGATATATCTTCTTATAACTTTTTTAATTACAATTTTAGATTGAGTGGCACAAAATTTTGTATCATATGCTGAATAAACTATATGTGCAGTCATAGCAAAAAAAGATTTGCATGCTTTGAAAGGTTTAAAATCTATGTTCTTTAACTTTTTTTGACTTGCATTAATTATAGGTTTTTTTTTGTGACTATCTACCGTAGCAAGTCCATGCCCAGGTATATGCTTCATAACAGTTCCAATTTTATTTTTTTCAAACAATTTTATGCACAAGCTTCCCATTTCAGATACTATTTTAGAATTCTTTGAAAAAGATCTACTTCCAATAACTGAGTGAGATTTTAATCTTTTAACATCTAAAACAGGAACAGTATTTATATTTATGCCGACAAATTTAAAGATTTTAGAAATTTTATTGACATAATCTTCATAAGCTTTATAAAAAAAAATTTTGTTCTTTGTGTAAAGTTTGCCAAAATATGCCTGAGAAAATTTTCTTAAATCCAATATTTTATTAAGTCTAGATACTTGTCCTCCCTCTTGATCTATCAATATAGGATATTTATCGTCTTTGAGACAATTACGAATATTGCTTATTAAATATTTTAATTGAAATAAATTCTCAATATTCCTTGAAAATAGAATTACACCCCAAGGTTTGTGTTTTTTCAAAAAAATTTTTTCTTTATCAGATAAAATAGTGCCTTTTATTCCAAATATAACTGCTTTTCTATTCATTTATTTTTAATTAAATCAAAAAATTTGTATTTTTTCTTCTTTTTTTTGTAAATTTCCACATCATTTGTATACTCAATGATATTTTGAGTATCATTCTTTAATAAGGGAATATCTAGCTTTTTTGATAAATCTATATCAGAATAATATAATCTGGATTTATTAGTTGTAATGATATTTTTCTCAGAAAAGTAAAAATTAATAATAAATATTATAAAAAAAATAGAAGATAATAAATATAGTATATTTATAATTTTTTTATACATTACATGCTTTTTGGTGTAGAAACTCCTAAAATATTCATACCATTTTTAATTACTAAAGCTACTGCTTGAAGAACTTTTAATCTTAAATCATTTTTAGATTTTTTATCATGAATAAATCTAAATTCTTCGTTGTCTTTTCCTAAATTCCAGTAAGAATGAAATAAAGTAGCTAATTCATATAAATAAAAAGGAATTCTATGAGGTTCAAATTTATTTGATGAGATTTCTATACATCGGGGCCATTCGGCAACTTTTTTTAAAATTTCTATTTCATATTTGTTAAAATTATCTATTTCATTTTTAATACTAATCTTATCTTCTAGATTTAAATTCAATAATCTAAATACTGAATTTATGCGAGCGTATGCGTACTGCACATAAAAAACAGGATTTTCTTTTGATTTTTCCGTTACTTGTTTAAAATCAAAATCTAATTCAACGTCAGAGCTTCTATTTAACATAATAAATCTCACTGAATCTTTACCAACTTCCTTAATTAAGTCTTCAACGGTAATATAATCTCCTTGCCTTTTTGACATTTTAAATGGTTTACCATCCTTAAATAATTTAACTAATTGAGAAACTTTACATATCAAACTCACTTTATTTTTAGATATAGCTTTAGTAGCAGATACGATTCTTTTCGTATAACCAGCATGATCTGCTCCAAGAATATTAACAAGAACGTCGAATTTTCTAGAAATTTTGTCTGAATGGTAGGCAATATCCCCAGCAAAGTAGGTCCATTCACCATCCGATTTTTGTAATGGCCTATCAACATCATCTCCAAATAAACTAGATTGAAATAATAATTGATTTCTTTTTTTCCAATTTTTTGGAATTTCTCCTTTTGGAGCTTCTAATTTACCTTCATATATATATTTATCTTTTTTTAATTTTTTTATTACTTTATCTACAGCCTTTTTTTTTATTAGTTTAGACTCATAAACAAAATTGTCATGTTTTATACCAAGTAAATTTAAATTACTTATTATTAATTGCATAGAATGTTTTAAAGATTCAGCGCTTAATTTTAAGTATATTTTTTTTAAATTTTTAAAATTTTTTATTGTTTTTTTTTTAATTATTATTTTTGCTATATCAATAATATAATCTCCTGGGTATAAATCGCGATTAGCAGGAAAGGGTTTATTATTCAAAATTTCCAATATTCTATAATAAACAGAGTCAATAAATTTTTTAATTTGTTCTCCGTAATCATTTACATAATATTCTTTTGTAACTTTGTTTCCATTAAACAGTAATAAATTAGATAAAGTGTCTCCCAAAATTGCACCTCGGCAATGCCCAACGTGGAGTGGTCCTGTGGGGTTCGCAGAGACAAATTCGATATTATATTTTTTTTTATTTGCATTGTTAGATCCATATTTTGATTTTAATTCGATCACCTTATTAAGATGTTTTTTCCAAAAAGATTTTTTAAAAGATATATTTATAAAACCCGGTCCAGCGATTTCTATTTTTTCAAATTCTTTAAAATGGTTAAGTAATTCTTTTTTTAATAATTCTGCCAATTCTCTTGGAGGACAATTGTTTAATTTAGATAAAATCAAACTTGCATTAGAAGATAAATCAGCGTTTTGGTTTTTTGGAGGTAGTTCAACTGTAATATTTTTAAAATTAGTAGGAATTTTTATTATCTTTTGTTTTGATAATTTTTTAACACAAGATAAAATTTTATTTTGATAATCAATAAATATGTTCATTTTATTTTTTTATATAAGTTAATGGCATATCTGTCGGTCATACCAGCTATAAAATCAGCAACAACTCTATATTTATCTTCTTTTTTTAGCAAATCAGTATTAATATATCTTTTAGGGTTTTTCGATAAATATTTAAATAAATCATTTATTATTTTTTTTCCTTTATTGGTATTAATAATAACCTTATGGTGATTATACATATTAGTCTTTAAAAAATCTTTTATTTGAAGATCTACTCTTTTCATTTCTGGCGAAAAATCTACTATTTTATGATTTTGATTATAAATATCTTTTATTTTTTTGGGCTGATGTTTTTTTAAATTTTTATTTGTTGTTTTTATTACATCTACTACCATTAAATTTATTATATTTCTAACTATCTGATTGATAATAATTTCTTTTCTATACATATTAATATTTTTAATATGTTTGTTAATTATTTTATTTATTATAGGCAATGAAGATAGATCTTTAATTGTAAACAGTTCTGCTCTTAAGCCATCTTCTAAATCGTGATTGTTGTAAGCTATATCATCAGATATTGATGCTACTTGAGCCTCTAATGAGGAAAAATTATTAAACATTATTTTTTTTTGAAAAAAATCTTTTCTTAAAATTTTTTTATATGGTAGAATATTTTTTACTGGTCCATTGTGTTTGATTAAACCTTCTAGTGTTTCAATGGTAAGATTTAATCCATTAAAATTATAATATTTGTTTTCTAATACAGTCACTATTCTTAACGTTTGAATGTTATGATCAAAACCGCCATAATTTGACATACAATTACGAAGAACTTCTTCACCCGCATGTCCAAAAGGAGTATGACCTAAATCATGCGCCAAACTTAAACTTTCACTAAGATCTTCATTAATTTTTAATATTCTAGATAATGTTCGTGCTATTTGTGAAACTTCCATAGAATGCGTTAGTCTAGTTCTATAATGGTCTCCCTCCGTATTCACAAAAACCTGCGTCTTATGTTTAAGTCTTCTAAAAGATGTTGAGTGTATTATTCTATCTCTATCCCTTTGATATGGAGATCTAACAGAACTTTCACTTTCTTTGTAAATCCTACCTTTGCTATATATTGATTTTGTAGCATATGACTTTAAATGATTTTCCTTATATTTTTTTTGCATAATTTAAATAAGAGCATTATATTACAATAAATTAGGTTTAAATGATTAAAGAAATAAATTTTAGTAAAAAAGCTGTGGAAAGAATCGATAAATTAGTTGCTGAAAAACCTTCAGGAACTTTTTTTAGAATAGCTGTTAAAGGTGGAGGTTGTTCAGGATTTAAATATGATTTCTCTTTTGACAGTAAAATTGATTCTGACGACTTAAGACACAAAAATATTGTAGTTGATAAAGCTTCTCTTGATATATTGAAAGGTTCTGAAGTTGATTTTTCCGAAGAATTAATAGGTAGCTCCTTTAAAATATCCAATCCAAAAACAAAATCTTCTTGTGGTTGTGGTATATCCTTTTCTTATTAATATTTAATGAAATTAAGTTCTTGGAACGTAAATTCAATAAGAGCAAGGATTGATAGTGTAATAAATTATATAAAATTATCTGATCCGGACATTTTATTTATTCAAGAAATAAAAACTGAAGATAAAAATTTTCCCTATAAAGTTTTTAAAGATTTAGGTTACAATTCTTATGTTTTTGGACAAAAAAGTTACAACGGCGTAGCCTTCATTTCAAAAAAAAAAATTTTTGATGTTAGTTTAAATTTAATTAAAGATTTTAAGAAACAATCAAGGATTATTACCGGTAATATTAAAATTAAATCAAAAACTATTAAATTAATAAATATATATGTCCCTAACGGAAATCCAATTAATACTGATAAATACGAATATAAAAAAATATGGTTTGATTTTTTTATAAAGAAAATAAAAAAAATTTTAAAAGAAAATAAAAATATAATTATAGCAGGTGATTTTAACGTGATTCCTGAAAAAAATGATGTTTACGATTATAAAAAATATGAAAATGATGCGTTGTTCAAAGCAGAAATAAGAAAAAAATTCTATCAATTAAAAGACTTGGGTTTTTTGGATGTCTTTCGTTATTTTAATAAAGATAAACAGGAATACACATTCTGGGATTATATGTCAGGTTCTTGGCAAAAAAATCATGGGATGAGAATTGATCATTTTTTAATTACGAACAATCTTTTAGAAAACGTTAAAAACATTAAAATAAACAAATCTCCACGATCTAATATTAAGCCGTCAGATCATACTCCTATTGAATTAAATATTATTTAATTCTACCATAAACATCTTTATATCTTATAATGTCAGTCTCTTTGAGTATTGGTCCAGTTTGAACTTCAATAATTTTTACAGATTTATTATATAAGTTTTCAATTCTATGAATTGAGCCTTTTGGAATAAAAATAACATCATTAGCTTTTTTATAAAATTTTTTATTATTAATTGTAATTCTGGGCCTTCCCTCTAAAACAGTCCAGCGTTCAGATCTAAATTTGTGTTTTTGAAGACTAATAGAAGATTTTGAATTTATTGTAAGTTCTTTTAGTAAAAAGTTTTTTCCATAAAATAGATTTATATATTTGCCCCAAGGACGATAAAATGTATTTCTTTTAATATTATTTTTAGAATTATTTTTTTTAAAATATTTCCAAATTTCTTTCCAATTACCTAAATCTGTTAATGGTAAGTTTAACTTAATACCATTAATATCATTACTTTTTTCTAAAATTGCATAATCAAATGATATATCTTTTATTTTTCTAAAAAATTTTTTTTTTAAATAATAAACATTTTTTTTTATTTTAGCTTTATGAACTGAATTAAAACAATTAATCAACATTTTATATTGATGTCTGCGAAAATTTCTAATTATGGAATCTTTTCTCATAAAAAACATACCAGAATTCATAAGCCCTTTTTTTTTTAAAATAGATTTTAATTTCTTTTCATTGGGCTTTTCGATAAATTTTATTACTTTATTTCTTTTTTTTGATACTTGTCTTGTTAAAAAATAGCCATACTCTTTAGATGGAGCTATCGGTTTAATTCCAAAGACAAAAATATTGTTCTCATTTAAATAATCTTTATAAAAATTAATGGATTTATTAAATTCGTTTACTTTACCAATTAAATTATCAGAGCTGAAAAAAACCATGCTTTGATTGTATGGAATATCTTCTATTAAAGCTGAAGATAAGATTGCAGGTGCTGTATTTTTTTTTAAAGGCTCTAATATAATTTTATATTTATTAATTTTGTATTTGTTAAGAAATTTTTTAATTAATTCTAAGTAAGTATGGTTTGTTGATATAATTGGATAGTCAAAAGTTGAACTTTTAATCCTTTCTAATGTTTTTCCAAATAAAGTCCACCCACCCCAATCAATAAACTGCTTTGGTAAATTCTTCTTAGATTTGGGCCATAATCGGGTACCCGCCCCTCCACATAATATAACTGGTATAACTTTCATATTAACTAAATATCAGCGTAACATTTTTTTTCTTTAGAGGCTCCAGGATGAGTTACTGCACCTTTGTATGCGGGACCAACTGATTGTGAGTATTTCCACAAAGTACCAGATGTATATTCAATCTTTTTTGGTTTC
>MDTE01042047.1_pt1 | contig 13752 bp, 13 predicted proteins | sample 811231 | NCBI WGS metagenome assembly MDTE01 (sample SAMN05326651, study PRJNA326480) | marine metagenome | isolation source: seawater | place: Indian Ocean: Red Sea | collected 2010
CAACTGCAGTATCAGGAATTAGACTAACATCAATTCCATCATGTTTTAATTCAAATGCAGTTAATCTAGAACCTTGTTGAATTGGCCTAGTTTCGGTAGCGATAACTTTAATATTTTTTCCACTTTCTTTTGTTGCTCGGATAACTCCTAAGGCAGTACCATAACCTACAGTTGCCAATGCGCCAGCATTGCAATGTGTCATTATGGTATCATTGTCATCAAATAAGTCAGAACCATTTTTTCCCATAGACATATTGATTTGTATATCTTCTTCAGCCATTTTTTTTGCATGTTCAACAACATCATTTCGTATCTGTTCAACAGTGTTTCCATTGTTTGCAATTTCCATAATCCTATCTAATCCCCATGAGAGATTTACTGCAGTAGGTCGTGTTTCAAATAGAATTTTTTTGGCATTTTGTAAATATGTAATTAATTCATCTTTTTTAGTTGCATCACTTTGTAATGCAGCCAGAGCAAGACCAAATGCACCAGATACACCAATAGCAGGAGCACCTCTAACAACCAAAGTGCGTATTGCATCGGCAACTTGATTAAAATCAGTATATTTTACATATTCAAGAATATTTGGTAGTTTTGTCTGATCAATCATGATAACAGAATTATCTTTCCATTCCACAGTTTTTAGGCTCAATATTTTCAAAAAGAGTTAGGAGTAATTATTTTTTGGCATCATTAATTGGTAGTTAAGTATTTTACAATATGAAAAATCATAGCATATAATGGAACTAAGCGATTTAGAGAAAATTGATACAAGATTAATGTTCAAAACTTATGATAAATGGCCAGAAATTGCATCTGAATCATATGAAAAAAAATTCGATAAAGTAGAATATAATGACATAGATCATATTGTGTTTGCAGGTATGGGAGGTTCAGGTTCAATTGGAGATTCAATTGCATCCATATTGTCAAAAGAAGATATTCACATAAGCATTGTTAAAGGATTTTTACTTCCAAAAACAGTTGATTCTAAAACATTAATAGTTGTGACCAGTGTATCAGGTCTTACAACAGAATCATTAGAGATATTAAAAAATGCTAAAAAAACCTCAGCGAAGATTGCGAGTTTTTCATCAGGTGGAAGAGTAGAATCATTCTGTAATAATAATGACATATTTTTTCAGAAAATTCCAATGGTGCATTCTCCAAGGGCATCATATTCTGGTTTTTTATTTTCAATTTTGAATATTTTAGAACCAATTTTGCCCATAAGTAAACACGATGTTAATGAAGCATTAAATTCATTGATAAAAACAAGAGATGAAATATGTTCAGAAAATCTTAATCAAGATAATAGAGCATTACAATTAGCTGAATTTACTAAACAGGTTGCATGTATAATTTACCCTCATGGATTACAAGCTGCAGCAACAAGATACAAGAATTCTTTGCAAGAAAATACAAAGATACATGCAATGATAGAAGATGTTATTGAAACTTGTCACAATGGGATTGTTGCCTGGGAGAAAAAATCTGATGTTAATCCAGTATTAATTAAAGGAAAAGATGATCATGTTAGGACAATTGAAAGATGGAATATTTTGGAAGGATATTTTAAATTAAAAGAGACAGATTATCGTGTAATAAATTCTGTAGATGGAAGTATTTTATCCAAAATTACAAATTTGGTTTATTTGTTAGATTATGCTTCAGTTTATGCATCAATATTAAAGAGAATAGACCCATCCCCAGTAAAATCCATAGATTTCATTAAGAGTAAGTTGGTAGACTAGAAGAATTTATCAGTTAAATTTTATATCCACATTCCAAACTAAAATTTATGAAAATTGTAATAGGAATTCCTGCATATAACGAAGAAAAAAATATCGCAGGTATAATTACCAAATTAAAAAAACATGCAGATTCTATTATTGTTTGTGATGATGGTTCAACTGATTTGACAAGAGAGATATCTGAAGAATTAGGTGCGATAGTTATCAGACATGAAAAAAATTTAGGATATGGTGAAGCCATAAAAACAATATTTCAAAAAGCAAATGAAATTGAGAGTGATGTTTTGATTACATTTGATGCAGATGGTCAACATAGAATTGAAGATATTTCGGTAGTTGCTGAACCAATTATTAAAAATGAAGTAGACTTAGTAATTGGATCTAGATTTTTGAATACAATTTCGGAAGAGATGCCAAATTATAGAAAAGTAGGAATCAAGGTTCTAACAAAGATTACAAATTTATCAATTAAAGATGAACTAACAGATTCACAAAGTGGATTTAGAGCATATAATAAAAGAACATTACAAGAAATCAAACTATCTGATTCAGGTATGGGTGTATCAACAGAGATTTTAATTAAAGCAAGTGCTTTAGGGTTGAAGATAGGGGAAGTTCCAATAAAAGTTAGATATGAGGGAGATACTTCAACGCATAAACCAGTTTCACATGGAACATCAGTATTACTAAGTACGCTCAAATTTACATCAATTCACAATCCATTAAAATTCTATGGAGTACCAGGAATTATTTTTCTAGGAATTGGTTTAGGTTTTATTGCATGGACAGTTCAGGTGTATACGGAGAGTCAGGCAATTATTACAAATATTTCTTTAATAGGAATAGGTAGCATTGTACTAGGAACAGTATTGTTAATGACAGCAGTCATTTTATTTTCAATTGTTACGGTAGTTAACGAAAAGAAGTGATTATTTTTTTACTAATATTTTCCACCAAACGCTTACTGTATCATCTGAATTAACATGTTTTGACTCTTCAAAATTAATTATGGTGAAATACTTTTTCAGGATGTTTTCTAATTCTTTTTTTTCAAAGAAGAATCTAGTTACTCCATTATATTCAAATGCATTATCAGATATTTTATTTCCAAAATTATGATATTTATCACCAGATTTCTTGGTTGAGAATAAAAAGAAAGAATCAGTTTTTAGTATTTTATGAATATTTGAGAAAATATCAGAGAGTTGACTAATATCAAAAAATTGTAATGCCAGATTAGAATAAACAAATTCAAAATCTGTTTTTCCAAAATCATAAGGTTTTTGAGTATCATGTACAAATAGTTGTAAATTTGACAATTTCTGCTCAATTTTTATATTTTGAACAAAATTTATTGCATTTTCAGATATATCAGTCCCAATAACATCACAACCTAAATTTGCAAAAAATACTGCATCACGACCCTGACCACAACCTAATTCAAGCAGATTAGTAATCGAATATTTTTCAATAATTTCTTTTGCGTAAATTGCAAGTTTTGTAGGGCCAGTTCCGAAATAATTTTTTGTTGAGTATATATCATTCCAGTAACCAAGTTTTTTTAGCTCAGTCGCAATTTCAGAATCGTCATGATTTGAATTCATATTATTTTGATTTCTTTTAATTATGTATTTATTGGTTTAAGATTCTATTCATTATCTCTCTCATTTCATTAGACTTGTCAATTTTTTTATCAATTAGATTTGTGTTTTCATTTGGATCTAGTGTAAGATCATAGAGCTCTTCAGAGTTATCATGTATGTTTTTGATGTATTTCCATTCATCTGTTCGAATTGCATATACATTTGGTTCCTTAGGAGGTTTTCCAGAAGTTAGTGGATTTCCTGATTGAGAAAAAGCAATTCTAGATTCATTTTTACCATTTATAATAGATATCAAACTTTTTCCATCAAATTCTTCAAATGATTCATCCCTAGGTATAGATAACAATTCTAGAATAGTCGGGAGAATGTCTATAGAACGTACTTGTTTTTTATTTATTATTGAGTTAATAGATGGATGACAGAATAATGCGGTAGATATCAAAGTAGTATCATAACAATAAACACCATATGCACGCTCACCAAGTTTTTCTCCAGTACTTATTCCATGATCAGAAATTACAACAAACAAAGTATCTGTTTCTAGATCGAGAGTCTGGAAATGCTCAAAAATTTTTCCAAGGTATTCATCTGCATTAGTAAATAATTCATCATAATAAAGAGAATTTTTTTCTTTATTTGAAAAATATTCCTCACTAAAATTATCATACTTTTTTAGAACATTTTCCATTATTCCAGTATGTATATTGCTATAATGTAAATACAAAAAGAAATTTTGTCCTGAATTTCTTATATCTGCCATTTTTTCTAATAAATTTTTATGCCGTTCAGTAAGATTATCATTTAATTCATCATGAATTTTTAGTTCATCAAAACCAGATGGAGGTAAAATTAATTTATTAATTGAATCACCAAATGTTGCATATCCGATATCTTGTAAATATCGTGGTAATGTTTTGTAAAGATTTTTTTTAAAATTTGGGCTAGACCAATAGCTATTTACACCATTTTTGAATCCATAAACACCAGAAAATACTGCATGCATTGCTGCAATCGTAAATGGTGCATAAGTGATTACATTTGGAAAAAATGCATTATTAGAGATTAATTTATCATAATTTTTTCCTTTTACAATTCGATCCTGTCTTGCACCATCAATTGTTATGAAAATAAGGTTCTTCATGAATCTGAGAAAATTTAATCATATATGGGTTATTCTGATGTATTATTCGCACAGGTAAGATCATATATGCAGTTTATAGATTCTTCCAAATTATAAAAAGTCAATGGACTTCATTTATTCAAAAATTATCTTTGTATATTGTGAGAAAATTCTTTATCCAATTCTAGTGATTTTTTCATTCCTTCATCATGCGGAATATTCTTATTAATTTTGAATAATTTAGGATCTTTGACATGTAATTGAAGAACATCATCAAGTAAAATTGGATTTTTATTAATTTGAAGAACTACTTTTTGTATAAGTGTTAGATCTTCGTTTCGGTCTAACGTAATTCGGATATCACTATAATTTTCAGTACTCTGTAAATTTCCTATACGAAAATCCATTTTTTTATTTCTAATAAATGGCGTCACGTGCTCCCTTTCAGAAGGTAATTTGGCATTTTTCCAAGTTTTCTCTAATGTAGTAAAAGAGAAAATTTCAACATCAGTTCCAACAGGGAATGTTCTAATCAATGTATTTGTAGCATAATCAAGATTTTCTTCTTCATATTTTTCAATCACATCATCAACCATATTTGGATCAATGAGAGGACAATCAGATGTTATTCTAACAATATTGTCAATGTGAAATTCTTTTGCGCATTTATAGTATCGATCTAGAACATCTAGTGATTCACCACGGAATACATCTATTCCTAAAGCAGACCCAAAATTTTCTATGATATCATCTTGTGTATGGGTTGTTGTTGCTAGGATAATTTTATCAATTAATTTAGATGATTTCAGTTGGTTAATGACAAAATCTAAGACAGTATTATTTTGATCAATTTTCATCATTACTTTTCCAGGTAATCGAGTTGACCCCATTCGTGCTTGTACAATACAACCTATCATTATTATAATTTAATTTATTTTTAATTAAAATAAGACTTTGTATCAATATCTTCTAAAACCAGTTATAGAAATAAGACCAATCCATGAAGAATATTTACTTTGTTTCTGTCTTAAATTGATATGGTGTTGAACCTTGAATTTTATTAATTTCTCTATTGAATTCTCTAATCTGCTTTGGGATATCTACACCCACATTATCACTCCATTCTGAAATTATTCTTGAGAAAATTGGACCTTTTTGACCATTATTGATTTGTTTATGATTTACTGAAGTGATAGGTAACATCGCAAATGGAGTCCCTGTAAAAAATGCTTCATCTGCTTCCAGTGCATCATTTACTGTAAGATTTTTCTCTTTACAGTTAATTCCTAATTTTTTTGCAGTATCTAATACGTGTCCACGACTAATACCAACTAGGATATTTCTTGGTTCAGGAGTATATAATACACCATCTTTTACTAAAAAGAAATTAGCACCAGTACCCTCAGCGATAAAATCATCCGGATCTAATAGAAGTGCCCAGTTATTTTTTCCTTCATGCTTTGAAACTTCAATGTTTGCCATCATGTAAAATAATCTACTACGATTTTTGATTTTTGGATCCATTAAATTTTCTGGAATTACTCTTTGTTCAGTAATAATTGCATTAATACCATTTTCATATAATTTATCCATTCCTCTAACTGTCCATTTTAATGGGAAATCTGCAATAATGATTGTTGGTTCAATCTTACCTCCAAATATATCACCATAGATTGCTAATGGACCTCTACTAACATTTATCATCAAACGATGTTCATCATCATCTCCAAAAAATGGCTCATTCTTTTCAATGGTTTGAAGACAAGCTTTTTCCATCTCGTCAATTGATAGATCAATTGAAATATTTACAGAATTCATTGAACGAAAAAGTCTTTCGAGGTGTTTTCTCAATTTGAATTGTTTTTTGTTATAAGAACGTGTCATATCAAAAACCATATCTCCAAACATCAATGCAGAATCATAAATTGAGATCGAGGCTTCGTTCTCAGGAACAAATTTTCCATTAACATAAACTACGCGCGACATATTATTTCGTTCTCTTTTTGAGTAGAAAATTCTTCATTATAACCTCACATAAGTATATGTCCTCAGGTTCATCAATCTCAAAATGTTTCCAATATTCCATTTCTGCAATACCAATCTTTCCACCTAGTCTATTACCATATTTTTCTAGAACTTCTGGTCTAAACATGTAAAAAGAACCATTCTCTTCATATTGTTTCGCAAAATCTTGTCTTCTTGGTCTATTTCTATAATCATAGTTAATGCTATTCCAGAAACCTTTCTTATTTTTCTCCCAAATGAAAAAATCACCTATAGGGGATGCAGAGATCATGGAATCATATTTGAATTTATGAAATTTTGTTATGGCTTTGTCAATATCTGAAGACTCACGAATTGGAGATGTAGCTTGTAATCCAATTACTAGATCAATTTTTTTATCTGATTTCTCAATCTCATTTATTGCATGTAAGAATCCATCTTCACATTTTGAGGTATCCTTTGCCAAACTCTCTGGCCTTTCTATGATTTGTGCACCAAATTTTCTTGACAAATTTAAAATCTCTTTATTATCTGAACTCACCCAAATTGATGTAACTTTTTTTGAAAATTTTGCTTGTTCTATAGACCATCCAATTAAAGGTTTTCCACAAAACTTCATTATGTTTTTCATTGGGATTGATTTTGAACCGCCACGTGCTAAAATTATTACTACATTATTTTTCATTTTCACTATTCAGATAATCCATTTGCAAGCCAACCTCCATCCACATAGAGATCTTGACCTGTTACGTATCTTGATGCATCTGATGCAAGAAATATACAAGGACCAACAATATCTTGTTTCTCTCCCCATCTATTTAGTAATGTTCTACTAGTTCGAGCTTTTCTTAATTTTGGATTTGACCAACTTTTTTTAGTCATCTCAGTTTTCATATATCCTGGTCCAATATTGTTTACTCTGATTCCAAATCTCCCCCAATCTTTTGCTAATGACTTTGTTAACATCTTTAATCCACCTTTTGATGCTACATATGCAGGATTATTTGGGAATCCCAATTCCGCATTTATACTTGTAAAATTAATTATTGAACCATTCTTCTTTTTCAACATATATTTAATTACAGTTTGTGCACAATTGAACGCTGCTTTAAGATTAACATTGTTAGTAATGTCCCATTTATCCTCTGGATAAAATTTTTGAGAATTTTCTGGAAATGTAACTCCTGCACCATTAACTAATACGTCAATTCGTTTATGTCTTGTAAATATCGTTTTACAAACTGATTCAAATTTCACTTGGTCTGTTACATCACATTCAATATAATTCAAAAACCTCTTTAGTTTCTTTGAAACTTGTTTTGAAAAAGAAATATCTATTGCATAAACATACGCTTCTTCTTTAGCCAGATTTTCTGCTAAGACACTAGCCATACCTGTTCCTCCCGCCCCAGTTACAATGATAATTTTCTTCTCTAGCGAAAATAGTTTTTTATTCATTTTTTTCCTGTCAAACAAACTTCTGACGTAACTTTTTAATATTTTCTATTTCTGAATCCCAAATCTTCTTTTTACCATCTCCCATAATATCTTCTAAAACTCTGATGTCTCTCACTAAACGTATAATTCCTTGTGGCTCTAAAGAAGCTGGTTGATCATGACCATATAATGTCCTATCAATAGTTACATGTCTCTCGATAGCCTCTGCACCCATCATCACTGCTGGAATAGAAACACTTGTTGCTCCAACCTCATGTCCGCTATAACCTACTTCACAACCAAATTTCTTTTTCAGTTTTGGTATCAATTTTAAATTAGCTTCTTCATCTGGCATAGGATATGAACTATGTGTATGCATTAATGTGAATGAGCACTTATTCTTTCTAAAAATTTTCACCGCATTCGAAATATCTTTCATGGTACTCATTCCTGTTGAAATGAATGTATGTTTTCTCTCTTCTGCAATAACCTCTAACAATTTTTTATGTACTATCATTGCAGATGCTACTTTATTATATTTCGTTTTAAATTGCTGCATTTCAATTTGACTATCAATATCCCAACATGAAACAAACCAATGAATTTTTTTTAATTTACAATAACGATCTATCTCTTTGAATTGTTTCATACTGAATTCTCGATGAATTCTCATTTCTCTTTGTGTAGTACCCCATGGGCTTTCTAAATATGAATCAAGAAATTTTTTTGTATATATTTTTTCAACATTTTTCTTCTGAAACTTTACTGCATTACATCCTGCATTCACAGCAACATCAATAATCTTTTTTGCAATCTTTAAATCACCTGTATGATTAGTTCCTATTTCAGCAATTACAAATACCATGTTACATGTTTTCCCCTATTGTAATTAAATCAATCATTCACATTTTTTTTAAAACTGATAATTAATTCCGAAACTTCTCTTAACACTCCATCTCCTCCTTTTTTATCACATAAATAATCTGAAATTTTCTTAATTTTTTCATTACAATCTTTTGGCGCTGCAGAGAATCCAACTAATTTCATCACTTCGAAATCATTTATGTCATCTCCTATGTATGCAAATTCCTCTAATGTAGCATCATATTTTTTCAAAATTTTCATAAATTCCTTTTCTTTTCTTTCTACTCCTATTAGACAACTAGAAATTTTTAGTTTTAAAGCACGTTTCTTGGCAATGTCTGATTTCTCTTTAGTCATAAAAATTGTATCAATTCCATTTTCTCTTAGAAGTTCTACTGCCATTCCATCTTTGGTATTGAATTTTTTCAGTGTTTCTCCTTTCTCGGAATAATACATTCCTCCATCGGTCAGTACCCCATCTACATCTGTTATGACATACTTAATTTTTTCACATTTTTTCCTTAGATTATAATTCTTTGAACGCATTATTCCTAAATCATTCAAAAAAATCATTCAAATAAATTCTTGTAATCAATACTTAGTCTTAGATATATTATCCTTGAATAAGGCTAATTTAATGATATGATAGTATTGGTTTTTAAGTGCAATTAAATATAATTCATATTGAATTCAGATATGAGTGAAGACTTAATCAATATTCAAGGATCGAATCCATTTCTAACATCTAAAATAATACGAAAAAAAGATGCATCACCTTGTCGTATCATGTTCTTATATCCTAATGAACGAGGAATGAGTACAATCCCTCCATCAATTGCTGTATTATCTCAAATACTAAAAGATGAGGGTCATTCTACATCATTGTTTGATACAACTTTTTACAAATTTGATGATGAAATATCAATTGAAGACTCAGATGTAGTTGATGCAAAAAGTCTACAAGTTAGACCCGTTATTGATTCGGATGTCGTTGATGGACATCAACAATTACAACAAGTAAAACCTGCAATTGATATACATGAACAAGATGATGATGATTTACATTTTAAGAAAACTACACGTTCTGCAGTTGAAGATTTCAGAAAAGCAATAAAAGAATTCAAACCCCATATCATTGCTGTTTCTTGTACGGAAACCACTTTTCTTCGTGGACTAAAACTAATTAAAGAAACTAAAGATATGGGAATTATCAACATATTTGGTGGAGTCTTTCCAACTTTTGCCCCTGAATTAATTATGAGTTATGATGAAGTTGACATGTGTTGTGTTGGTGAAGGAGAAAATGCATTAATTGATTTAGCAAATTCAATCTCTAACGGTGATGATTACTCAAATGTAACAAACTTATGGATTAAACAGAAAAATGGAGAACTTCAAAAAAATAGTATTTCTCGTCCAGTTGAACTTGACAAATTGCCTCCATTAACTGATGTAGGACTATTTGGAGAAAAAAGATTCTATCGACCTATGGGTGGAAAAATTAGAAGATTATTACCTGTAGAAACTCACCGTGGTTGTCCTTACACATGTTCTTTTTGTAACTCTCCAGCTCAAAATAGACTCTATGGAGATGGAGATTTTTCTAAAGGTTTGACATTCTTTAGAAAAAAACCAATGGAGTTAGTAAAAAATGAAATTTTAAATCATGTTCAAAAACATAATATCGAATATGTTTACTTTTGGGCAGATACATTTCTAGCTTGGACTGATGATGAATTTGATAAGTTTATTGATATGTATTCAAACATTAAACTTCCATTCTGGTGTCAAACTAGAATTGAGACAATTGATGAAGATAAGTTTAGACGAATGAGAGACGTTGGCCTTGATCGTATAACATTTGGTATGGAGCATGGAAACGAGGAATTTCGTAGAGATGTTGTTAAACGCGAATATTCTAATGATGATGCAATAGCAAAAATGAAAATTGTTGAAAAACTTGGAATCACATACAGTGTTAATAATATAATTGGTTTCCCAGATGAAACAAGAGAACTTGCATTTGATACAATAGAAATTAATCGACACTTTAATTCTGATAGTCTAAGTTGTTCAATCTTTGTACCATTCCATGGTACAGAATTACACGATTTAGCAGTAAAAAGAGGTTATCTTGATCCAAGTGTCATTTGTGCAGTAAGTAACTCCGGAGAAAGTATTCTTAATATGCCACAATGGGAAAAAAAAGACATAACGCGTTTACGCGATGTTTTTGCCATGTATGTTAAGTTCCCAAAAGAGCGTTGGTCTGAAATTAAAGAAGCAGAAACAAATCTAGAATTACGCGAACAGCTAAGTGATGAATATATCAAGACCTTCTGGTCAAAATCTAGTGCAAAGATTGAGGATGATGTGGCAGAAGCTGCTAAAGGTCTTTTATAATATATCATATCTAATTCTTATCACGAAAATTATTTGTAAATAATCCTGGCAACTAATGCTTGACTAATTGCTTCTAAATAATGATGAGAAATTGTTTAATTAAATAATATGACTGAAATAGTAACTCGATGACCGAAAAATTCCTTATATGGTTGAATTTATCCTTATTTCACTTCTGTTTCGCATATAATTTTCAGAAGAACTATGATGCAGAACTTTTTGCAATTATTGACTCAACAGATAGACCAAAAAAATTCTTTCAAGAACAAAATCTCGTATCTTTTAATAAATTCTGGTTTTACCATGATCATATCAAAAAAAATGTCCAATCAGATATTGAATATCTAAAATTATTTGAAAAAAAGTACAATATTCAACTATGGAAATTAATCATAAACGACAGAATTTTTTATAATTATAATAATTTTTATAAATTTACTAGTGATGAAATCTTATCTATAATCACACAAGAATGTCGTTTTTATGAAAAAATACTAGATGAAATAAGACCTGATTACATCCTAATGCATCAACCATTACTGAGACATGATTTATTATTTTATGAACTTTGTAAAGCAATGAAAATTAAAACAATTATAACAAATCCTGCCAATCTTGGCTACAAATGTTTTTTATCTCAAAAACAAAATAAACTTGATCCACTTAAATTTGATAATTCTGTATCAAATATCAAAACATTTGAAGATCTAAGAGATTATCTAACTTCTAATAGTTTTAAAAAACAAACTAGTGACTTCTTACAACAAACTTATTCTTCAAAATCTGGTAAATTAAAAGCTGCAAAAGAATTCCTTTTCTTTTCTAATAATAGTAATCAAAATACACATTACACATATTTTGGAAGAAGGAAAATCCCTGTCTTATTAAATTCAATTAATCTTGCAATCAAAAGAAAAACCCGTAGTTCATTCCTAGAAAAAAATTCTATAAAAAAGATCTATGACGAACCTTTTATCTATTTTCCATTAGGTTCCGATCCTGAAGCAAGTACATTAATTGCATCACCTCTACAGAATAATCAAATTGAAATTATAAAACAAATTTCAAAATCATTACCGATACAATACAAATTATATGTAAAAGAACATCCATTTCAAGAACAACGCGATTGGAGAAAAATTTCTTTTTATAAACAGATCAAAGAAATACCTAATGTACGTTTTTTACATCCATCAGTTGAAACCAGTGAACTTTATCAAAAATGTTCATTAGTTATCACTATTTCTGGTACAGCAGGTTTAGAGGCTGTATTCTTTGGGAAACCTTCAATCCTCTTTGGAGAATCAAATTTTTCTCAAATACCCTCAATTTTTCATAGTGAAAAAATTAATGAACTTCCTAAATTAATCTCAACAGCATTAGAGAGTCAAGTTCAATTGTCTGATGTTACTAGTTTTATTACGTTATTAGAGGAAAGTTCATTTGATTTTGATTATTATAATTTCATAACTAAAAAAGAACAATATTTCTTTTTTAATGGTTTTCTAATTGATACTCCTATATCAATTCCAAAAATGCAAGATTTCTTAGATTCAACAAGAAATGATTTCCAAATTCTTGTAAATGAACACATAAAAAAAATTCAAAGTATCAACAAAATCGAAAAAAATTATTAATTATCTGATAATTAATTACTAAAGCATAATAACTATCTGCAATATTTTTTATCATGAACCCAGAGATAATTGATCTAGAACTAGGCATAAAAAAAATTATTCCTGAACTTCATCATGATGATAGAGGTTTCTTAGGTGAATTATTTCGTCAGGATTGGGATGCCTTTATTCCAAATTTCACACCAAAACAATTCTTAATCTCTCAGAGTAAACCTGGTATAATACGTGCATGGCATCGTCACCATAAATGTCAAACTGATCTCCTTTTTGTACGAAAAGGCATCCTGAAAATTTGTGCATATGATGGTGATGAAACTTCTAAATCATTTGGACAATTAGTTGAAATCGTGTTAGATTCTAAAATCCCTGAGGGAGTAATTATTCCTGGTCATCTGTGGCATGGTACAAAAAATATTGGTAATGAAATCTCCGAAACAATTTATTTTATAAATAATTTGTATGATTATGAAAATCCTGATGAAGAGAGGAAAAACTTTGATGATCCATCAATCATAAATCCAATCTCTCAAAAACCATTTGATTGGAATGAGGTAAATTGATATGAAATTACTTGTTACTGGTGGTTTGGGATTCATTGGTAGTAATTTTATTCTGAAATTACTAGAACAACCTGATATTGAAATAACTAATATCGATGCTGAATTGTATGGTTCAAATCATAGAAACTTGTCACAAATCAAGAATTCTGATCGATATAATTTTGAAAAAGGTAATATCTCAAACAAAAAATTTATGGAGAAACAAATTGAAAAATGTGACGCTGTGGTAAATTTTGCTGCAGAATCTCATGTAGATAGAAGTATTAATGATGCTAATCCATTTTTAGTATCAAACATACGTGGTGCATTTACAATTCTAGATATTATTACTAAACAAAAAAAACGTATGATCCAGATATCTACTGA
>MDTE01051982.1_pt1 | contig 13751 bp, 11 predicted proteins | sample 811231 | NCBI WGS metagenome assembly MDTE01 (sample SAMN05326651, study PRJNA326480) | marine metagenome | isolation source: seawater | place: Indian Ocean: Red Sea | collected 2010
CGGACAGACCCCCAAGGGAAGTCCATCTTCTGTGCGCCAATAGGAGTGAACGCCTGTCCCTAATTGGATATAACGGAACCGAGGGGCCGGTTTGACCTGTGCGTAACGCTCAGTCAAAAATTCATAAGTTGGCACAGTGTGGTCCCGACTATAATCACAGATCCCATGAAGTAGGTTTGGAACCGGTTTAACGCCCTCACCCTCCAGAGGGACACCATAATTGAGGTATTCATCAATTAATGCCTCCGTTTCCTCTTTATTGAAGCCTTGATATTTAGAAGCCACCTTCGCGGCCTCCACCAAGCAAGAGGGGGTACGATTGTGATACCAGTTTTCGGCCTTAAATTGTGGAAACCGTTTGGATTGTTCCCATTGCTCGTAGAGCTCTTCCATTACCTGCGCTAGCCTGAAAAGAGGTTTTTCTCCTTCTTCAAGAGCCAACTCTGCTCCTTTGTAACGCGCTAGTTCACGCCAATCTCTGATAAGCACATAGTTGAAGGGAGTTGGCCAATCGTGTTTGGTCATTTCATTAAAAAATTGTCCAAAGGGAGAGTTTTCAATCCCGATTAAACCACGAATATTTTCTACCCTCTGCATTGCAGTATGAACGAATGGTCCACCGGTGGAGTGACCGTGAACGTATATTGACCATTCATTTGGTGGAAAATGACGAGCACAAATATTCAGCATCGCATCCACGATAGCTTTAGGCCAGGCACCCATTCGAACATGAAATAAAGAATCCGGTTTTGAAACGGCATAACGACGCGACCCGTAGATTTCTCTATGGCTCGTGTCTACTTTCACATCATATTGATCCGAGGGGATGTGTTCTCCCATTAACCAAATGGGTGTTCTTACGGTCCCGTCATCATGAAAGGTATCTCCAGGCCAATTATGTTCGAGGTCATCAAAATAAAACCGGCCCGGGTATGTCATATTGCAAACCTTATACCCTCGTTTACCACAAAACGTTCTGGCCAGTCGCTCTATTGAACGCCAATCAGAAGCTCCTCCATGAAGCATTAGGATGGCTAGCTTCTTTCCGTCAGGTCCTATACCAATTTTGGAAGGGTCTTTCGGTTCATAGACGACATTTCCGATATCCCAGTCCAATCCATTCGAATGAATTCGGAAAATATCTTCCTTTTCTTCAAAGTCAATATCAGGATCTGAGAGCAAATCATCTGAAATCTGGACGAGCTCATTCTTCTCTATACGAACAGGTGGCTCCCATCTAATTGACGAACCATTTCCTGCTTTAGTATTTTCAGCAACCAATTGCGCCTCCCTTTGACGCTAGATTTTACTCCATTATTGGAGTTTTTTTATATTATTGTCCCTAATTCTAGCATGGGAATTTAAAGCTGGCGAGTCTCTGAAACGTAAATTTAAAATCTAATCGTAGTAGCCACTCTGAATCAATTTGAGCCATATTCGTCCCACAGTCTTGCAAGTATCATGGAGAATGTCATGGCGAAATCCCTCCAAACGCGCAACCCTGTAGCGCTTGCAATATTTTTCCGAAACGCTGCGAGCTGCATCAACCTTCCAGGGTTGGATTACCTGATCAAGAGTTCCATTCATCTCAAATGCAGCCACTGCGCGCAATTGTTCTGAAGGATAAAGTGGCTCTAATATCTTTTGCAAGAAACTTGCAAATCCATCTTGGCGATCTTTTTCGGGTAAGAACTCCGACTCCCAAAGGCGGGTCGTATGTTCGGTTAGAGCAGCAATATTGTAATGCATGAAAACGTCCTCAATCGATTTGAAATTTGGCGCATGCATCGATTCCTGGAACCACTCTTCCCTCAAATCATCACTGATATGAGTCGTGTAAAATAAGAAGTCTGGTCGTCCTCGCTCTCTTACCCTCAGAAATGATTCCTCATAGGGCCAGTCATGATTGCCGGTGCTGGCCCGACTATACAAATAACTTGCCGGATTGTTAGACATTCCCCACCCAAGGGTCCCATCCGGAACGAGAAATCGGCATAAGGCCCACAGAAATGGTCCGCCGGTAGAAAAACCCCAGAATAATAATAAAATATCTTCGCGCGAACACACATGATTTTGAATAGCATGCTTGGCACCTTGTCTATAGCCTTCCACGATGGTGTCAGGCGTGGCCGCTAGCATATGTTCATATAATTTAGTTCCTTCAACCGGCAACCGATAGGTATCGCTCCCGGTAGGACTGGCCTGACCTTTGGATGCATGAGAGGTATAACTATCCTTTGACCAATAAGAGGGCTCATTTCTATGAAAAACTGGCATTCGATCACCAAGAGGTATATCAATCCAGCTACCTCCCTCATCGAAAAAATTCCAGCGCCCAATTCGAGGGACTATTGCCACGGTGATACCCCTACTGGCGAGCCAGGGTGCCATTCCCGGTTTTTTTTCGTAAGTTTCAATGAAGCCATTGCCATTATCTTTACCCCCTTCTCCACAAACCAGAATTATCTCGCGACCATTATGAACACGGGGTTTATGTGGCTTAAAAGTTGTGACAACTTGGGTAAAAGGTTTCCCATAACGTTCAAAATCAACGAATTCTATTGACTTAGAATAGCTGGATGTTTCTGGATAAGCATCCGAATCTGTGATTGCGGCCACGACCTCCGATGGCAAGATACAATTATCATCCGGTAATTTTACGACATCCTCTTCACTCATATCTTTCTCCAAGCTATAAATATCAAATGCTTAAGCACCATTAATTTTGTACTCAAGAAAAAATAGGACTCACTCAACTGATTATAATACGGAGGCTACGTTATGGCACTAGGCCCATCTCAACAGGTTACGGGAAACAATTATGATCCCAAATTATCGGGACTAATAAGCTGGCACGATGCCATTCCCCGATTTTTAGATGGTGTTGAGACCCCGCGTGACTACTTAGAGCGATGCCTTGAAACTATTTCCTTGCGGGAACCAGCCGTTAAGGCATTTGTCTCAACAGATACGGAAGTTGCCCGCAAGGCTGCTGACAAGGCAACAATTCGTTATAAAAAAAACCGCCCTCTCTCAATCGTCGACGGCATGCCATTTGTTGTAAAAGATTTATACGAGGTCAAGGGAATGCCCACGGAACTAGGTAGCCCGGCAATGCGAGGCTACGGCGGTGACAAGGATTGCGCACATGCCCGAGCTCTTCGGGAAGGTGGTGCCGCAATTTTGGCCAAGACAGTAACAACAGAGTTTGGGTCAAGAGATGCCGGACCTACGCGTAACCCCTTTGATATTACCCGCACACCCGGTGGTTCTTCTAGCGGCACGTCTGCTGCTGTGGGAGCGGGAATGGTTCCGGCGGGTAGTGGAAGTCAAGTAAGAGGGTCTATCTTACGTCCAGCAGGATATTGCGGCAATTTCGCCTTAAAACCCACATTTGGAGCACTTAATAGGTTAGGAGGTCATTCGATGGCTCCCTCTCAATCAGTGCTTGGCATACACGCCGGTTCTCTTGAGGATGTATGGAATACAGCTTTTTATATTTCATCGATTGTCGGTGGTGACCCCGGCTATCCTGGCCTATACGGGGAGACACGACTGGGCGCAGCAAGGAAACCAAAACGCCTTATCCAACTCGAGACTTTGGGTTGGCAGGACACCGATGATAAGACGAAAGAAAAATTTCAAAATTTCATTGATACTCTCTCAGACACAGGCATCAAAATTATTTCACGCAAAAATAATTCATCGATAGAATCATTCGAAAAAACACTCCACACAATTCCTGATTTTTTAACCGACTTATTTTGTTGGGAAATGCAGTGGCCTGGAAAAACACAACGCGACAAGGGTGAGCACCTAATCTCTTCTGGAATTTTAGATCGAATTGCACATGGCGAAACAAAGAAAATTGAAGATTATCGACGTTGTCTAGAATTGCGTCAGGCCTTACGTGAGAATTTCGAAACAACACGGGGAATCGGGGACGCATTCATTTTACCCTCTGCTCAAGGTCCAGCACCCAAGGCCTCCGCTGGCACAGGCAACCCTATATACGGTGACGTGACCTCCTGTCTTGGTGCTCCGGGCTATAATTTACCATTGCTTGAAGATTGTGGTTTGCCGATGGGAATACAAATAATGGGTTTTCCTCATGACGACTTTAATTTAGGGCATATCGGTAAGTGGCTCTGTGAAAAATTTTTGGCATAGATCCGTAGAAACAAAAAATATTAAAGGTTTCAGCATAAACTCACTCAACCGGAACACGCCATGACGAGCTGGCGTGTTCCTTGCTTGTCACATCTAAAACTACCCCATTGGGGTCACGGTATTTTCTTTCAAATTCTGGTCCATCACCTACATTTTTAATTTGCCCATGATAGGTGCCCCCGGCTTCTTCAACAGACTCACTCGCCGACGGGACGTCATCGACAAGAAAACCCATATGATGAAGTCCAATATAATCAGGCCCCCGTTCATCAGGAGCATTATCATTTGAGCGTAAATGCAGAATAGCTAGAGAAACCACACCGTCTGATAACATAATAGCAACATCCGACTGTCTGACTCTCTCCATTTTAAATGCCTTCTCATAAAACTGGGCTGTAGTTTCCAGGTCTTTGGCACTTATCGCAATATGCCGTAACTTTGCCATTAAACTCTCTCCTTATTTTACAACAAAAATTTTTTAATTCGGCTTTACCGTCGCTCCAGGGCCAAATACATGACAGGCCACCCCATGACTACCCTCTTGAACTAAACGAGGTTTTTCCTCGGAACAAATTTTTTGAGCAAATGCACAACGTGGGTGAAAACTGCAACCCGTAGGCGGATTGATTGGGCTCGGGACGTCACCCTGTAACACAGTGCGTTCCGCCTTGCGCGTTGGATCCGGCACGGGCGCTGCAGATAGCAATGCACGTGTATAGGGATGCTGGCCGTTCGAATAAATTTGATCTGCAGGCGCAATTTCTACAATTTTACCCAAATACATTACTGCAACCCTATCACTAACATGCTCAACAACTCGTAGGTCATGTGAGATAAAAAAATAAGTGAGGTCATACTCATCCTGCAAGTCCTGCAGCAGATTTAGAATTTGTGCCTGAATTGAAACATCTAGAGCAGATACAGCTTCATCTGCAACAATAAACTTGGCATTAAGCGCAAGAGCCCGCGCAACCCCTATTCTCTGACGCTGCCCGCCAGAAAACTCATGCGGATAGCGATCATATTGCTCTTCACGTAGCCCAACTTTCTCGAGTAATCCCATTACTCGATCTTTAAGTTCGGAACCAGTTGCGAGACCATGAATTTGCAAACCCTCGCCAATAATTTCTCCAACCCTCATACGAGGGTTTAAGGAAGCATATGGGTCCTGAAAAATTATTTGCATTTTGCGCCGCATTTCTCTCATGCGTTCAAAATTCATTTTTGTGATTTCCTCATCTTCAAAGATAATTTCACCCGAAGTTGGTTCAATCAATCTTAGCAGGCATCTCCCAAGGGTTGATTTACCACAACCCGACTCACCTACTAAACCCAAGGTTTCGCCATCCTCAACTGACAGTGAAACACCATCCACTGCCTTTACATCCCCTGCTTTGCGGCCAAAAAAGCCTGCAGAAATGGGGAAATGCTTTACTAAATTATTTATTTCAAGAAGTGCCATTCAAAATCTCCCTAAGCTGCTCTCGCGGTCTCCGGAACCTTCAGGCAAGACACCCAATGACCCGGTTCGATTTCAATGAGGCTAGGCTGGGTTAAGCCACAGCCGTCATCCGCCAGCGAGCACCTATCTCGAAATCTACAGCCAGAAGGCCAATGTAAGGGACTCGGCACAATTCCCGGTATTGCTTCCAAACGTTTTTTCGTTTTGTCAGTTACACCCGGTACGGAGTTCATAAGGCCAATGGTATATGGATGCGAAGGGCGGGAAAATATGATTTCAGGTTTGGCACGTTCTACTATCTTTCCTGCATACATCACGGCAACTTCATCTGCCTGTTCTGCAACCACACCAAGGTCATGTGTGATAAGTAGAACAGACATGCCAAGTTGTTCCTGCAACTCTTTAATTAACTCAAGGATTTGGGCCTGAATAGTAACGTCAAGCGCTGTAGTTGGCTCATCCGCCATCAGAAGACTGGGGTTACAGCTCAATGCCATCGCTATCATGACCCTCTGACGCATGCCACCACTCAGCTGGTGAGGAAACTCGTCTATCCGCTTGTGAGGCTCTGCTATCTTAACCAATTGCAGCATCTCTATTGCGCGATCCCGCGCCTCTTTTTTAGTTGCACCCTGATGCAACCTGACGGACTCAGCAATTTGATTTCCAATGCTAAATACGGGATTAAGTGATGTCATTGGTTCCTGAAAAATCATCGAAATCTCATTCCCCCGGATCTCTCGCATTTGCGGATCTGAAAATTCAGCAAGATCCACTCCCCGATAAATGACCTCCCCACCAACCACCCTGCCGATACCCTTTGATAGAAGTTTCATTACCGAAAGTGCTGTTACGCTTTTTCCGCAGCCAGATTCGCCTACGAGCCCCATGGTTTTACCCTCTTCAATATCAAAGGTTACACCATCAACCGCACGAACTTCCCCATCGCTTGTAAAAAAGGAAGTCTGCAAATTCCTTATTTGTAATAATGCCGCCATGCCGATCCCTGTTATTGGTTAAAACCAACATCGATTTTTTTATACCAACGATTATTCCATCAAATGGTACCAGTTGTCACACCCTAGTCCTCAAATGTTATAGATGCCGTCCAAAATATTTTTAAAAATCGGCCCACGACACCTAAACCAAATAATGCTAAAATAACCGTATTTTGTAAAAAACAATATAAATTATAGGGTTTTCTGATGTCGAATAACTTAAACAGCAATGCCAACGATTTGCAATCTTATTGGATGCCCTTTACAGCCAATCGACAATTCAAGTCGTCACCTCGAATGTTAGTGAGCGCGAAAGGAATGTATTATAAAACCGGAGATGGTCGAGAAGTGTTAGATGGATCAGCCGGGATGTGGTGTGTCAATGCTGGACATGGTTCGGAACCAATCATCGCTGCAATCCGTGAACAAGCTGGGCAAATGGATTACGCAACCGCTTTTCAGATGGGACACCCAAAAGCATTTGAACTGGCAAACCGTTTAACATCGCTTCTTCCCAAGGACCTTGAACATGTATTTTTTGCAAATTCGGGCTCGGAAGCTGTTGATACTGCATTGAAGATTGCCCTGGCCTATCATCGCGCCTGCGGTGAGGGGTCCCGCACCAAATTCATTGGTCGAGAACGAGGCTATCACGGCGTTGGTTTTGGGGGTACTGCTATAGGTGGTATTCCCAATAACCGAAAACAATTCGGGAATATGTTAAGTGGGGTTGACCACTTACCACACACTCACAATATTAAAAAAAATGCATTTAGTAGAGGGCAGCCGAAATGGGGTGCACTACTTGCAGAAGATCTCGAGAGACTTGTAGCTCTCCATGACGCATCTAATATAGCTGCAGTAATTGTGGAACCGATGGCCGGATCTACGGGAGTTCTTGTTCCCCCGGTAAACTACCTTAACCGATTGAGAGATATTTGTGACCGTCATGGTATTTTATTGATTTTTGATGAAGTCATCACAGGGTTCGGACGCACCGGTGCCGCTTTTGGTGCAGAAAAATTTAGTGTTCAGCCTGACCTGATGACTATGGCTAAAGGCTTAACCAATGGGGCAGTTCCCATGTCAGCTGTCGCAACGACCGCCAAAATTTATAATGCGATGATGGATGGTCCCACAGACTTGATTGAGTTTTTTCACGGCTATACCTATTCGGCACACCCGCTAGCGTGCGCTGCAGCGATAGCAACGCTAAACGTTTATAAAAATGAAGGTCTGTTTGAACGCGCAGCCGAGCTAGAGCATTATTGGGAAGAGGCTGTTCACTCTCTAAAAGATTTAGAAAAAATTATTGATATTCGTAATATTGGCCTTGTGGCAGGGATAGAGCTTGCTCCATCAAAAAATAAAAACAACTCAATCGGGTACAATTGTTTCTTGCGATGTTTCGAAGAGGGTCTGCTTTTAAGGCAGACAGGTAACACTATGGCTTTGTCACCTCCATTGATAATCCAGAAAAATGAAATTGATCGCATTGTTGGTATTCTAAGAGATGTTATCGACCACCTTGAATAACTCAGTGGATCAGTCCTTCTATTGTTACAAACGATTAAATACGCAATTGCATCGAGCTCTTCATCAACAACCCCAATAAGACAGACCAAAAATAATAGTCAGCTACAATTTCGATCATTTTTAATAAAGAGGCGCTTGTTTTTCGCGAAGAGATAAATTTAATTTTTATCTAGAGCAGGATTGATTGAGCAAAATTTGCTGATCATATACATTATTGCTCTAAAATTATTATTTTTTTTATAAGGAAAAATAAAAAATAATATTGCAATGGAAAGTACCGCTAAAACCAAATCAAGAAACAATCTAGTAGCTCACGTAAAAGAGGATCGTCTGTGGTCTCGGCACGAAAAAATGTCTAAGTTTGGCGCTATTCCCAAAAATGGTGTAAACCGACAGGCATTATCTAGAGCTGACGTGGAAGCGCGCAAAGAATTAATAAGTTGGGCAAGGGTGCGGGGCTTCAATGTGGCCCAAGATAAAATTGGTAATCTCTTTATCCGACGACCGGGTTTGCATTCAAGTGCTAGTCCAGTCATGACAGGTAGCCATATGGATAGCCAACCTTGTGGCGGCCGATTTGATGGAATCTTTGGGGTTTTAGCAGGCTTGGAGGCACTTGAAGCAATGGAGGACACCGGGTTGAAAACTTCGAGACCTATCGATGTCGTCGCCTGGACTAATGAGGAAGGTAGCCGATTCGACCCTGGCTGCATGGGGTCAATGGTGTACACTGGTTCAGCGACGGTTGACGCTTTTGATGCCGTAGAGGACGCAGATGGCATTTTATTTCGGGACGCTCTTTCAGAGACGTTGAAAGACACACCAGTCGACAATACACGCGCATTGTCGGAACCAGTTTTTGTATATATAGAAGCTCACATAGAACAGGGTCCTATCCTAGAAAACACCGGAAATACGATTGGTGTCGTGAACGGTATTCAAGGGTCTCAGCGCTTCCAAATAGAAATCACCGGAGAATCCGCTCATGCGGGCACAACTCCGATTGCTTCAAGGCGTGATGCTCTTCAGTCTGCTATACGCTGTCTGACGGCATTAAATAGCGTAATGCAAGACCCTGAAGACATATTGAGATATACAGTAGGGAAACTGGAAATCATGCCCAACTCACCAAACGCTGTAGCCAGCCAAGCTGAATTTTCTATTGATCTACGACACCCAAATAAGGAATTTTTAGAAACAAAGGGTAAACAAATTAGCGAGGCTTGCAGTGAGGCTGCTCCGCCATGTGAATGCAAAATTATGCAAACCTTTGATAAGCCGCCAGCAAAATTCAACCCCAAAATCGTCACTGAAATCGAGCAAATAGCGAGTGACTTAGGTTATCCAAATATTATACTACCGTCAGGTGCATTTCATGACGCTGGTATAATGGCTTCTTACTGCCCCACTGCCATGATCTTTGTACCTTGCGCCGGCGGAATTAGTCATAACGAAGCAGAATTCGCCTCACCAACTGACTTGGTAGCTGGAGCAAAAGTACTCGCAGCGTGTCTTGCTGACTTGGCCGCATAAAAATGAATTGGAACTCGTTAGATGGCTAAAAAAAAGAATGAAAAAATAAATTTATTGGGAAAACCTTTGAAAATACTCAATATCGGATTGGAGAAATTTTCAAAGGAACTTAAAGAAAACAAGACTCCAGCAACCCAATTAGACTGGAAACCACCGGCGGGCGGTGATAGGGAGCTCGCCAAATTACTCTCTAAATTGGGTATCTAATGGGGAATATTCTTGGATGGAACTAATCGAAAAAGCAAACCAAGAAGCTATCAGGCGTATGTTGAGCGCGGATCCCGTTCTCATTGACGTTGTGTATGCCAAAGATGTTATACCGAATCTGAAAGATAAAATGGTCCTTCACGCCGGACCTCCTATCAGTTGGGATAGAATGTGCGGACCTATGCAGGGCGCGATCGCTGGGATTGCAGTATTTGAAGGTTGGGCATCGAATATCGAAGAGGCATTCAAAATAGCAGCCGGCGGCGACATTACGTTCGATTCAAACCATCATCATGACGCGGTTGGGCCGATGACAGGAATTACAACTCTCAGTCAACCCATGCTCGTTGTCGAAAATCTTGCAGCTGGCAATCGTTCCTATTGTGCAATTAATGAAGGTTTAGGAAAGGTAATGCGCTTTGGAGGCAACGATAGCGAAGTTCTAGAAAGACTCACATGGATTCGAGATGTTCTTGGCCCTTCGATGGGCAAGGCTTTGAGAGAATTGGGAGGTCTCGAACTCAAACCCTTGATCGCTCGTGGCTTGTCGATGGGCGACGAAATGCATCAACGAAATGTAGCTTGTTCAGGTTTAGTGCTTCGTACCCTCGCTGGAGCTATGGCTAGGACTACCCATGATTTTAAGTCTCTTTCTGAGGCACTCACATTTATAGGCTCCAATGATCAATTTCATCTTAATATTGCCATGGCAATGGGAAAGTCCATCATGGATCCCGTTTGCGACATCGAAGGATCCTCTGTTGTGACCGCCATGGCACGTAATGGCACTGACTTCGGGATACGTGTAAGCGGGACAGGCGATGAATGGTTTACAGCTCCAGTAGAAATGCCGGAAGGTCTCTATTTTGCCGGATTTACAGAGGCAGACGCTAATCCTGATATGGGAGATTCTACAATTATAGAAACTATTGGACTCGGCGGATTTGCAATGGGTGCCGCCCCAGCGGTTGCCGGATTTGTTGGCGCAGGCGCAGCTTCCGACGCCGCAAACTATACCCGACTCATGGATGAAATCTGTGTTAGTACAAACCCAGAGTGGACAATACCTGCCTTGGACTATCTTGGTGTTCCCACTGGTATTGATGTCCGCCTCGTCGTCGATACAGGAATCGCCCCTACAATAAATACAGGAATAGCACACCGGGAGCCTGGTGTGGGACAGGTGGGGGCTGGCGTAGTCAGGGCCCCGTTGGCTTGCTTTGAAAAAGCTGTCCGCCGTCTCGCAGAGAAATTAGGTGTAGAAGAATGACTTACATCCTTAACAAAGTATACCAGGGGTTTTACAAAGACTCTGTAGCATTAATGCGTCTATCGCGGGAACTTAAAGAGTTGGAAGGTGTTAATGAGGCTGCGCTCATGATGGGCTCGCCTTCCAACAAAGAGATTTTGGCAAATGCCGGCTTACTTACGGATAGGGGAAGAATAGGGACTGGGGGTGACCTCATCCTCTCAATCCAGGCAGTTGATGCGAGTACTGCCGATGCCGTATTGGCTGCAGCCGAATCAAATTTTCAGCGCCAAGATAAAGTTTTTAATAGTGAAAATAGTTGGAAGCCCAAAACGATCCGGGCTGCAATCAGGGAAGAGCCTGACGCCAATTTTGCACTTATATCCGTTCCCGGTGAATTTGCAGCTTGTGAAGCTCGGAGGGCCCTAAATCACGGCTTAAATGTAATGATTTTCAGCGATAATGTCTCGATAGAAGAAGAACTCGAGCTAAAGCAGTTGGCCCTGGAAAAGGAACTGTTGATGATGGGTCCAGACTGCGGAACTGCAATTCTCGATGGCATTCCCATTGCTTTTGCCAATAAAGTTAATCGAGGAAGCATTGGTATAGTTGGTGCATCAGGAACAGGAATCCAAGAAGTGACTTCTTTAATTTCAAATAATGGGGGTGGAATCTCGCATGCTATCGGGGTTGGCGGTCGGGACCTGAATAATGAAATTGGCGGTCTGACAACACTCGCTAGCATAGAACTTTTAGACAAAGATGAAGCAACAAAACATATAGTTTTGATTTCCAAACCTCCCGGAGAGAAAATTCTTACAAAAATACTAAAGCGAGTGAGCCAATCCGAAAAGCACTTCACTATTTGTTTTCTTGGGACCACTGGCCTAGCCCTACCTTCTAATGCCCACACTGCAAATACCTTAGAGCAAACAGCACAAATTGCGCTTGGTCGAGACAAAATTAAAAATTCTGGAAAAATTAAGCCAAAAGTAATTAGGGAAGGAAAAGAAATAAGAGGACTTTATTCCGGCGGAACCCTGGCTGCAGAAACGCAAATAATTTTTCTTGAATCTGGCCAAGAGGTTTCATCAAATGTTCCCGTTCCGAGAGCACAGACACTATCCGAAAATAATAATGTCCACAAAATTATTGATTTAGGGGACGATCTCTATACCCAAGGTCGCCCTCACCCTATGATTGATCCTGAGATTCGCAAAGAATTTTTGCTTCAGGCATATGATGATAAAAACGTTAGCATTATCATAGTCGATATAGTTATAGGGTTTGGAGCACACCCAGACCCCGCAGCTAGTTTAGCCAATATTCTAAAAAATATTATATCCGATACACCTCCAGTTATTGTTGCCTCCGTCATTGGGACGGAGCATGATCCACAAGTTAGATCTAAACAAATAAAGACGCTGAGAGCCGCGGGTGTTTTTGTTGCAAAATCAAATGCCGATGCCGCGAGAATTGCACTCCAACTAACGGGGATAAAAAATTAAAAAGGAAACGCTATGACTTTAAGCGTAACCATTCCAGAAAAACTAGTCATCGCTATTGGCGGGAACGCCACCCACCCAGAAGATATAGTGGGCACTTCGCAAGAACAAATGGACATAGCTGAAAAAACAGCCAAGGCATTACTCCCTCTTACCCAATCCATACCACAGTTAATAATAACGCACGGCAATGGGCCGGTAGTGGGTAAAATTTTAATGAGGCAAGCCATGACCCGCGACCGCGTGGCTCCAATGCCGCTTGATATTTGTGTGGCCCATAGCCAGGGAGGCATAGCTTACCTCCTTATGCAGGCACTCGAGAATTCTTTACGCGAAGCAGATAATGACCGGCACGTCGCCTGTCTTTTAACTCAAGTTGAGGTTGATAAAGGTGATCCGGCATTTAGAAATCCCACTAAGCCAATCGGCCCATTCTTTGATGAAAAAGAAGTCGAAGGCGTTGAAAAAGAGTTAGGATGGAGAATGGCCGAAGATGCAGGGCGGGGTTGGCGTCACGTTGTACCATCACCTATTCCAACACACATTTGTGATATTTCTTTAATTGAAGCACTGGCTATGCGTGGGACAGTTGTTATTGCCGGGGGTGGCGGTGGCATACCAGTCATTCGCGAACCAAATGGTGTGCGACGGGGGGTTTCGGGAGTGGTTGATAAGGATTTGACATCGGCCCTTATGGCTAATGTTCTCAAAATAGATACTTTTATAATCCTGACTTCCACTCCAAAAGTTGCAATAAATTTCGGAAAGCCCAATCAAAAATTCCTTGATGATGTGACCCTATCAGAAATCAAGGCTCTAAATTTAGAGGGTCACTTTCTACCTGGAAGTATGGGGCCCAAGATTGATGCAGCTATTCGATTTCTGGAGGGTGGAGGAAAACATGTTGTAATAGCTGACCTGGAACAGGCAATAGAAGCTCTTAACGGAGAAACAGGGACCCATATTTTTCATGAAAACTCCTAACGCCAATGCTCACGATGAATTCGAGCTACTTATTGCGGGTAAATTCGCCCACGAAATAATTGAAAAAACGGGAACAGGTCAAGTTACTGCTATTTTTAAACGCAGTA
>MDTE01089373.1_pt1 | contig 13751 bp, 1 predicted proteins | sample 811231 | NCBI WGS metagenome assembly MDTE01 (sample SAMN05326651, study PRJNA326480) | marine metagenome | isolation source: seawater | place: Indian Ocean: Red Sea | collected 2010
AAGCCCACAGTAAATATTAATGTTAGAGCCCCTAAGCCTGGGATGAAAAAATCGGAACAGGTATTTACTCGTTTAAATGACATCTTTAAGGCAGCTAAAGGCCAAACGGACCGACCTGGGCAAGAAGCAAGTGCGCCTAAAGCGAGTCCTCCTACAGTTACTCCTGCGATGGATGTAGGTGGTGCTGGTGCAGGGGTGGGGATGGATGTATCTTCTCCAACCCCGACAACCAATCCTGCTCCTGCACCCAGTACTGCCCAAGCTCCTGCTGCTCCTGCTCCTGCTCCTAAAGCCACTACTGAAGCTCCTGCTCCTGAAGCTCCTGCTGTTCCTGCTTCTGCTTCACTTGCACCCGAGTCTAAGGCTCTAGCCGTCACAGACCATTCGGGGGAAGTGGGTTCTAAAGACAATTGGACGCCTGAGCAACATAAGTCTTTTGAAAATCTAGTGGGCGCTACCAAAGATTATCACGGGGCGCTACACCACGCTCAAGAGGTCCATTCTGATGCAGGGTTAAAGTCTATTATAGATCACGGTAAAGAGAGTGGTTTAGACGTTAGTTCTCACCAAAAACAGTGGTCTAAAGAAAAAAAGGGTGCCGAAGACCATTTTAATAATGTTGCTACGCCTGCTTACTATAAAGCACAAAGGGAATTTGCTACAGCGCATGGCCTACAATCTCCGGCTGTAGTAGAGGGCCAATCCACCACTATTCACGACCACCCCGAAGTGAAGAATTGGATCACCGAAGCTCACCAAGAAGCAACTACTCACGATGATTTTAAAGGGCGCATGCCTGATGGGACTTTGCATCCCAATACGCCTTCCGTGTTAGAGACATACGGGCTTCAAGAACGCCCAACTGAAGCTCCTGCTCCTGAAGCCACTACTGAAGCTCCTGAAGCCACTACTGAAGCTCCTGCTCCTGAAGCTCCTGCTCCTGAAGCTAAAGAAACTGTTAGTTATGAAGGGCTTCCTTCTAAATTTAGAAAGGAAGATTTCCGTAATAAGTCTCCAGAAGATAGGGCTTCGGAATTAGAAGGTCACGCTGAAAAGTTAGAGGATATTGTAAAAAAGCGGCGTGACGCTGGTGAGGGACCTAATAGTTACAAGTCTCACCAAGATAAAGCAGAATTAGCTCGTAAAGTGGCGGCTCAAGTGCGGAGAAATGCAGAAGATGCCCCTATTGAGCCTAAGCCGGAATACCAGCCAGCCGTAAAATCTCCCGCAGTTACCTCAGACCATTCCCCTACCGAAGAGAAAGATTTAGAAGGTCACACTCTCAGTGGTGCGAAGAATGCCGATGGGAAGTGGCATGGAGAGGTGACCCATGAGGATAAAGACGGGAATTTAAGGAAAAAGGTCAACTATAAGGACGGAGACCTCCACGGGCCTTCCGAACATTACCACCCCAGTGGGGCTGTGGCTGTACAAGAGAACCATAAGGGCGGCAAACTTCACGGTAAGCAGGTTGTGAGCAATGAGCGTGGAGAACGTATAAGTGAAAAACACTTTTCCCATGGAACTCAGGTTGGAGATGCTGTCGAGTACCACGATAATGGCCAAATTAAATCTAAGGGCCAGTGGGATAGGGGAGAAGAAGTAGGTCGTATTGAGTTTGGAAAAGATGGCCGTGTAAAGAGCAAAAGTGGAACTCTTGAAGATGCGGATATTTCCGATGCTCCTGATCACGACTCCCACGACTTAGGCGACGACCGAGATCAACTTCCTCCGTTATCTGACGACATTCAAAAGCAACAAAATAAGGCGTTACACCAACAAACTACTTTCTCCGACCACCCACATCTCAGTGATGCAGCCGAGGTTATTTCTGCTGTAGATGCGTTTACTAAGAAAAATAAAGAGTTGTTGGAGTCGGGTGAATATGAGGCAGTTGATGCCCCGGAAGAAGATGGCTATCAGCGTCGAGAGATAAAAAATTCGGCTGATGGGACTACTGTAGCTGAGGAGATTACAGATACCGTCTATGGGACTAAAACACATCGGCACATCTCTCCTAATGGAGAGGAGTGGAGTTATCAGTTGGATAAGGATGGCAATCCTTATAGTGCAACCTATCTCAACAAAAATACTGGGCGCAAATCTATCCACGGCTTTGATGACGCTGGCAAGGTTACTCACGCTAAATTCTATGCGAATGGTGAGCTAGTTGGTAAGGGACATCTGGATAAAGATGGTAATCCAACGGTAGAGGTTCATTACGATGGTAGGCGTCCTAGTCGCATCTACACTCATGAGGAGGGCCACCAAGGGATTCCTAAAGACGCTTCTCCTGAAGATATTTCTGATGAGGATATTCAGAAACTTCGTGATCAATCTGAGGAAGAATTAAAAGGCGCTTCTTTCCTATCTGAAGACTCTTTTTCTTCTCCTGAGAAGACTCAATCCTCCCTAGTGGAAATGTACAACCATTTCCACCCAGAGTCGGGCACTATGGTTTTAGATCCTAGTGTAGATAAGGAATTTTATACGAGTATTGTAGATCACCTGCGTGATAATAAAGATGACTTCAATTACGTTAAAGATGGTGACGTGTATAAGATACACGGTATTAGAGACCCCAAAACGGGACTCTGGGCAGGTACTCCCCATGGAGTGACTCGTCCGCAAACTAAGGAGATGTCTGAGGGGAATCCTATTCCTCAAGAGCAGTTTGAAGCTCTTCCAGACCACCTTAAACCTTTGGTGGCTGATTTGCCTCCGATGGATGCGCCTCCTAAGCGTCTTGTTCAGGTATTAGAAAACTTTTTTGATGAATTGAGTGCTAGTGACTTTTCTAAAGAAGTCGCTCTGGGGTCTGCTTTAGGAGCTTTATTGGCTGATCCTAATCCCGCTTCTTCTATCCGTCTGGCCTATGGCGGTCTTGTAGATGCTGTGGCGGCAATGGGGACGGGCCATTTAGCGCACAAAAAACGAGTTCAAGCTATTAAAGATGCTCGCGGTCCCGAAGGACGCCCTCGTAAGGCTGGAAACGTAGATCCACAATCGTGGTTAGGAAAGCGGACCCTTCGTAAAACTGATGCCGCTATTAAAGCAGCTACTGAGGTTTTAGATCACGATATGGTAGAGGAGGTTTTAGGCGATAGAACGCACTGGACATCCTCACGCCATCGTAAATTTCAAAAAGACGTTGAGAAACTTAAAAAGCTTTATGAAAAGGATTTAGCTACCGAAGTTTCTGGGGCTAAAAATAGAGGGGCGTTTGACGCTGCTCTAAATAAGTTACTCTCCCACCACCGAGATATGGGCGCGGCAGAGGCGGGACTTTACCGCCCACACACTACTCCTAGTGAACAAGACGTTATGAATACTTATAACGTTTATGGCCTTTTAGGTCACATGGGAGGTCTATCAGATAAGCAAATAGGGGCATTGAAGAAAGATGCTCTAAATTGGTCTTCTCAGACATTACGTGAAGTACGACGGCTGGCTTATGCTGGATTGAAACAGCGTGCAGACAAAGACAGTTTTGATGAAGCGGCTAGTATCCTAGATACTGCCCATCGCGTAGGTAAAGAACTCAATAAAACTGAAAATCAAGCTCGTAGAGAGTTTAATAAGTACATTACCACTAAAGATAGGCGCGTTGATCCTCGACAGAAATATAAGGGTGCAGTTGAGTTTAGTGAAGATCAAGTTTATATTCCTCAAGGCACAAAAGAAGAGTCGTTTAAGAGATTGATGGATCTCTATGGGGAAAGTGGAGAAGACGAGACCCCTAAAAAAGCTGACACCACTGATCAACTAAAAGCCGAAGATATTGAGGGGGAAGCTACTACTGAAGCTGTAGAGACTCCTGAAGGTGAAGAGGTTGCCACTACTGAAGCTGTAGAAACTCCTGAAGGTGAAGAGGTTACTACCGGGGTTGTAGATGAGGCAAAGGGAGATGTTCTTGCTGCTGCTGGGAAAGTGGCCAAACAAGATAAAGAAATAGAAGGTGTTAAAGAGTCTCGGAAAAAAGACTTACCGGCTTCTATTGAACATATGGAATCCCACCCATCACACAAAGATTGGGGAGTATCTAAAGATAAGAACGTCTACCACTGGTATGGCGACCAAAGCATCTCCGATATTGCAGATATGATTAAGGGGGCTTCTGCCAGTATCAAAAAGAAACTCAAGAACGCCACTCTTGTAGTTCACGATAATCCTAAAGAAGGAGAACCTAAGTTTTCTTTGGTGATGGAGGGTGGTCGCCTTTCCAATCCTAAGTTAGAAGCTATGGGTCTTACGCCACATAAAGGCGGCAAGAGTTTTAGTATTAAACGTAAATTAGATAGTGCTGCTTTAGAGATGCTTAAAGAGGGTACTGCGTTTGAAGATGCTTTTGGAATGCCATTAGAGGAGTATTCTGAGAAGTATAGTAAAGACGCACATTTTCGAAATCAGCAGATTAATAGTGGGGAATTCGATGCTAATTTAAAATCTCTTAAAGAATCTTTAAAAGGGATGGGATGGGAGCCCAAGGGTTTTCCAGGGAAGAAAAGTAAGCCCCAAGAATCTAATGCTGGCGCTCAAAGCCATGTGAACGATGCTGTAACTGAGGTGTTGGAAGAGACTGACATCACTCCAGGAGAAATGGAGGAGGTCCAGCAACTTATTAGCGATGCCACGGGAATTACCCATGCCGATCCCGTTGAGATAAGTGAAGCCAGTGTAGAGGACATTAAAGCTGGTCCTAATGTCTATCAGATAGATTTTGGAAGTGATGAAGAGGCTTTGGCTTTAGAAAAGAAGCGCCCTCGTTCGGCTAAGGGTAAACAAAATTTAGAGGCGCAGAAAAAGCAATTGGCTGAGCGACAAGCAGCCAACCTACAAGCGACGTTGAGTAAGTACGGGGAAGATATAGAGTCTGTTACTGATGTGGGTAACGGGCTCTATGTTATTAATTTTAGTAATAAAGCTTCAGATAAGTCTAAGAATGATATTATTGAGAACGAGGATTTAGAGAAGTTTAAAGTTAAAAAGGCTGCTAGAGGCCCATCCCCTCAGGTGGTGCCTGCGCCAGAACCCCAAAAGCCTGTAACTGAAAAGATAACTGAGCTTCAAGAGGCTGTTGAAAAAGAGCCTCTTATGGTGGGTGAGGAAGATCTTTCTGATATTGATCCTAAGTTGGTTCAAGCTCCTCAAGCGAAGTTAGACAAGATTCGAGAGAGGTTGTCTAACGCAGTGCAAGGAGCGGAGGGCGCGATACAGAAGGATTTGGAAAAAGAAATTCATAAAATAGATCGCATTACCGAAGCTCGAAAGAAAGAGGAGGAGACTCCTGAAGTTGAAGAGGTTGATACTACTGAAACTGTAGAGACTCCTGAAGGCGAAGAGGTTGATACTACTGAAACTGTAGAGACTCCATCTATGGTCGATGTAGGTAAAGTAATTCGCCGGATAGGTATGGGTAATAAGAGGGCCATACAAAGGGCACAAGATCCCCAAGCTACTTTAGATAAATTAAAAAGAGAGTTTGGAGAAGGTGGGTCTCGATTAGAAAAGGAGTTAGCTAAAGTTAGTCCTGATCAACATGATCGAGTAAAAGCCGCTGTCCAAGCTAATCTAAAATCCCACGAAAAACTTGTTGAAGATATTTTAGAAGAGCGAAAAGCTGAAGAGGGGATTGCAGAGAGAGAAGCTAAAGGGGCTGAGCAGGACAGCAAGTCTCCTGGATCTGAAGAGGAAGAGTTTGTATCGGAAGAACGAGAAGAAACTCCTGATGAGCAAGCTCAGCGTTTGGCAGGGGGTGGAACTAAGCCTCAGACTGAAGAACTTCTTACGCCTGAAGAGGGAGCGGTAGAAGAGGATGTTGTAGCTCTTACCGGCGAGGGGAGTAAGGATAAAGCTCCTTCCCCTACTAAACAAAGTCTTGAAGATAAGATTCGAGACACTACTAAAACCATATCTTCTGAGTTGGGTAAGAAAGGGGATTTGGGTGATGAAGATCGGATCAAACATTTAGAGAGCGAGATTAAAAAGTATCATACAGATGATTCTTTAGATTCTGACTTTAAAGAGGGTATAAAAGAAAAGCTTAATGATCTTTTGGGTAAGGAACAAATTGCTCAAAGGGCTGCGGCAGGTGATATTGAAAAGGTAACTGTAGCTAAAGAAGAAGAAGGTCCTTCTCCGGTTCGTCAAACTCGCGAAGAATTAGAAGCTGCCATTGAGAAACGCGAGAAACAAAAACAAGCTGATGTAAAAGAACAAAAGCAACGTGCGATTGATCAGAAGTTTGATAAATCTAAAGAATTAGTGAGTCAGTATCGACGACAAGGTACGGTAGCTAGTGATACGCCTTCGGCTGAAGAAAAATTCTTAGCTAGTAAAATAAACGCCATTCTGGGCGACCCTGCGCTTTATGAGAAATTTAGTAGGGAGGAAGCGAAGATTGAGAACGACCCTGAATACGTTGAATTGGATTCTCAAGAGAAGCAGTTGTTAGCGGCTGAACGAGTTAATATTCCTACACATGTAGAGAACCAGATTAAAAACAGCGTGGTGGAATGGGCTAAGGAACTTTCTACTAAACAGCGTGAAAGTACTGCTCTTAAGCGACGTCAGCAGAAAAGGGCTCGTGACCTTTCTCAAGATGACGTGCGGAGAGAAGAAGTTCCCGAAGGTGCGACGGTTGAAGAGGACGGAAAAGATATTCCTGTAAAGCCTATTTCTGAAGCGGAAAACGAAGATGACGTTTCTCGTTTCTTTAGGCACAAATATGAGAACGATCCTAAATATAAAAAGGCTTTTGAAGCCCTTATTGGACCTCAACTTAAAGAAGATATAGGTAAGTATAAAACTTTATTGAGTAATCAAGATAAGCTCTTTAAAAAGGCTCAAAAAGATTTAGATAAAGGAACTATTTCTCAACAAGAATTTGACCGCATTGAGCGCAATAGTCAGGCTTTAAATAAATTAGCTGACGGTGGAGAAGTTAGAGTTCCCGGTGGAAAGCTCGTTTTAGATGGCGACAAAGTCTACTCGATCCAACGTGATACTAATAATGCTTTAAAAACTATTGCTTCGGCACGTGATGACCAAGACATCCCTCCTGAAATGTTTCTTTATGAGCGCAAAGGGACTGCTAAAGAGTGGGATCGATTTGAGCGAGCGTATTCTTTGGTAAAACCAAAAGGTGAGGGAGTCCCTCTTAATCCCAGTGATTACGATGATAAAGGGCTGATTAATAATCTTAAAGCTCTTAAAAAGAGGGCTAATGATGATCTTAAGGCGGGAAAGATTTCTCAAAAAGAATATGACTCTAGGGGATTACCTCCTAAAGGGGCTCGACTCTCTTCTGAAGCTCGTCGTCAATGGTTTAGGGATAGGTACACTAAATGGGAAACTAATAAGCTTCCTCAATTGAGAGAAGAATTAGAGGCGGCGTATGACGCTATATCGGATAAGGCTGAATGGAAGTCTCAATTTAAAGATAAAAAAGTGAGAGATCAGGCTCTTAAATTGATTAAAGAGCTACATCAATCTTGGCCAGACGAGCACACTCCCCAGACCCCTAAAGGTGGTTTTTATTTAGGAGATACCTCTGAAGGCAGGGTGGTCGCAGAAGAAGTAAAGGATTTAGATGCAGCTTTGCGTCGTGCTGAAGTTAAGTTAGATGCAGATGAGCTAAGTGATGGGCTGAGTCAAGTAGCCACTAGTACACTTCAAGAGAAGATGGGAACTAACTTAGGGACTGAAGATTTCACTGAGTGGTATGAGCGCGTTGCTAAAGAAAAAGATCGCCTTCCAGGTATTGATAAGGACATTAAGAAAAATTCCGCAGCCTATAAAGACGCAGCACGGAATCTCTACCCGGCTTACTTAGTGGGTGACGGAAAAAATCATCCCACTTGGGGAGTTCCACGCCCTAAGTTTGAAGCAGCCAAGTCTTCGTTCATTGATACGGTAAAAAGACAATTAGCTCCTCTCTTACAAAAAGAAGGCGATTCTAAAGAGGTAGAAAAGGTACTTAGCGATAAGTACTTAGGTAATATTTTTGATAAGTATACTGAGGAAAATATCAAAAATATTGAGAGAAATGTAGAGTTTGAGCGAGATGTTGCAGATCGAAAAAGTAAGCGTTCGGAGAGTGCTAAAGAGTCCAACGCGAAGATAAAAGATAATACAGCTAAGTCTCAGAAAGCGGTAAAGGAGCACTTTAATAAGCTATCTGAGAAGGCTAAGAAAGCTTTTATTGAAGACTTAATCGTGTTCCATGGACATGGGGATGAGAAAGGTAGCGGGGGCACATCTCATCGCATCACGCCCTCTAACAAAGAGCTTAGCCTTTTCCATAAACTCTTTCCTTCTAGAGGGAATGAAAAGCGTTATGAAGACGCTTTAGGGGTGTTGGAAGTAGATTCCTCTAAGCCTGTCGAGGTAGGTATAGAGCCTACGGCTTATCACCGTAATAAGGTTATTGCGCCCCTTTTGTGGGATGAGGTGAGTAAGTTAGAGGATGCAGGAAAAAATGATGAGGCTTCGGAGTTAGCTACTCAATTAGAGATGGGTGGTGTTAATGAACCTTATGCATCCAAGAAAAAGCGAGAAAGTGACGGTAAGACTCACTACCGTTTAGACTCGCATGAGGCGCGAGCGGCGGCGTTTGGGGATGGGGGATCTTTCCGAGATGATTACATTCCCGAAGGAAAGAATACTCCTCGATGGAAGACTTTTGAAGTGGAGGGACTAAATCCTCTCGTAGAGAAGATTTCTAAGAGATTTGGAGTTCCTGAGGATAGAGTTAAAGAGCTTCTTCCAGACCACCAAGATGTAAGTTTTTCTAAGACACAATATCGTCACCTTGAAGAGGGACTGAAAAAATTAGCGGATGGTTCGCGCTTAAAGGGAACCCAAAAGGCTCGCAATAAGGACTTCGCCACGGCCATAGCTAAAGTGGTGCAGTCGCATAGAGACGGGTTCCATCCGTATGTCCACACTTCTTTGCGAGATTTAGCTGGATTAGCTCCTAAGCAATTGGCCGCAAGTGAAGAGTGGCGTAATAAGCTTCTTTCTCCCAAGGAGGCTAAAGAACTTGCTAAATTAGTGAGTGAGCGTACAGGTAAGTCAAAAGATCAAAAAGTAGGGGCTACAGAACTTCTTCAAGCTAAGATGCGTGTAGCTGGAGCTAAAGAGCAAAAGCTAGTAGAAAAGATGCTCCAGAACTGGTTACTGCGAGAAGAAGTTCAGGCTTACAAAGAGAAGGACGAGACGCACCGTGGAAAGTGGAGCGGTTATGAGCCTGGTGACAAAGCTAAGTATAATAAAATATTGTCTGAATTAGGTATTGACGATAAGAATTTAATTAAGTCTTTAATGGCTCAGTTTGGAGTGGACAAGTATCGAGCATTTGAGATGCTTAAGAGTATGGAGGCCTCTATGTCTAACCGTTCTTTGTATTTAGACAGTACTTTATTCAAGGCAGATTTCTTAAGCTGGCCTCAAAGTAAACGTGCTTATAACAACTCTTTCAATCGTTTACGGACGGGTGTAGGTCCTGAGGGAACGCCCTCGTTTGAGACTGATAAAGAGCAACGAGAAGAAGCGCGAGAATATTATAAAGAGAAGCGCGAGGATCGTGACGAGTCGGAAGACCGTGACGAGACTACTGAAAAATCTTTTAGACTGTATGTGAGCGTGTAGTTATGAGAGGCGAGAAAAAAGGTCCCCGTAAGTGTTTTAAGACTTTAACTGAGCGACTCACTCCCAAGTACGTGTGTCCATCTAAAGGTAAGGGTGGGGTTACAGCGTTAAGTAGTATGGGTACTCGACCTGAACGTGCTCAAGAGTTAGAAGATGCGGGTGAGACTCGTAAGCCGCCTAAACAGCAACGTGAATTAGAGGGTGATCCTATTGCTGAGTTAGAGCGGAGAGAGAAAGTTAGGGAACAACGTTATCTCAATCGTATGCGAAACCACCCCCAATCGATGCACGCTGACGAAGAGCAAGAAGCCACGCATAAAACTCCAAGCACTATCCATTACGAAGTAGATGAAGAGGCTAAGGCTGTCAAAAAGTCTTTAGGTCAAGCGTTAGTTGAGGCGCAGCTAGTAAGTCCTTTCTCTTCTATTCGTAAGTCTCTTCAAATGGCGACCGACTTGAATAAGGCCGAACTCTCTCAGACCATTAAAGATGTTCAAGATGCTGTTGATCGTTTTATGGAGCAGCATGATATTAAATCTGGAGAGACATTTAAGAACTATTTTAAGCGTAAAAAGATTGATACAAAAGCTATCGATAAATTTGTAAAGAAGACTGATCCTATGTCCCCTACTGCGTTTACGTCGAAGGGGTCTAGAGATACGTTTATGAATACTCCTATCGATAAGATGTATAAGCTTTATGCTAGTGGATCTAAAAAGAGTAAAGAAGTGCCTATTAGTATGGGTCCTCTTGTTGCCTCTACCAAGTTCAATCCTATTGAAGTAACTTTGTCCCATTATAATAATTACAGTGGGAATAGTGCGTCTAAAGGATCTCTCGCTCAGAAGTTTAAAAAAGAGCAGCAGAGCCGACTTAAAGACTTTTCTTCTAAGCTAAAGATGCCTGACGTTAAAGGTGCTTCTATTCGAGCAGATAGAACGACTCCTACTCAACGTAAGCAGGGAGCTTTAAAGACTAAAGCTTATAACGTGCGTCAAAAGCAGATTGCAGGCCACAGAGCGCAATTAGGGTTAGGTGCCGCTCCTCGATTAGATATGACTACCGAAGAGGGGAGAGCTAAGAAGATAGAGGGGATGCTTTTGGCTTTGGAAGGGGCTACTTGGCTTCTTCCTACCAGCGCGGGAGCGCGGATTGCCGGTGGGGGAGCTAAGTTATTCGCTGGTCCTTCTCGTAAAGCTTTGGCTACTATTGGAAATAAGCTGGTTGGTCCTGAGAATGCGTGGGCACGTAAGAAGTTTGCTACAGTATTAACGGCGGCGATGATTGCAGCCACTACTCCTGCTGGACGAGCAAGTTTAAATGCTAGTGTTCAAGCTGCGGCAAAGGGTGGTAATGCCGCTCAGATTATGAATCTGATGCAAAAAACAGCAGCGGGTGGAGCTAAAGCCCTTCCTAAGGTAGCCAGTGGGGGTGGTAAAGCTGCTAAAAAAGCAACTAAGGTTGCTCGGACGGCTAAAACTGCTCAAACAGCAACTTCTCCAGCTTCAACAGGATTGACGTCTGCTCAAGCTACTGCTGCGTTGACGGGAGTGGGGGGAACACAATTAGCTTCTACTCTCTCTTCTTCTAAGGCTTCCGAGGTAGGGGGCAAAACTAAAGCTCCTACTGATAAAAAAGATACTTCGCCTACGTCTGAGACACAAACTGACAAAGATGTACAAGAGACTCAACAAGCGCAACAACAGCAACAGCAGGCTCAACAGCAGCAACAACAGGAAGCTACTCAATCTCCTAAGCGAGGTCGTGGAGGCCGTAATCGTCCTGCACGGAGTGGGCGTCGTAAAAAGCCTCCCGTAGAGATAACTGCGGCTGATTCGAAGAAGAAACCGTCTCAAAGACGCCGCCCAGCCGTAGTGGAGCGGGGGGAAGATCGTGATAAAGATCGGGCTCAAAGTCAGCGTGCGGCACAACGGGCAGCTAAAGAGGCAGCTAAGCAAGTAGCTGCACGACTTCAGCAAGATCGTTATTCTACAGTAGGTGAGCGCGGTAAGCAGAAGTTTGCTCAAGTGGTGCGTAAGTCAGTTACTACAATGGCCGACTACGCTGAGCTTTATAAGAGCAAGTCGTACCTCAACCCCATCCTTAGACAGGTAAAGAATAAAAACATCTCTTTAAAAGAAGCATTAGATTCCGTGCCTTGGCATATGCAAGCTGAGCTATTAGAGTTGATGACTAAAAATGGTTGATCTTTATCTTCGTGGGGATTTGTTCAAGGCTCTTCCTACAAACCCAGCACCTAAAAAGAAAAGTAGGAGAAAGAAGCCTTTCTTTGTGAGTGTGGGAGATAAGAACTCTAAGAATATTAAATACATATTCTACGGAGGTAACTCCCACGGGGGAGGTATATTTGGGCATGTGCGAAATGAGTGGGATGCGCGAGGTAAAAAGGATGGTGTAAAGTACGTCTTTGCTCGTTATGACCGCCCTCAAGGCCGAGGTGGAGAGCTTAATCGACAAGTTAGAAGATATAATTCTGTAATAAACTTATTGAAAAAGCGGCATGGGGGTAAGATTCCAGTCGCTGCCGCATATCACGTTGGGTTTAATTTAATTGGAAAGAACGCTTCGGACAACTTTCGAAATATTCTCACGAGCCACAAAGGGTACACTCCTAATGTAACGGTATTGAGTAGCCCCCAACCAAGTAGAAAGTGGCGCAATGCGACTAAAAGAAATCTGCGAACTAAGTGGCGTAACGCAGGGGGTAAAATAATTAACGATATTGGGGGGATTACGTACCATAATAGTGCGGACCATCCCTACATCCCCACTCGTGACACCGTCCATTTGAAAAAGGATGGATATAAGCAACTTTATGCTTATACCTTAGGAAAAGGAAAAGTCCCCACTACTCCTTCTCCCACTACTACCTCCCCAACTCCTTCTCCCACTATTCCTTCTCAATATAGTACAGCTCAACATTATGAGCGGGGGTACGTTAAGCGGGGTGGAAATTGGAAAAAACGTGCTTCGGATATCCACCGACGCTACGGGGACCTTATTGCTGCCTCAGCCAATGAACTAGGAAAGACTCCTCAAGAGCGTCGTACTTTACAGATGTTTATGGCTGCGACGATTGCGGCTGAGACCCGAGGGGCTCGTAGTGATGCTAGAAAATATGATGTGAAGCGCGTTGGTCCTCCTATTGTGCGCCCTATTTTAGATCCGGCGAAGGGAGCACGTCCTGGCGACAAGGCGCTGTGGAAGCAGATTAAAAAGGAAATTCCTAATTCTTATAAACGTGCCGGAGTGTTTAAAAAACGTGGCGGGAAAACTTATATTAAAAAAGATATTTACGGTAATGAAATGAGGGCTTACGGCCTAACTCAGCTTCTTCCAGAAACTGCTCTTATTAATAGGCCTAAAAACATGTCTAGAAGGGAGTTTAATAAAAAGTGGAAAGCCGGGGCTTGGAGAGATCCGCGATTTACTATTCCCATTACCATGAGATTTGCGGCCAAACACTTACGGCGAATAAAAAGTGCGTATGAAAAGAATCATGGAAAGGGGTCATTGGGAGATGAAGATTTAAGAAATCTCCTTCACCTCGCCTACCATGGGGGGCATAAAGGGGCGCTTGTAACTAAGCTTAAAAATAGTAAAATACCTTTTTCTAAGGAGTCTTTAGTACCCCAACTATATGGAGCTTATGCTGGGTATAACTCTAAAGCTATCCACGCTGCTCAGTATTATAAAGAATTAATGGAGCCGCCTGTTAGCCGACGTAAAGCCGAGGCTGAAAGTGCTCGGTTGGGGCCGAGACCAGTTCGTTCAAATATAGAAGATATGGCGGACGTTAGATTTAGACGCCGTTTAGAAGCTCAGTCTCCTAAGCCTACTATTGTCCCTGGTCCAAAAGAATCTCCACCTCCCCAACCATCGAAGAAAGAAACTCCTCCCCAAAGTAGTCACGTCGCGCCATCGTTACGTGTGGAAGAATATAAGCCCGTTAAGGCTAAAGTGGCCGAAGCCCACCAACCACCACCGCGACATCGGGCTATTGAACATAGACGGCATGTAGTAGCAAGTACGCCTCCGGTTCAACATCAAGCTCCTCCGGTTCAGCATAAGGCTCCTCC
>MDTE01137474.1_pt1 | contig 13751 bp, 5 predicted proteins | sample 811231 | NCBI WGS metagenome assembly MDTE01 (sample SAMN05326651, study PRJNA326480) | marine metagenome | isolation source: seawater | place: Indian Ocean: Red Sea | collected 2010
AGAATCCTATCCGTAATTTTCAGCGGGAAAATCTCAGCCTGCACTGCGTTCGCCCTCAGCCGCGAAAATCTCCAGCAGTCTGCCACTGTGAAAATCTCAATTTTCGCCGCTCAAACTCCGTCGACGGTCTATCAACCTTGAAACACGGTTGCCGTGTCTGTTGCTTCGCTGGAAAGGTCCTCCCAGCCAGCTCCGCTCGGCGAGAATCGGTTGGAGAACATCTCACGCCGGTGCCCGTCGACGGGCATAAACCGCGCGCGTCGACGTAACACGTCGAACGCAACAGGGAACAGCGTCGAATCGCGTCGTCGCAGGGAGCTTTAAGCGCCCGAACAGACTCGTTGGTTCGAGCGCAAGCGGTTATCCACCACCACACGGCGCAGGCGCGAACGGCAAATCTCGATGGCTGCTCTCGCTCGCGCGACCGCCCTCGCGGCGCCGGTCGTCGCCCCTCGGGGCGTCGCCCGACGCTCCACCGGCGCTCGCGTTCCGTCCATGGCATCCCGCGTGCCATCCGCAAACCTCGCGGCATCCCTCCGATCCGTCGGCGGCAAGCAGGTGCGTATCGCGCGCCAGAACCGCGCGCGTGGGGTGCCGGCAAAACCTGACCCTAGCAAACCCTCAACGACGGGTGTGCTTTTCCAGCCAGCGGATGGGCGCGCGGTGCGGCGCCGAGACGTGACGCGGCCGGCCCGATCGATCCACGAGCGGCCTCGACGACGCCGATCGAGTCTGATGACTCGATCGCGCGCGTCGGGGATCGTTTCCGATCGCGCCCTCTCGCTCGCGGCGCGCGCCCGCCTCACGCCCGCCCCTGCCGCTGGGCAAGCCCACGTGATGTGTCCACGCTGCGGCGGCGACGTCACGCCCGTCGCGGCGTTCCCTCCTCGTCTCCTTCCCCGAAACCCCGATCATCGCTCACCGCGACAATAATCCCCACTTTTCCACCGTCAGGCATCCATGCCCTCCTTCATGGGCCTGAAGAAGTCCGCGGCGCTGCCCAGGTGAGCGCCCCGCCCGCCCGAACCCCTCGCGTGCATTCGTCATCACCTTTTCGTTTTCCCTTTTTCCAACTTTTTCCAACTGTCCGCCGCGTCCCCGCCTCTCCGCACCGAAACGCCGCTCACACGAGACGTCCCCATCCATCGCGTCCATCCATCGCCCATCGCAGGTTCCGCAGCCTTCGCTCGGAGACCCCCGCGGCGGTGACCAGGTCGGGGCACGTCGTCGCCGCCGCCGCGCGCGAGCCCTACCGCGGCGGCGCGGTTGACATGAACCAGATCCTCGAGGAGCGAGACGCGTGCGGCGTCGGTTTCATCGCGTCGCTCAAGGGGGAGCGCACGCACAAGACCGTGACGGACGCGCTGACCGCGCTCGGTTGCATGGAGCACCGCGGCGCGTGCTCCGCCGACGACGATTCGGGCGACGGCGCGGGCGTCATGTGCAACATCCCGTGGAAGATGCTCGGGAAGTACTGCGAGGACGAGGGCATCGAAGGCTTCGAGGAGGGCAAGGCTGGCGTCGGCATGGTGTTCCTGCCCCAGGACGCCGCGCAGGCGAAGAAGTCCCGCGAGATCCTCAACGAGTGCGTCGAGGCGGAGGGCCTCACCGTCCTCGGCTGGCGCGAGGTGCCCGTGAACAAAGCGGTCGTCGGTCGCATGGCCAAGGCGACTGAGCCCGTCATCGAGCAGATCCTCGTCGCCGGCGCCGAGGAGGACGACCTCGAGCGCAAGCTCTTCGTCGCGCGAAAGCTCGCCGAGAAGAAGTCCGCGGCGCTCGACGCCGAGATGCCCGGCATCGCCGAGAACTTTTACGTCTGCACCATGTCCGGCCGCACCGTCGTGTACAAGGGCATGCTTCGATCCGCCGTCGTCGGCGAGTTCTACGAGGATCTCAAGAACCCCGACTTCGAGACGCAGTTCTGCATCTACCACAGGCGCTTCTCCACCAACACCGTCCCCAAGTGGCCGCTCGCGCAGCCCATGAGGTTCCTCGGCCACAACGGCGAGATCAACACCCTGCAGGGTAACCTCAACTGGATGGCGTCCCGGGAGGCTGACATGACGCACCCGGTGTGGGCGGGCCGCGAGCCCGAGCTCCGACCCATCTGCAACCCCGCCGCCTCCGACTCCGCCAACCTCGACCGCGTCGCCGAGCTCCTCGTCAAGTCCGGCAGGCCCGTCGCGGAGACGATGATGCTCCTCGTCCCGGAGGCGTACCGCAACCACCCGGATCTCGACGCCACGTACCCCGAGGTTGAGTCCTTCTACGACTACTACGCCGGCATGCAGGAGGCTTGGGACGGACCCGCGCTGCTCGTCTTCACCGACGGCAAGAAGCTCGGGTGCAGGCTCGACCGCAACGGCCTCCGCCCCGCGCGCTTCTGGCGCACCTCCGACGACTACATCTACGTCGCGTCCGAGGTTGGCGTCCTCGGCGACGCCATCTCCAACGCGGCTAACGTCGTCGCCAAGGGCCGCCTCGGCCCCGGCATGATGATCCAGGCCGACCTGGAGACGGGCGAGTTCAAGGAGAACACCGAGGTGGCCAAGGAGGTGGCGTCCAGGCTCGATTACAAGGGTTACCTGGAGGACGTCAAGTTCCTCGACGCCAAGGAGCCCGGAGAGGCGACGACCATGGACGCCACGGGCCTCATCGAGGCGCAAGCCGCGGCGGGGTACGCCGCGGAGGACGTCTCCATGATCATCGAGTCCATGGCCGCCGACGGCATGGAGCCCACGTGGTCCATGGGTGACGACGCCCCGATGCCCGTGCTCTCCTCCCGCCCCCACCTCCTCTACGACTACTTCAAGCAGAGGTTTGCGCAGGTGACCAACCCGGCGATTGACCCGCTGCGAGAGGGCCTCGTCATGTCGCTCGAGATGACCCTGGGCGCCAAGGGGAACCTCCTCGACAACAAGGGCGCCGAAGACATCCCCGCAGTGCACCTCAAGACCCCCGTGCTCTTCGACGAGGACGTTGAGACCATCATGGGCCTCGATTCCCTCAAAGCCGTTCGCGTCCCTGCCAGGTACGCGGGCACTGGCGAGAAGGGAGCGATGGCCGCCGCCGTCGCCGAGCTCTGCGCCGCCGCCGAGAAGGCTGTCGCGGGCGGGTCCCAGACGGTGATCATCTCCGACAAGCCCGACTGCGGCGACGCGACGATGCCCGCCATCCCCTCCATGCTCGCGGTGGGCGCGGTGCACCACCACCTCATCAAGGTTGGCCTCCGGTCTCGCGCGTCCATCGTGGTGGAGTCGGCCTCCGCCTTCTCCACGCACCACTTCGCGTGCCTCGTCGGCTTCGGCGCCTCCGCGGTGAACCCGTGGCTCGCGCTCGAGACGTGCCGCCAGTGGCGCGGGGCGACCAAGATTGAGAACGCCATCAAGCGCGGCAAGATGCCCAACATGTCCGTGGCGGACGTGCAGCGAAACTACAAAGCCGCGGTGAACAAGGGCCTCAAGAAGATCCTCTCCAAGATGGGCATCTCGCTGCTCACCTCCTACCACGGCGCGCAGATCTTCGAGTGCTACGGCATCGGCCCCGAGGTCATCGACATCGCGTTCAAGGGCACCGTCTCGCGCATCGGAGGCATGAACATGGACGATCTCGCCGCCGAGACGGCGATGTTTTACTCGTCAAACTTTCCCGGCGAGGGCGAGGTTCTCAACGGCATCGCCGCGAGGGGCATGTTCCAGGTCAAGCCCGGGCTCGAGTACCACGCCAACAACCAGGACATGTCCAAGCTCCTGCACAAGGCGATCGGCCTGGGCGGCAAGAAGGAGAGCGGCGATTTCGACGCGTACAAGCTCTACCAAGAGGAGCGCAACGACCGACCGGCGACGTCCCTTCGCGACATGCTCGTCATCGAGTCGGACCGCGAGCCCATCTCCATCGACGAGGTGGAGTCCGTCGGGGACATCTGCGCGCGCTTCTGTACCGGCGGCATGTCCCTCGGCGCCATCTCCCGCGAGTGCCACGAGGCGATCGCCATCGCGATGAACCGCATCGGCGGCAAGTCCAACTCGGGCGAGGGTGGCGAGGATCCCCAGCGCTACGAGAAGATCTCCGCGGATGCGGAAGGCAAGTCCGAGACCTTCCCTCACCTCCGGGGCCTACAGACCGGGGACGTCGCGTCCTCCGCCATCAAGCAGGTCGCTTCCGGCCGTTTCGGTGTCACCACCTCCTTCATCATGGCTGCCGACCAGCTCGAGATTAAGGTTGCGCAGGGCGCCAAGCCTGGCGAGGGCGGTCAGCTCCCCGGCAAGAAGGTGTCGCCCTACATCGCGTCTCTTCGCCGCTCCAAGGCTGGCGTGCCCCTCATCTCCCCTCCCCCGCACCACGACATCTACTCCATCGAGGACCTCGCGCAGCTCATCTACGATCTCCACATGGTCAACCCCGAGGCTAAGGTCTCCGTGAAGCTCGTGGGCCAGGCTGGCATCGGCACAGTCGCGTCGGGTGTCGCCAAGGCGAACGCGGACATCATCCAGATCTCCGGCGGCGACGGCGGCACCGGCGCATCGCCCCTCTCCTCCATCAAGCACGCGGGCGGGCCCCTCGAGATGGGCCTCGTCGAGGCGCACAGGACGCTCGTCGAAAATGACCTTCGCCAACGCGTCGTTCTCCGCGCGGACGGCGGCTGCCGCTCCGGCTTGGACGTCATCCAGTGCGCGCTCATGGGCGCCGACGAGTACGGCTTCGGCACCGTCGCCATGATCGCCACCGGTTGCGTCATGGCGCGCATCTGCCACACCAACAACTGCCCCGTCGGCGTCGCGTCCCAGCGGGAGGAGCTCAGGGCGAGGTTCCCCGGCGCCCCCGGGGATTTGGTCAACTTTTTCCAGCTGTGCGCGCAGGAGGTGCGCGAGGAGCTCGCGGCGATGGGGTACAGATCTCTGGACGAGATCATCGGCAGGAACGACCTCTTCGCGCAGAAGCGCGCGCACCCCGACGGAAGCGCCCCCGGCCAGCCCGCGAAGACGTCCGGCCTCGACCTCTCCTTCCTCGCGACTTCCAGCGGCGAGGGGGGCAAATCGTCGGAGCGCCTCGCGCAAGCCACGCACGACGACGGTCGCATGCTCGACGACGAGATCCTCGAGGTTCCCGAAGTCGCCAAGGCGATCGAGGAGGAGGGCGAGTGCGTCGTCAAGAAGGAGATCATCAACACCGATCGCTGCGCCACCGCGCGAGTCGCCGGCGCGGTTGCCGCCAAGTACGGGGACTCCGGCTTTGCCGGTAAGGTCAACATCGAGCTGGAGGGTTCGGCGGGCCAGTCCTTCGGCGCGTTCACCGTGGGGGGCGTGTCGGTGAAGCTCGTCGGCGAGGCGAATGACTACGTGTGCAAGTCGATGTCCGGCGGTGAGGTTGCCATCATGCCCCCGGCGGCGTCTCCCTTTGCCCCCGAGGATTGCATCATCGCAGGGAACACGTGCCTCTACGGCGCAACCGGCGGGAAGGCGTTCTTCAACGGCAGGGCGGGTGAGAGGTTCGCGGTGAGGAACTCGCTCGCGGAGACGGTCGTCGAGGGCACCGGCGACCACTGCTGCGAGTACATGACGGGCGGATGCGTGGTTGTGTTGGGTCGCGTCGGGCGCAACGTGGGCGCGGGCATGACTGGCGGCATCGGGTACTTTCTCGACGAGGACGACACCTTCGCGTCCAAGGTTAACGGCGAGATCGTCTCCATGCAGCGCGTCGCCACCGCCGCGGGTGAGGCGCAGCTCAAGGGACTCATCGAGGAGCACGTCGCGAAGACCGGCTCCCCCAAGGGTAAGGCGGTGCTCGCCAAGTGGGCCGAGTACCTGCCCAAGTTTTGGCAGCTGGTGCCCCCGTCGGAGGCGAACACCCCGGAGGCGACCGACGTCGTCCCCGAGGAGGTTGCCGCCTCCGCGTGAGAGAGTCGACGGACGCGCGATTCGTCGCGACGCCTCGTTCGATCGGGGGGCCGCGTCATTCTTTTCCCCACAACACTACTTTAACCCTGTCTTGCGCTAGCACAACGACAAAAAATGACCACAAGCTGACACTGTGGACGTTTTTTTAATAAAAAGAGTGTCATCTTTTACAAGTTGCGAAGCCGCCGCTCAAATTAATTTGTCAAGTCTCGGAAAAAAACCCACAACCTCCTCGGTTACTCGTTCATCGCGAAGTCCGGCTGGCCCGTCGACGTCAGCAGCCTGTGCCACATCCTGCCGTCGGGGTCGACGAGCCGCTCCTTTTCGATGAGCCGCTCGATTGGCAGGAAAACCGCGTGGGGGTTCACCATGCCGATGGAGATTCCCGTGTAACCAGCGAACGCCCCGTGCACCGCGTTCTGACCCAGGATCGTGCAGTAGATGGAGTCGTGCGCGTTGGCGGTGACGCCCCTGACCATGTAGGTGGGATCGATGTACTTGACGTCGCACGACATCTCCCGCTTGAGCCGCTTGCAGAACCACGGCCCGATGTCGCCGAGCTTGGGGTTGCCCCCCGCGTCCGTTCCCGTCTCCTGGACGTACTCCTGGCCAGCACCCTCCGCGAGACAGATAATCGCGTGGCCCTGCGTGGCCAGAAGGCTCTTGATGTGCTCCACCACCCCGTTGGGTCCCTCCATCGCAAACGGAACCTCGGGAATGAGGCACACGTCCACGCTTCCCGATGCCAACGCCGCGTGCATGGCAATGAAGCCGGACTGGCGGCCCATGAGCTTGACCACGCCGACGCCGTTGAGCGCAGACTTGGCCTCGACCGCGGCCGCCTTGATAGCCTTCTGCGCCTCCTCCACGGCAGTGTCGAACCCGAAGGTTTTGTCGATGTGCAGAATGTCATTGTCGATGGTTTTGGGGATGCCGACGACCGATACCTTGAGGCCTCGTTCGGCGCACTCGGCGCTGATTGCGTTCGCCCCGGCGTGGCTTCCGTTGCCGCCGATGACAAACACCATGTTGATCCCCTGCCGTTCGATGGAATCGACGATCTTAGGGACGTCGCCGCCGCCGCGGCCGCAGCCGATGATGGACCCGCCTCGGTCCTGAACCCCTGATGTGTTTCGCCTAGTCAGCGGCATGTTCTCCACTCCGTCTTTCCAAAACCCGCCCCATCCGAACCGGATCCCGGAGATTTTCTTCACCCCGTACCCAACCTCCAGCGTGTTCACCACGGATCGCACCACGTCGTTGATTCCTGGGCACAGACCCCCGCAGTTGACGATGGCCGCGTGAACCTCGGCCGGTTCAAAATAAATCTTAGCCCTCGGGCCCGCTCGGTAGCAAAACTCGGGCGTGAAGGAGCAGACGTCGCACGACTCGTCGAAGCTACCGTCGGCAGAGCAGTCGAACGAGCACTGCGCGGCCAAGGAGTCGGGAGACCTGTTGGGAGGACGGGGCAGTTGGCGAGACGTCATTTTTATTCACCTTCTCTGGAAAAGATATTCCTTCAAAAAAAAAACCAAGAAAAAGGAACGGCGGGGTTCTCGGGCGGGGTTCGCGGCTTACCCGAACGCGATCGCCTTCAGTAAAACCCTGTCGTCCTCGCTGACGAACGTCCTGTTCAGGGCGAGCGGCGTGCGATCGCCGATCCCCCGCACGGGGCACGAGGACGAGGTGCAGAACGGATTCGGGATGGCCACCAGGGGCGCCTCGCCGCGGTAGACGTCGCGCAGGTGCCTGATCGGTATGTCGTTGGCGCCGCCAACACGCCACGTGTACACGTCATCGTCCTCGTCAAAGTTCAGGTCGTCCTTGTAGTTGGGCGCGACGACCGCGCGGGTCACGTGGGCCGCGGACGAGCGAGAACCGACGACGCGTGGTGCGCCTCCCAAACGGCGGAAAAGGACGGACGCTTTATTGATTCCATCGTTGGTCGCCCCGGGGACGCCGGCGGACGCGGGGGACGGGGCAAGCGACGCGCGGGGATTGAGCGCGAATTTGAGCCGTACGCGGTGCGTGAGCGGATCGCGGCCGAGAGGGCGCGATACGGCCCCGACTGCACCACTCACGGCAGCCATGAGACGAGCGATTATGACTCATTTCTCACTTTTCCCCCGCTTTTCCTCCTTACAAAAAATCTCCCGGCTGCATAAAGTTTAAGTCTATGGGTCTGTTATTTCACACGCGCGCTATATGTGACAATCGCTCAGGCGTCGTGGGACTTGCCGCGAATCCCCCCGTCCGCCCTCGCCCGAACTCTCCTCATGTACTGCCCCCGCCGCATCCTCGAGATCTGTTTCTTGACCGGCCTGGGCATCAGTGCCCAGAACCCCCGCCTGTCAAACACCGCCAGCGCCAGCGGGAAAGCCAGCATCGTCAGCCAGCCCCTCGTGACGTCCTCCATCCGCCACACCAAGCCCAGCATGCTGGTGTCGGCCTCGTTCACCTTGAGGTTGTGATCCACCACAAACCTGAACGCCACAGTGATGCAGTGCAGGAACCAGTGCACCCCAGGCGAGAAGTACGGCACACCTATGTAGTATATGAGCATGAACGTGCACGGCGTCACGACGTGATTATTCGACACGCCGACGCCGTTGAGGTACAGCAGTGCCGCCGACTTGCGCACGAACGGATCGCCCACGATGTCGAACATCCCCGCGCGAGTCATGGACTTGACCGTCGTGTATCGCAGAAAGTTCATCGAGTACCGAACGACAACCATAACCACGAAGAAGACGTTGATGACCGCCTCGCGAAACGACGCGCTGCACCGGCCGCCGACGCTCGGCGAGGCGAGAGTGAGGCAACACGCCGCGAGGAACCCGAAGACGAGCGCGATCCACCTGAAGACGAAGCGGGTGACGTCGAGATCATCCAACGCCTGCGCCGCGTACGGGTTCGCGCTCCCGCGGAACTCGCCCGCCATCTCGTTCATCGTCTTTCGCAGCAGCATGCCGCGGCTTATTATGAACACCACGACCATGAGGAAGCCCGCGCAGCACCGGATGAAGTGTCGGGTGAGCGCCGCCTCGCGCTGCACCTTGGCGCGGGTCATCATCGCCTCCCCGTGCCCTTTTCGCCAGGCGGCTAAGTTCTCGCTCCCCAACGCCAACACTTTCTTCCTGAACCGCCCGGAGGTGAACAGCGTCAGGTGGTCGAACATCGGGAGGACGACGTGCTCCAGAAACCCCGCCTGGTGCGCGAAGTAGTTGGCCAGCGCACTCTCCTTCGTCGTCGGCGTCGTCTGTTCCACCCGCTCGCGCATCTCCCGCTCGCCCTGCTTCAGGTTCTCCATCATGATGCGGTAGCCCCAAAAGTCCGCGCGGGGCAGGTCCATGACGAGGCTGCTGAGGTCCGCGCACTTCATGCAGATGATCAGCAGCATCTCGCGTCGCTCGGTGTCCAGCCTGCGCGCGCGGACGAGCGCGGGCGCCCTGTCCGCTCCCTCGCCGCCGAAGCGGAGGAGCTCCGTGATTCCCCCCGACGCCCCTCCGGCCCTCTCGTCGTCGAATCCCCTCGCGCTGTCGCCCTGGCGGAGGAAGACGCCCGCGCCTACGCTCCCGCCCACGAAAGCATCGATCCACCACTGGAACTCGCCCACGAGGTGCTTGTGCCTGCTCATGTCCGTCGCGAGCACGATGTCCGTCAGCAGCCTGAAGAATTTCGCGCGAGCCCCCTCGGCTTCGGGGACGCACGACGCGATGCCGTCGGCGGGGTGCGTGACGATCTGCGCCAAGATCTGCGCGTGGTAGTGCTCCAGCGTGCTCTCCGTGTACAGCTTGTACAGCGCGTGGCGACTGTTCTGCAGGTACGCGTTGTTAACGCCGAAGTGCCCCGCGTCGTGCCCCAGCGCCGCGACGTAGAGCGCGAGGATCTCGAGCTCGGTGAACGGGCCGTGGCCGCACTCGACGATCTCCCTGGTCAGGCAGTGCGCCGCCGCGAGCACCTCCTGGCCGTGGAGCGCGCAGTGGTAGGGCATCGCGCCGTAGCTGGCGTACATGTTCGCGAAGAACCTGCGCGCCAACCCGTCTTCGATGCCGAAGTGCGTCAGCAGCCCGGCCTCGTGGAAGATCGCGAGGCACGTCTCGACGAACTCGAGCTCGTTGCCGTGGTATCCGTTGTAGGGGTTGAAACGGTTCTGGTCGTTGACGCGCAGGGCACCGGGGTAGTCCCACGGGTCGTATGGGTCCTCCATCGCGGCCACGGGCACTCGACCCGGCGCGCGGAGCGAGGCCTCGAGGTCTCGGTCGGTTAACCGACAACGAGGGTCGGTCCGAGCGTAGAACGCCGCCGCCGAGGTGATGAAGCCGCGACGGGGCGTGTCGCCCGGGGCGATCGCCTTTTTGCGCGCGTTCGGAGTCCGGCTCTGGGTCTGGATGGAAAAATCCCAGGGCCGCGATGCCGCGTGCGCGCCAATGGTGAGCTGAGCAGACCGACAAGAAAGGAAAAACGAAGGAAAAAAGCAAAAACGCAGACGCCCATTTTGCATCACGTTTCCTTGGGTTGCAAACCATCGCGATGAAACTGTCAACTGCGAAAAAAAATCCAAATGGAATATGTGTCGTCTACTTTTTTGGTGCATGTCGGCAATGGTGCCCTGTTCCCGAGAAAATAACCCGTCTTTCTCCAATCCTTTCTCCTCAACCCCTCTCCGCCTGCGGTCGGTTTTCAGGCGGCAAAAAAAAAACTTGTGGACCAGCCGGCATGGTGAGGTCCCGGAATCGTCGACTCCGCTCTCCGTGCCACATTGCGCGCCCCGTGCGGCCCGAGCGAGACCCCGCTCCCGCACCGTCGCGCGCGCGAATCGAACTCGCCCCCGAGGCACGCACGCGAGCGACGCGCACGTTCGCCGCCGACGCCTCGACGCGCCCCCGTTCCCACGCCGCGGCCGAGGAGTCGCCCGTGGTGATAACATAAGTTAATCTTGGGCGTCTGAAGCGCCGGTTTCCCGCCAGGACTCGATCGGAGGCGATGGCGACGGCGTCGACCCCCGGGCCGTCCCAGCTCGCGGACACCGCGGCGATTACCCTCCCAAAGATCGACGCGATCGACTCCGGCGCGGTGAAGGACATGCTGAAGACCGGCATGTCGGAGTCGGAGGAGGTGCTCGAATACCTCGGCGGGAGCGTCGCGTACGATCTGAAGGCGGCCGCGGCCAAGGCGGCGACGCGCCGCGATCTGGCGCTCGGACCCAAGTCCAAGCTCGACGGCGCCGCGTTGAACGCATCCCTGGACGAGCTCGACCTCCGCGCCAAGGCCGTCGCGCCCTTCTGGGTCGGGCCCGGCGTCGACGACGCGCCTCCGCAGGCCGCGACCGCTCCCGCGCTGAAGAAGAAGGCCGAGTCGCCGGCCAAGGAATCGGCGCCGCTCGCCACGGCGCCGAAGGCGGCCGCGCCGACCCCGGCAAAGCCCAAGCCGCCTCCGCCCAAGGCGGAGACTCCGACCAAGCCTAAGCCACCGCCGCCCGCGCCCAAGAAGGCGCCCGCCGAGGCCCCGAAGAAGATGGCCATGCCCGAGCTGCCAAAGGTGAAGCTCCCCGCCGTGGACGTCAAGCTTCCCTCGATCCCCGTGCCGGAGATCCCGGTCCCGGAGCTGGACGGCGTGGCGGAGGATGCGATCCGCGCCATTCGCGTCGCCATGTCCCGCGCGCCAAAGTACGACGACGACGACGGCGACGGGGACGGCGCCGGGTTCAAATTCGCGCCAAACGTAAACGACGGCATCGACAAGGACGATCCGGAGTACCGCGAGATGGTCAAGACGCGTCGAAGGCGCGTGCGCGCCGCGTCTCTCCCCGCGACCCCGACGCCGGAGGAGAAGGAGGCCAGGCGCGCCGAGCGCGCGCGGCTGCGACGCGAGCGGGAGGAGCGTCGCGCCGCCGAAGACGCCGAGCGAGAGGCGACGGCGGCGAAGAGAATCGCCGACGCGCTCGCCGCGCCGCCAAAGCCCGACCCGGCGTGGATGACCGCGAGGGGCACGGACATACTCGCCGCGGTCGAGTCCGTCGTCGCCAAGCATCCCAAGGGCGAGGCGGTCAAGAAGCCGCCGTCCGCGGAGACGAAGGGGAAGGTCGCCGCGAAGGGGAAGGTTGCAACGAAGGGAAAGCGGGGACCCGATCCCGCGTCATCCGCGGCGGAGAAGACCGAGGTGCCCGGCCCCACGGGCGCCGAGCTCTTCGACAGGTACGCCATGATCGTCCAGGTCAAGCTCGAGGACGCCGCCAAGAACCTCGGCCTGGCGGATCGAACCCCGGAGGATGAGGAAGCCGCTACCAAGGCTCGGCTCGAGAAGCGCGCGAAAGAGCTGGCCGACGCGAAAGCCGCCGCCGACAAGGCCAAGGCGGACGCGGCCAAACGCGCGGAACGCGAGTTCGAGAGGGAGCGCGCCGCCAAGCGCGCCGCGGCGGAGAAGGAGGAGAGGGAGAGACGAGCCGCCGAGGCTAAGGCTGAACGAGCGCGCGAAGCGGCGGCGGAAGCCGCGGCGGAGGCGGAGGCCAAGGCTAAGCGCGAAGCCGCCGAGGCGAAGGCCAAGGCTGCCGCCGAGGAGCGCAAGAGGCGCGAGGCGTCGGAGCCCTCCGAGCCCGAGATCGAGGCCAAGGCTAAGGTCATCGAGGAGGAGGCCAAGGCGACGGATAAGGCCATCGCGGCGAAGGTAAAGGAGGCTGAGAAGGCTGCGAAGGAGAGCGAACGCGCGCTCGAGAAGCGCCAAAAGGAGATTGACAACCTCGAGCTGGCGAAGCGTCAGAAGCTCAACAAGAAGCGTCGCGAGCTCGAGCGCGACGTCAAGGCCAAGGACCTCGACTTCGAGTTCAGGCAGCGCAACCTGGAGCGGGAACGCAGGATCAAGCAAGACGCGCTCGAGCAGAAGCACCGCGATCTGGAGCGCGAGCTGGCTTGGCCCGTGAACAAGCTCGTGCCCGCGAACGCCACGAAGGAGGAGCGCAGGATCGCCAACCGCGAGGCGAACGAGCGGCTCAAGGCGCTGGCGCACCGGCGCAAGACGCTGGAGCGCGAGCACGAGGTGGTTTTGCAGTCGCTGACCAAGCGCCAGCGGGAGCTCGAACGGGAACGGGACATCGACATCGCCAGCCGCGAGTCCCGATGGACCGCCCTGCACAGGGAGGACGACGAGCTCGACAGGTCCATCAAGGCTGAGCACGCGGAGGAGGTCAAGGCGCTCGAGGATGCCCGCGCGCAGGCCGAGAGGGCCGCCGCCGAGCGCCGCGCGGCGATCGAGCGCGACATCGCCGACGGCGAACGAGCCGTCAACGCCAAGCTCGAGGCGCTCGAGAAGGAACGCGCCGAGCTCGCGAAGCGACGCGAGGCGGCCGCCGCGGAGGAGCGCAGGCTCAAAGCGGAGGAGGCCCGGAAGAACGCGGAGGAGGTCTCGCAGGAGATGAAGGCGACCAAGGAGCGGCTGGCGAAGAAACGAGCCGAGGAGGCGGAGAGGCTTAAAAAAGAGCGGGAGAAGCGAGACGCCGAGGAGGCGCGCGAACGGGAGGAGAAGGCGGCGCGCGTCAAGGCCGAGGTGGACAAGGCGGCCGCTGAGCAGGCCAAGAAGCAGGCGGCGCTGGACAGCGCCAAGGCTGCGCGCGTCGCCGCCGCCAAATACGCCAGGGCGAAGGCGGACGCGGAAAAGGCAAAGTTCACGAAGGAAAAGGCGGAGGAACGCGCAAGGGCGGACAGGCTACGTGCCGACGCCAAAGCCGCCGCCGCGGCGAAGATAGCGCAGGAGAAGGCCAAGGCGGACAAGGCCAAGGCGGCGGAGAGGGCCAAAGCGTCGGCGATCAAGGCCAAGGCTGAGGAGAAGGTGCGGAGGGAGCGTGAGGCTAAGGACGCG
>MDTE01061364.1_pt1 | contig 13750 bp, 6 predicted proteins | sample 811231 | NCBI WGS metagenome assembly MDTE01 (sample SAMN05326651, study PRJNA326480) | marine metagenome | isolation source: seawater | place: Indian Ocean: Red Sea | collected 2010
CGAAGCGGATCTCCTTGCCGCGATCGACCGAGCCGTCGAGGTAGGTGATGATGATATCGGAGCCGGCGGGGAAGAAGGCCGTGCCGCCGATGCCGTCCTCGGGGCTGTCGTCGCGTAGCACGATCTCGATGACCGAGATCGTTTGATTCTGGTCGACTGAGAGCTCGCCAGTGAAGGGATTGCCGGTGAAGCCGTCGATCAGGGTGTTGGACTGGTGGGCATTGACCATGGTCAGCCCGAGGGTGGCGAAGTCGCCGACCTGCACGGTGCCGCGGCTGCCGAACATCGAGGTGGCGTTGGTGACTAGGCTCTCCTGGTCATTGGTCGAACTGCCGCCCGGGCGGCTGATGCGCGAGTAGATCAGGGTGCCTTGATACTTGTCGGCGGCATAATCGAATTGAATGCCATCCCAGCGCGGCTTGGAAAAGGTCATTGGGGTCAGCGTCGAGCGGATCTGGGTGCCGGCGGTCAGCGCGTAGTGGTGCTGACCTTTGGCGTCGGCGGAGACGATAAGCCCGTTGAACCAGGAGCCGAAGCGGCTGTTCTTGAGTACTGAGGAGCCGAATTGGCGCGGTTGGGTTTGCGAATTGTTGAAAATCAGCCAGCCCTGGGTGATGAAATTGCCGTAGAGGTCGTAGTAGTAGTCGCCCTCCTGAGTGGTGCTGACGTAGCGTTCGTAGTGCTGGCGGGCGTAATTGGAATACTCCCACTGGCGCCAGCGGTATTCGTTGTAGAGCTCCTGCGGCACGTACCATTTCTTGACCGCCGGGTCCATGGCGCCGAACATCACGCCGGGGCCTTGCGGTTCGAAGGAGACGATTCCGCCCCGCTTGATCGTGCCCAACCGCGAGCCGTAGCTCTGAGCCGCGGCGGAACCCGCCATCCACAGGGCAGCCAGTACTATGAAAATTGCTGTTGATCTCCGATTCACTGCATCCCTCCTCGGTGCGGTGCAGAACTATTGCGCATCTAAGTACTACAGCGCGTACGACTTGTCAAGCCCTACGCGCTGGGGGTCAATAAGCTACGGCGATGACCTGGGACCGGGTTGCGGCTCCACTTTCGTCGTCGGCATCGAGCCGGACCTGGCAGATATAGAGCCCGGGCGGCACAACCTGACCGATGTCGTTGACGCCGTTCCAGGGTACGGCGGAGCGACCGCTTAACACCATCTGGTCGCTGCCCCAGACCCGGCGGCCATCGAGCGTATATATTCGCACCTCCAGTGCGCGGCTGGAAGTGAGCTTGAAAACTTCCAGCGATATATCGACCGCATCGTTGATTCCGTCACCATTGGGGGTGAAAGGATTCGGCGCGATGGTCAGGGCATCGATCAGGTTTCCGTCGACGGGCACATTGATCGCCAGGGTATTGCTCAGCACGGCCTCGTCGGCGTTGCCCTGTTCGATCGCCTGCCAGGGCGCGGAGAGGTTGCTGCCGCCGTCGGTGTTGCGCACCGCGATGCGCAGGGTGGTGCCGTTGAGGAAGACAGGCGCTGAGAAGCGCAACCGAAAGCGCTGGCCCGGCCCGGTGACGACGCCGCGGCTGGTGGACTGGAGTCTATTGTAGGCCACCGCGTCGAGTGAGTCGCCGCGGTCATCGAACGGGAACTGTGCGCCGTCACCGCGCAACACGCGGAAGAAACGCACTGGTCCCTGCTCTTTTTGCGGTAGGTCGCGGTAGCTGGTCTGATCGGTTTCGGTGAGGACGCCGCCGACATCGCGAAAATAGCGAATATCGCCCTGCTCGTCGGCATTGAGGGTACCGTAGGCGGCCCCGGTCAGGGGCAGGCCTTCCTGCGTCACCGGCACTTGCTCGCCCTCGAGCGTAATGCGGTTGTAGACACGGTCGGCGTCCGGCACGATGTTGAGCGTGCCGTCGAGGCGCACTAGGATCGAGTCGCCGCCGGCGGACAGCACCTGAACGGTGCTACCGTCGTCGGCGCTCAGGATCGTAGGGTCGGTGCCGGCGGCGAATATCTGTTCGTCTTCGCCGTTGCCGACGGCAAATTCGATCAGTTCGATGTTTTCGGAAGCAGGCATGGTCAGCAGGATCTCATCAAAACCGCTGCTGCGCGAGCGGACCGGGGACTCGATGAAATTGGGTTGAACGTAGACATTGAAGGTCTCGCGCGCGCCGGGTATTTCGACCTCGGTAGGCCACAACTCGGCAGTGATGCGTTCGGCGACCGGGTTGAGCAGGTCGATATCGAGCGAGCGGATTGCGGCGGCGGCCTGGCGGTCCGCGGTGATCATTTTAACCTGGACCTGCATGAATTTGCGCAGCCCGGGCGAAGTAACGATATCGCCGGATCGCTGATAGGCACGACTCCACGGACTCCAGCCGCTGGTCGGCACGAATGTGGTATCGGCCGGCCCCTTAAAGCTGCCGAGTAGGTTCTTCCATGCTGACTGAGTGATCTCGATGCCGTTCTTGTCGAAATAGCGGATGAGCTTGCCGAGCAGGTCACCAGTGCGGGTGCGTACTTCCAAAGTTGTGCCTGGCGGCGTGTCGGCGTCCCAATGGATGGCCCCGAAGTTACGCGCGCCCGGCAGCGAGATGAGATCCGAAGTTAGCACGACCTCGGCTGGGTAGGCGGTGGTGAAGAGCTGGTATTCGGCGATGGCGGGGCCCGTGTTGTAGGCGCCGCGTCGCCGCGGGTCTGCTGAGATGATGCTCATTTCCAGAAAGCGCAACTTGGGTTCGTTGGCGTAGGCGTCGATGATGTGCTCGTGGCGGTCGACGCTATTATCCTCGCGCGCCCGCGGGCTTAGCCGGGCCCACTTGATCCGGCCACGGGTGTCACGCGAGCCGTCGGAACCGCGGATTAAATAGCCGTCGATAAAACGCGCTGGCCGCGTTGAGGAGATCCGCATTGCATCGAGCCAGAAGGTCGCCCCCATATCGACCGTGAGTACGCCGCGGTCGATGGTCGGCGACCAGACCAGATGCACAAAGCTGGTGCTGAAATCGGCGTCGAAAGCCGGACCGGGTAGAAAACCATCGCCAGTCAGCATCACATTGCCGCCGCCGGCAACCATGCCTGCGCTGATATTGTCGCCGAAACCCCACACTTCAATGCCGGCCAGGCGCGGACGCTCGCGGCGATAATATTCGCGCCGGCCTTGGCGCTCGGCTTCGAGCTCGGTATAGACAGCCTCGTCCACCGGCTCCTCGAAACCCTGCTGGTCGCGGATGAAATAGACTTTATCGCCGCGTTCGCTGGCTGGTAGATCCAGCCAATCTTCCTCGCTGACGAGAGAGCCACGACCAGCTCGGGTGTCACTTACGATGATGCGGATGGTCTGTACCATCTTGCCGCGCCAAGCGGGATCTGATCGATCCTGGGCGAGCCCGAAGCGGAATTGCCGCTGGTCGCGGTTCGGGGAATTGGTCTTGCCCACGCGCTCGAAAGAGATCTTGTCGGCGTTTTCGTTTACCGGCCGTTGGTCCGGTGCGGCGAGGACCCGGAATTGAAAGAAGGGATCGCCAAGATCCTCTTCAACGAAGTGTAAGATGAGCGAGTCGACGGTCACAACCCGGCCGAGGTCGACCTCCACCCACCAGTCGTCGATATGGGTGTCCGGATCGGGCTCCCAGAAGGTCGTCGGGTCGTCGTCGAGAATATTAGTGGCGGTGGCCGGATTGGAGCCGACGCGGCTGATGCCAGGGCGAAAAAAATACGAATAGGTGGGGTTATCCTTCTTGTCGAGGATAATCTCGCCCTTAACATCGAGAGTTTCGGTGCTATCAATATTGAGAATTGCGCTCTGCCCGCGGCGGCGCTTGAAGGTTATAGGCCTTGTAAAGGTTTCTAAGTCATCAAGTATATCATACCGCTCGCGGAAAAAGTGCGGTTTGACCGCGCCGTCGGCCTCGATATTGACGGCGTGGGTGGGCAAATCCCAGTTCTGCCAGTGGGCGGGGGAGTTGACCACCACCGAGCGGGTGGTGACGCGATGGCCTTGCTGGGCAACGGTGGCGGTCCCGGCCGCCAACAGGGAGCAACTGAGGGCCAATAGGAGCCGTGCGGGATGGCGTCTCATGGCGATCTCCTGATCGTTTGGTAGTGCGTCTGGCCCTCGATTACGCGGATGGCGCAGTCGAGGGGCAAGTCGTAAAAGTGCTGGCGGGTGCCGCCGGGCCACACCACGTGCAGGCTGTCGATGCGGGTCGCCGCGCCCAGCCCCAGGTGCAGCGCGGGGCTGTTGGAGGAGCCGAAGCCAAAGCCGCTTTGGCGATGGCTGCAAATGGCGCGGCCGTTTGCAAACGCCGTCGCGCGGGCGCCGATGGCATTGCGATTGGCGCCCGTTCCCACCAGTTCGACACTAATATAATGATTTGCCACGCCGTCGTTGCGATAGAGTTTATTTTCCCACACGTCGGCGTCGTAGTGGCCCCCCAACCCGGCGTAGAGATCGAGGTCACCGTCGCGGTCGAAATCGGCGAAAGTCGCGCCGTGGCCCTTGCCAAGGCTGCCAGTGCCGGAGGCACTGGTAATATCGGCGAAGGTCCCGTCGCCCCGGTTGCGGTAGAGTGCGTTGGGCTCTAGGCGCGCCATTTGTGGTCCCCCATTAGCCAGGTAGATGTCGACGAAACCGTCATTGTCGATGTCGGCGGCGCCAGCGCCCATGCTGCCGAACGACTGCGCCAGGCCGGCGGGGCCGGTAATATCGGCAAAGGTGCCGTCGCCGATATTGTGGTAGAGAAAGGGGCGGTTGGGTTCAATGGCCTCACCGGTGACCTGGCTGTTGAGAACATCGGGGAAAGCGCTCATCGTCGAAACAAAGAGGTCGAGCAGACCGTCGTTGTCAAGGTCGAAAAAGAAAGCGACATAGCCCCCTTCCACGGGAAAGAGCACCCCCGCCGTTGCCGCGGCATCGGCAAAGGAACCGTTGCCGAGATTGCGGTAGAGGCGATTGAGCTGGCCAATATTTACTGCGTATAAATCGATATGCCCGTCGCCGTCGTAATCGCCGGCAGCGGTGCCGATGGTTTTGCTCGGGTCGGCGACGCCGGCAGGAGGGGCTACATCAAGGAATGTACCGTTTTGGCGATTGTGCAAGAGCGCATTTTCGCCCCCTGTTCCACTGACCCCATTGGCCACGTAGAGATCGAGATAGCCATCGTCGTCGAAATCGAGCCAGGCGGCGGTGAAACTGTCGGCAGAATCGGCCATTCCAGCTTCAGTGCCAATATCATTAAAACTTCCCAAATCATTTCGGTACAATGAATTCGGTGCATTTCCTTCCCAGGCATCGCGGCTGGTAAAGAGATCGTCGTCGCCGTCGTTGTCGAAATCGGCGGCCGTTGCCGCCCAGCCGCCGCGCGGGTCGGCGAGGCCCATTTGCGCGGTCGCGTCGGCAAAGGTGCCGTCGCCTTCGTTACGGAAGAGTGCGTGCGCGGTCTGGATGCCGACGGTGAAGAGATCCCAGTCGCCATCGAGGTCGTAGTCGAGCCAGGCGCTGCCGCGGCCACGGTCGCGCTTGCCGACGCCGGCGCGGGCGGCTATATCGCTGAAGCGCACGGTCGAGGGCGCAGCCGGCGGCGCATAGGTGTGGAAGCGGTAGCGGGGGGCGAGATCCGCTGGATAGCCGCTGCTGCGGTCGTAGGCGATTTTGAGCAGCCATAGCGCTTCGATGCGTTCGGTCGGTCGTTCGAGCGCGAGATCGACGCTGCGCTCGAGCCAGGGTATGGCGCGGTCGTCGCCGGCCCACAGTGCGGCGGTGCCGGCCAAAAGGTGGGCCGAACTCACGTCAGGAAAGGCTTCGATCAGGGCCTGGCTGCGCTCCAGCGCGGCGTCGAAGCGGCCCAGCCGCAGGGTGGCTTGGAGCAATAGGTGCATGGCGTCGCGGTGGCGTGGCTGGTCCGCCAGTGCCTGGCTGCACATGGCGGTGGCGCGTTCGAGATTCATCGTTGCAGCTGCTTGCAGGTAGAGCTCGGCCAACAACAGGCGGCCCTCGAGCGAGGCAGGGTGTTCGTTGAGGACCTGATCGACGATGAGTTCGGCTTCGTGGGGAAAGCCGGCAAAGGCCAAAAGCCGCGCCTCGAGTACGCGGGCTTCGGGGCGGTTGCGCGCTGGCGGCGACAACTGGTCGAGTGCGCGGGCGGCACTCTGCCGGCGGCCCTGGCGGATGTGGATTTCGCCGAGCCGGATCTGCGCGCTGGTGCTATCGGGCGCCAAGTCGAGGACGCGCTCCAGCAGTGGTGTGGCTTCGTCGTAGTGGCCCTGGTGCATAAGCGCCAGGGCTTTGCCGTAGAGTCTGTCGCTCTCGGGCGTGGGGGCGGGTTGGCAGCTCCAGAGGAGCCCGGCCAGGAGCAGGCCGCCGCGCCGGCGCATCAGGGTTGCTCCGCCAGAGCGGCGAGTTTGGCGCGGGCCCGCTGATGATTGGGTTTGAGGGCGAGGACTTTCTGCAGCAGCTGTCGCGCCTGCTCTTTTTCGCCCAGTTGCAGATGAATCAAGCCCAGGCCGTAGTGCGCCTCGATATGCGCAGGGTCGAGCGCGGTGCAGCGGGCGAAGCTGGCGCGGGCGTCGGCAAAGTGCTGCAGGCGCACGTTTACCACTCCGAGGGCGTAGTGAGTGGCGACGTGTTCGGGGTCCAGATACAGAGCGCGTTGCAAAGGCGCAACGGCGTCTGCCAGCGCGCCGCTTTTCCAGCGCGCTCGCCCCAGCCCGTAGGCGGCGGCAAACGAGGCGGAATCGACCGTCGCGGCGCGGGCAAAAGCGGTGGCCGCCGCCATTGGATCGCCCTGTCGCAATTGGACGTCGCCGAGCGCCAGTAGCGCTTCGAGGTGGGTCGAATCGCGGGCGACGGCTTGTTGCAGCAGGGCGATGGCGGCCACCGCATCGCCCTGCTGTTGGTTTAGCGCGGCCAGGCGGACTCGCACCTCGATTGAGGTGCTGTCGCTGTGCAGGGCGCGTTCAAAGGCTGCGGCGGCCTTGGTCCATTCGCGCCGGCGCAGGTAAATATTGCCCTGGTTGAGATGGCGTTCGGCCGCACTGAGCTGCTGGAAGCGCGTGCGCGCCCGTTGGGCTTTTTGCGCTTGCGCCGACTGATCGTAGGCCCGGGCGAGCAAATAGTGCGGCGCGGGTGCGTGTCGATCGCTGGCTATGGCGCGTTCCAGAATAGGGACGGCTTCGCGTGGCCGGTCCATATCGATGAGCAAGCCCCCCAGGCCGATGAGGCCTCGCACGTGGGTCGAATCTCTGGCCAGCAATTGCTCGAAGCTCTCTCGCGCAGCGGCTAGTTGCTGATCGCGGGCGAGGAGGTCGCTGTGCAGATAGCGGGCTTCGAGGAGGTCGGGGTCGAGCGCGAGCGCGCGGGTGAAAGCGGCGCGCGCCGCGGCGAAATCGCCGGTGGCGCGCCGGACCTGGCCGAACTCGAAGTGATATTCGGCGTGGTCGGGGACCAGGGCAATCGCTCGCGCGAGGTGCTCTGCGGCCTCCAAGTAGCGGTGTTGCGAGCGCAGGGTGGCGCCCAGGGCGAAAAAGACGCGGGGATTGTCCGGCTGCAGCGCCAGGGCGCGCTCGAAGGCGGCGACGGCCGCCGGGTGCTGCTCGAGCCGGGCGTGTGCCAGGCCGAGGTTGAAATGGGCCGCGCCCGCAGTCGAATCAAGGCGCGTGGCGCGTTCCAGCGCCGCGACCGCACGCGCCGGCCGCCCCTGCTGCAGATAGAGCGAACCCCGATTGCTCCAGCGGATGGCTTCCTGGCGGCGCGTGGCGTCGGATGGTGTTTCCGCGGTCGGATCGCCGCCCGCGCAGCCCAGCGCCACCAGTGCGATGAGGAAGCCCCTCTGCATCGCTCAGGGCGCTGGCCGCACCAGAGAGTCGGGCAGCGCCTGCCGCAATTGGTCTTCGTCGATGGTAATGCGGTCAGCATAGCGCTGGCGCAGGTCCTTGACCAGATTTTCGAACGCCTGGTTTTCGCGCTCGCGGCGCAATAGCGCCCGAGCCTGCTGCTGGACCTTTTCGTAGGACTCGACCCCGCCGGGGTTTTGGCCCTCGACGCGGAAGAGCGAATAACCGCCCTGCACCCGTACCGGTCCGGTCAACTCGCCCTCTTTGGCGGCGAGGATCGCCGGTACCAGTTGCGGATAGAGCTTCTCGTCGCGGGGGTGGAAATGGAAACGGGCTTTGGACTCGATCGCGCTCTTGCGCACGCTGCGGTCGGCGAAAGCGGCGAAAGGGGTGCCGGCGGCGATGCGTGCCTCGATGTCGAGTGCGTCCTGCAAGTCGGCGATGAGCAATTCCTCGACCTGGGTCGATGCCTCGTGGTAAAAGAGATCCGGGTGGGAATCGTAGAAGGTCCAGACCTCGGCGTCGGGAAGCGGTTCGATTGCGGCGAAGCGTTTGCGCATCGCGTCGAGCAAGGTGTTTTCACGCGCCCGGCGTTCGAGTTGTTGGACGCTGGCTTCGTCGTAGAGCCCCGCCTCGAGCGCGGCCCGGCGCATCAGGGTGGGGTTGAGGACCAGGCGCTCGAGTGCCGCCAGGGCGCGTAGGCTGTCCTGGAGCGCGCGTTGGGCGTTGAGTCTGTTTAGCGCGCGCCAGGCGGCGGCGATGGAGATCGGGTCCTTCCCGCCGTAGAGCGTCTGCTCGCTCGTCTCCAGCGCGGCAGTGTCTGTGCGCCGTGCGGCGTCGAGTATCGAGCTCAGTCCCGCCGGGTCGAGTGCGACATCCGCTGCCTCGCGCAGCGTTTCGTAGTGCTCTGCTTCGACCGCCGCCATGCGCTCGCCGAACAGGCGGTCTTCGAGCATCGGTCGATAGCGCTCGTAAGGTGTGGGGCGATCTGCGGTGAAGAGAACCACGTGCCAGCTGTGCCCGGCGGCCAGCGGTGCGGAAATCTCGCCCTCGGGCAATGAGTTGAAAATCGCGGCCGGCACGTGCAGACCGGGTGCGGCCTCGCGGCCGATAAAGCCCAGCTCGCCGCCTTTTTCCGCCGAGCGCTCGTCGAGCGAGTATTCGCGTGCAACCTCGGCGAAGGGGCGGCCGGTCGCGAGCAGGGCGACGACCTCGTCGATCTCGGCGCGGGTGCGGACCAAGATGGCATTGAGCTTGCGCTCGCGGTCGTAGCCCTCTTCTTCGAAGACCCGGCGTACCTCCCCTTCGGGGACGGCGGCCTCCGGGGCGAGGAAACGCGAGCGGTAGAGGACGATAACGCGGCCATCGACGGTTTCGCGCACTTTGCGGGTGACCGCGCGCAGCGTGTCCATGCCGTGTGCGGCGGCCTCGGTCAGCAGCAGGCGGCGGTCGATGATTGATTGTAGGTATTGTTGCCTGGCCGCGTCGCCGCCTTCCTTGTTGCGCAGCCCCACGGGCAATTTGGCGACGATCGCGCGTATGGTCTCGCCAGCGATGGCCTCGCCGGCGATGGTGGCCACCGGCCGGTTTTCGTCGGCGCAACCGCCCAGCCAGAGCGCGAACAATGGGATGAATATGAGACGCATGCAATCCTCCAGATAGATTTTAGTATACCGGTGTCCTATTGCCGACCATCCCGGTGAAACCGTCGATGACCAGCCATATGCCGGCGGCGAGGAATTGGCCGACAACCACTCCGATAAAGAAGGGGCGGGTCAGCGCGTAGGTGCGGGGACCGCCGTATTTGAGGGCGATGATCTTGATCAGCCAGGCCAAGAAGATCGAAAACCAGATGCTGTTCATGACCCAGCCGGTACTCACCGCAAAGCCTAGGGGGTGGAAGGGCCACCACACGAAGTAGTGACGGGCGGTCATCAAACCGCCCATTACCAGCGCGCCGAAGCCGGTCCACAACCAGCCGATGATATCGGGGCCGGTGGGGTTGGCGAGTTTTTTGGCGGGGAAATCAGAAGGGTACTGGGCGAAGCCGGTAAAGTACTGCGGGTGCAAATTGAGCGCGCCGTCGCGATAGGCCAGGTGCAGCATAAACCAGCAGGAGGCGACCAGGCTGATCGCCATCGCCGCGATGATAGCCCAGAACAACATGCGGCGCGAGCCCGCCAGATCGCTGCCCAGGCGCAGGCCATTGGCCAGCGGCGCGGTCATAAAGACCAGTAGATCGCCGGCCCAGGCCAGGGTGTAGCCGGTGGCGACCATGCCCGCCGGCCCCAGCGCCGGCACCCCGACGCCCGAGACGACGAAGCCGGCGGGTACCATTTCTGGAGTGACGGTGGGCATGCCGGCCTCGGCGATGACGCGGGCCAGGCCGATAAAGATGACCAGCGCCGCAAAGATAAAAAAGGGCACGATCCAGGCGGGGATGCCGCTCTTCCACAGCCAGTAGCTCATGACCGCGACCCCGCCGACAAAGAGCCAGACCGAACTGCGATAGGAGAGGATCTCGCGCGAGTCGTCGATCGTATCGTCGCCGTAGAAGGCCTTGCGGAAAACCTGCCTGAGATGGGGCCTGGCCGTCCACAGCCCGTAGCAGACGAGCACGATCAGCGCGCCCATCATCTGGTGCCCCATAATGGCGCCGACCGGCCCCGAGCCAGTCCAGGGCCCCAACTCTTCGGGATTGAAGATGCCGACGTAGGAGAATACGCTCTCCTGCACTACGTGCAACAGGTAGAAAAACCACAGGCTAAAGGCGATATTGGAGTTGATGAAATAGGCGAAGCCGAACATCAGGAAATTGAGGCGGATATTGAGCGTGGCGGTGCGGTTGAAGATTTCGACGCTGGTCTGGGGGACGATGGGGGCGATGAAGTTGAAGTAGTTGTGCAGGGCGTTGACGCTGTTGATAAAGAAGGGGATCAGCAGGCCGCACCACATGATCGGGTTTTTGAAAAAGGGCTTGAGGATCCGGCGTCCGCCCTCCTCGTCTTCCTGGATCATCGCCAGCGGCACCTGGGCCAGGGGGAAGACCAGTCGCTCGTTTTCGACCCACTGGCGGCGCAGGATGGAGATGGCCGAGATCATGGTCGCGTAGAAGGCGGCATAGAAGGCTAACCAGCGCAACAGTGGGCCCAGCCACACGTGCCAGGGGATGGTGGTGGACCCTTCGGTGCCTTCGTAAAAGGCCTTGACGGCCAGCGGGTCGTAGACGACCATCCATTCGGAGAGGAAAGGGTGGACTATATCGGCCCACTGATTTTCGGGGGTGGCGTAGTAGAAGGTGCCGGTCATCATCGGCAGCAGCATGCCGATGACGCCTCTGGTGGGGATGGCGGTGGCGACCGCCATCATTATGAAGATCGTTACCAGTTCGCCGCGGCTGAAGGACCAGGTGCGGTTTAACAGGCCCAGCAGCAGGTGCAGGGTTAAAAGCAGGACGAAGAGCAGGAAGAAGGCCGCCGGCGTCGCCGAACTCAAGCCCAGCCGCGACCCCTGGATTACCATACTGCCATAGGGGATGCCGATGGCGATCACCAGGCTCATTATGGCGCCGACGAAGAAGCCCCGCGCCGTAATGGCTGCGGGCGCTTGAGTATGCGGGTCAATATCAGACATAATTACATTGCTAAAGTATTATGAAAACGAGAATTAAAGAAAAAATGGCGCTGGAGGCAAAGGGCGGGGGGAACGGGCTTTGAGCCGGGTTGCTGCCGCCGCATTGGGTCTGTTGTTGCTGGTGTTGGTCGAGGGTATACTACAGGTATTGCCCATCGGACCCGCAGATGAACTCTTTATCGCCGAGGGCCAAACCTACCGGCTCAACCCCCACGCCGCCCGGCGCTTCTTTCCGCATCAGTATGCGCGCTTGGCCCCGGGGCAGGATCGCTTCGCTCGCGACAAGACCGACGATACTTTCCGCGTCTTTGCGCTGGGCGCCTCGACCCTGCTCGGTTTTCCCAATCCGGCGCAAACCTCTTTCCCCAACTTCCTGCAGGCGATGCTGCAGGACGCCTATCCCGATCGCCGGATCGAGATCGTCAATTGCGGTGTCACCGCGATCAACTCCTTCGTGCTTCTCGATTTTATCGAGGAGGTCGTCGTGCACCGGCCCGACCTGGTACTGGTCTACGCCGGGCACAACGAATTCATCGGCCCCTATGGCGCGGCTACGCCCTTCGTGCAGGTGGGCACCAGCCGGTCTTTTATACGCTTGCAGATGCTATTGCAGCGCTCGCGGATCTACTATTTGCTCGGCGAGGCGCTCTACCGGGTGGGACGGTGGTTTAAAGGCGACGCGGATGCGCCATCCTTCGGCGTACACTTGGTGCAGCGCGAAATTTATCTCGGCGATGCGGCGCATCGGCGCACCGAAGTGCACTATCGCGAAAATCTACTGCAGATTCTCGACGCGGTGCGGGCTCGGGGCATACCGTTGGCGCTGTGCACGCTAGTGTCCAACCTGGAGGGTTTTTACCCGCTGCGCTCGCAGAATTCCGCCGGAGATCCCCGGCACGCGGCGACGCAGTTCGAGCGTGGATTGCGCTTGCGCGAGGTGGGGGATGTCAGTGGGGCGCAGGCGGCTTTCGCGCGCGCGCGCGATCTCGATGCGATCCACCTGCGCGCCTGCACACCCTTCAACGACATTGTCCGCGAAGTGGCCGCCGCACCCGGTGCCTGGCTGATCGACGTCGAGGCCGCCTTTGCCGCCGCCGCGCCGGGCGGGCTCGTCGGCGACGAGTGGATCAGCGAATATCTGCACCCGACGGTGCGCGGGCACCATCTGCTTGCACGGACCGCCTTTGCGGAAATTTTGCAGCGCGAACGGGAATTGGGTTTGGTCGGTGGGTCCGGCGCAAGGCTGCGATCCTATGCGGCCTACTGTCGGTTACTGGGCTACGGATTGCGCGACGAGGTTCTGGCGCGCAACGACCTCATCCTGCTGCTGCGCAATATGCCCTACCAGCAGCGCCCACTGACGCTGCTACATCGCCTGGCGTACCTGATCGACGCGCAATTGCGGGCGTTGCCCCAGTTGAGCTACGCGCAGATCGCAGATTTTGCCCGCCGCGGCGGCTTTGCCTTTCTGGCGTCGATTATCGCGGAGCTCGACGATCCGGCGCTGGCGCAGGCGCTAGAGGAGGTGGCCGCGCCGCTGGGCTTTATGCCTCAGCCTACGAGCAGTTCCTCCCCGTAGGCAAAGAGCAGCGGCGTGCCGCCGGTGTGGACAAAGACGATATCCTCGTCGGGACCGAAGCGGCCTTTGCGCACTAGGTCGATCAAGCAGGTAAAGGCCTTGCCGGTATAGGTGGGATCGACTAGGATGCCCTCGCTGCTGGCCAGCAGGCGGAGGGCCGAGAGGGTTTCCTGGTCGGGAAAACCGAAGCCAGTGCCTACATAGGCGTCGGTTACTGCGATGGCCGCGGGGTCGGGGGCGCACTCGAGGCCGATATGGGCGGCGGCGTCCGTCGCGGCTTGGGCGACGCGTGCGGAGGCGTCGGTGCGGTCGCCCATCTTGCTCTGCGGCGTACCCGTGTAGTTGAGTGTTCGGCCGCGCATTGTCAAGCCCGCCACCAATCCCGACAGGCTGGTGCCGCCCGACCCGATAATCAGATGACTCGGCTCTAGGCCCTCGCTAAGGCACTGGGCGTCTATTTCGAGCGCACACTGTATATAGGCCACGCGCGAGAGCATACCGCTGAGTCCGGTAAAGGGCTTGTAGCCCTCCTGGACGAGGCGCTCTTTTTCCGCCGCGACGGTGGCGCCGATTTGCTTGGGCGGGGCAAAGCGGATATCGACGCCGCAGAGCTGGTCGAGCAGATAGTTGCCCTGGGCGGGATCCTTGCGGCCCATGGTCGAATCGTTTTCGCGCAATACGACCACGCCCTTGAGGCCGATGCGGGCGCAGGCGGCGGCGAATTGGCGGCAGTGGTTGGA